>Ga0207712_10001233_pt1 | contig 17666 bp, 15 predicted proteins | sample KBSS44metaG_FD_184402 | JGI IMG/M metagenome (GOLD analysis project Ga0207712, IMG submission 184402) | Switchgrass rhizosphere microbial communities from Kellogg Biological Station, Michigan, USA - KBS S4-4 metaG (SPAdes) (version 2) | ecosystem: Host-associated > Plants > Roots > Rhizosphere... | reverse complement strand
GATGCCAGCGGGCGACCAGATCCCTGGGCAGCTCCGTTTCGATCGCGGCGCTGCCCACCAACCCCCAGACCCGATCGAGGAAGCGACGCGGACCGTTGATGCCGGCGTCGCGGAAGTCGCCTCCCTCCTGGAAGGGCCCCAGGAACATGAGGTACATCCGGAAGGTGTCGGCTCCCCACTGGGAGATGTACTGGTCGGGCACCACGATGTTGCCTTTGGTCTTCGACATCTTGGCCCCGTCCTTCACGATCAGGCCATGAGCCCGGAACCGGGCGAACGGCTCCTCGAACTGAAGGTGGCCAAGGTCGTGCAGCACCATCGTCATGAAGCGGGAGTAGAGCAGGTGCAGCACCGCGTGCTCGTTACCGCCGATGTACGTGGTGACCGGGCACCAGGTCCTGGTCCGGGCCGGATCGAAGGGACGATCCTCGAACTCGGTACTGGGGTAACGCAGGAAGTACCACGACGAATCGAGGAAGGTGTCCGACACGTCGGTCTCGCGGCGACCCTTCTTCCCGCACTTGGGGCAGGGGACGTAGTACCACTCGTCATGCCGCGCGAGAGGTGAGATGCCGGAATCGTCGGGACGGAAATCCTCAATCGGCGGCAGCAGTACGGGAAGGTCCTTTTCCGGGACCGGTACCGGACCGCAGTCGTCGCAGTAGATGATGGGGATCGGGGGACCCCAGTAGCGCTGCCGGGAGATGCACCAGTCATGCAGGCGATACTGGACTCTCCCGCTGCCCTTACCGTTCGCGATCAGCCAGTCGATGATGGCCCGCTTGCCTTGCTCGGCGGGCAGGCCGTCGAACTGGCCGGAGTTTACCAGCCGGTGTCCTTCTTCGCCGGGCTCAGCCAGCTCCACCGGATTGGCGGCAGACTCGCCTTCCTTGGCCAGCACTCTCACGATCTCGAGTCCATACCTCTTCGCGAACTCGAAGTCCCGCTCATCGTGAGCCGGCACCGCCATGATGGCGCCCGTCCCATACTCCATCAGGACGTAGTCGGCGATCCACACCGGCACCGGTTTCCCGGTGGCGGGGTTTATCGCGGATGAACCGAGGAAGACACCGGTCTTCTCCCGGTCTCCCACCTTGCGACTCACCAGGTCCTTCCCCGCAGCCGCCTTTACGTAGGCCTCGACCTCGGTCTTCCGGTCAGGGGTGGTGAGATGCCTGACCATGGGATGCTCGGGCGCCAGCACCATGAAGGTGGCGCCGAAGAGAGTGTCAGGGCGGGTGGTAAAAACCGTGATTGCGAGTGGCGTGGAGGCGACGGGCGACGGGGCGACGGGTCTGCTATCACCTGTCGTTACCGGAAATGCGATCTCCGCCCCTTCCGAGCGGCCGATCCAGTTCCGCTGCGCGGTCCGCGTCGTCTCCGACCAGTCGATCGTGTCCAGGTTCTTCAGCAGCCGTTCGGCGTACTCGGTGATCCGGAAAAACCACTGCTCCAGGAATCGCTGCTCGACCAGCGCCCCGCAGCGTTCGCAGCGCCCGTTCTCGACCTGTTCGTTGGCGAGCACCGTCTTGTCGTTGGGGCACCAGTTGACTGCCGCGCGCTTCTTGTAGGCCTTGCCTGCCTTGAAGAGCTGCAGGAAGAGCCACTGGGTCCACTTGTAGTAGTCGGGATCGGTGGTGGAGACCTCGTGACGCCAATCGAACATCCCGCCGATCCGCTCCAGCTGGCGCCGGAAATTCGCGATATTCTGGGGGATCAGCTTGGCCGGATGAATCCCGATCTTGATCGCGTGATTCTCGCTGTGGATGCCGAAGGCGTCGAACCCGATCGGTTCGAATACGTCGTAACCCTGCAGCCGCTTGAAACGCCCGAACACGTCGCTGCCGGTGAAGGCGAACATGTTCCCCACGTGCAGTCCTTCCGCCGAGGGGTAGGGGAACATCATCAGGTTGAAGAAGGGCGTAGCCGGATGGTCGAGATCGGGCTGGTTGGTGCCCTTCTCGGCCCACCGGGCACGCCACTTGGCCTCGACGACGTCGGGCTGGTAGGTCGGTGCGTCTACGGTCATAGGGGCGGGAATTTACGCGGGAGAGGGGAGACGGGAGAAGGGAGACCTTTCCCTTTCCCCCCTCCCTGCCCTAACTTCCCCACCTCTCACCACTTACATCGCACGGAACTCTATGGCCATTGCGCGCCAGACGTTTATCCGCAACCTGCATCAGGTCGGGCTGTTGACCGTGGCAGCGCTGGGGATCGCCGACGCGGGGATTCTCTGGGTTCTGCTGCGCGGCGTGTCTGGCTTCAGTCCGTCCCAGGTCATCATCCTGGCCACCGCGGCGATCGTGATACTGGGAACCCTGGTGATGCTGTTCCTGGTCAGCTGGCTTACCCGGGTGATTCTCCGGCCGGTATCCAACGCGGCCGCCGTAGCCGGCCGAGTCGCCGCGGGCGATCTCACCGCCCCTGAGTTCATCGCGCCGGGTGGCGCCAGTCAGGTGGACGCCCTCACCAACGCCGTCTCTGCGATGGTTACCGAGCTCCGGAGCCTGGTCGGTGCAATCCGGGGGAACGCGCAGGATGCAGCCGCCATGGCGCAGGAGATTTCCAGCGCGACTGAAGAGATGAGCGCGTCTACCGAAGAGGTGTCGGGCACCTGCAACGATCTCACCGATCGGGCTACCCGGCAGGCGACACTGGTTCGGGCAGCGGCGGAAGACGCGGCCAAGATCCTCGCGATCGCGGAGGAGTTGGCCGCCAGCGCACTGGGGTCCGCCGAGCGGAATGCGGCGCTGGCCGGGCTGGCTCGGTCTCATAGAGAACAGCTGGACGAAAGCTCCGCCGAGCTGCAGCGGCTCGCGGAGGAGGTTGAGCGCGGCGCCGAGGAGGCGACGGCGCTCGCGGCAGCCAGCGAAGAGATCGGGAAGTTCGTGACTCAGACGAAGGCCATCGCGCGGCAGACCCACATGCTGGCGCTCAACGCGGGAATCGAAGCCGCGCGGGCCGGCGAGGAAGGGCGGGGCTTCGCGGTGGTGGCGGAAGAAGTGCGAAAGCTGGCGGGTCAGGCAGCGCAGGCCGCCACTTCGACCAGCGATACGGTACGCGCCGTACAGACACGGGTCGAGGTGGCGCGGGACCGGCTGCTCCGTCTCGCCAAGGGAGGCCAAGCCGCACGAGAGGCCGCGGACACTGCGGCGCGGGGCCTATCGCGGGTCGCCAGCGATGCCGAAGCGAACGACAGCTGGACTCGGCAAATCTCCAAATCGGCGGACGAAGTTCGCGGGTTGATCGGCGGAATCGTCGGCAGAATGTCGGAAGTTTCCGGGGGCACTGAGGACGTGGCCGCGGCCGCCGAGGAGATCGCCGCTTCGTCTCAGGAGCTGAGCGCTTCGACCACCGAGATCGCCAATTCGGCACAGCAACTGGCGCACGCCGCGCAGGCGCTCTTTGGAGAGGTCAGCCGATTCAAGGTTGAAGCGCACTGACGATCTTGGCCTGAATCGCATCGAAGGATTCGGGCAACGGATCGAGAGTAGCTCCTGCCGCAGCCGCTTCATGGTGGGTGACCAAGTCCAGAGCGAGCCCCCGCCCGGGCATGGACTCGGCCCGCTGCAACGCCCCGGCTGAAGCGGCTCCCATCACCAGCCACGAGGGAATCGGACTCCCGCCTTCGCCCCCCGCGAATACCAGATCGAGTCCCCACTGGTCGGCCTGAACCGGAGAACGTCCCACCGAGGCGGTGACGTCGGCGATGAACAGCGCGCCGTTACGCCGAACAACCGGGGCGAGATCCGCCAGCGGCATCAGTTCGTCCTGTTCATCTTCCTGCTGGACCACGGCGACTGCTTCGAACGCCGGGCTCCGAAGAAACCGATCCAGCCACTCGGGTCGCATTGCCTGCCCCGGCGATACGCAGGCCCGGGCGACCTCCCTTCCACACGCCTCTCCAATTCTCGCGTAGTGCTCGGCGCGACTTCCTGCGACAACCATAAGCATGCGCTGACGGACCAGGCTCCGAACCGCCAGCTCCATGAAGCGATCGACCGCACCCGGCAGGAGGATAACGGGCTGGGAGGTGCCGAGTAGCTCTCCGAACTTCGAAGTGGAGGTCACGCGGGCTCGAGCCAGGTGTCCAGCGTCCCTTCCGATACGATCTCCTCGGCTTTGACCAGCCGCACCCCCGCGTCTCCCCAATCCCGGAGGGCGTGCTCTCCCAACTCATAGCGTACCGCCTTTACGGCGTCGGTGACCACGAAGAGGCGAGCGTGGGGACGGCGAGCCAGCCAGCCCTCGACGACGTGGCGGACACAGATCTCGAGCGGAAGCCCGTAAACGACCACAGCCTCCGGATCGAACGCGCGAACCACGGTATCGGTGTTGGGGTTGCTGAACACGTCGAAGTGACGCTTCAGAATCAACAAGTCGCCGGAGTGACGGCTCAACCCGAGCCGCAGGACCTCGGGCTCCTGCCGTTCGAAGCCGATTGCCAGCGGATCGCGGAGCGTTGTCTCCGGGATCCTCTGCTGTCCCGGCGTTCCCCGGACACAGTGTGGCGGCCAGGTTGTTTCGAAGTCCGGCTGATCGCTGAACTCGGCATCGCCGGGGAGATGTTCCTCGGCGCTGGCGACGATGCGAATCCCGTTGGCGCGGGCGTAATCGGTGAGCGCGGCCAGGCGGGGCACGATCGCCTCGGCCCGGGGGACGTGCAGCCTCCCCTCGGGAGAGATGAAGTCGTATTGGGTATCAACATCCCAGAAAAGGAGTCGGTTCACGGTGGGGTACTGTCCTCCTCCGATGCGGCGCCAAACTTGTCGCGCCGGAACTGGTTCAGCGTCCGCCGCAGCTGGCGGGCTCCGCCGACGGTTGGATACAAGTCAATCAAGCGGCGCAACTCGGTCATGGCCCGACCCGGATCGGCCAGTCTGCGGTCGTAGAGCTCGACAAGGGCGAGGCCGATCTTGATGTCGTCCGCCGGCCGCAGCTGGCGGGTGTCGCGATAGTTGTGCAGCTCGAGTACCGCCATCCCGGGATTGGAAAGCGGCCCTGCGAGAATCGCGGCGCGCCGCACCAGGGCCTCCGCGTCGCCGTTCTCCCGTCGGGAACGCTCCAGGTACTCGCTGGCGGCCGCATCGTACAGCCCTCGCGCTGCCAGCGTCTCGATGCTCGCGTAACTCGTCCGGTACCGGACGAGCCCGGCGTTCTGCAGGATCTCGGCGCACAAATCGGTCATCGGTTCCAGGAAGCCGTCGAGCAGGCCGAACACCAGGCCGTAGATCGCCCAGAAGGCGCCGAGCAGGAGAACCGCACGAGGGGTGACTCCGGTGACCCACAGCAATAGTGCGACGAGAGTCGCGAAGAGCAGAATCCCGCCGGCAGCGAGCCGGAGAAGACGGAAGGGATCCTGATCCTTGCTCGCGACGCGGGCGGAGAGCAGCGGAAGCATGCCGATGGCTGGCACAACTTAGGAGCGACGGGAGTGGTCGGCAAGCTCGCATTGAACGTCTCCGGCCCCGCGTTGTCGGCGATGAACAGAGGGCAGTACCTTATAATCCAGCACCGTCTCCCCTGTCACACGGAGAGTTCGTGTCCGAGAGCGTTTCCCGGCGAGATTTCCTCGCCGCCTCCACCGCTATGCTCGCGCTCGGCCATGCGCCGTCCACATTTCCAGGAGACGGGCCTCCCGCGATTCTTCGGGCTCGCGCCGCGTCGACGGTGGCAGTCTCCTCGTTTAACGGGCTAGCGGCTATTGCCAGGGCGGTCGAGCTGGCCGATTCCGGCGCCGACTCGCTCGACGCAGTGGTGGAGGGAATCAAGCTGCAGGAGCTCGATCCGGAGGATGAATCGGCCGGTTACGGTGGGCTGCCCAACGAGGAAGGCGTCGTACAGCTCGACGCATCGTGCATCCACGGTCCTACCGGCCGGGCCGGAGCGGTCGCAGCGCTGGAGGGGATCAGGACGCCGAGTGAGGTGGCCAAGCTGGTCCTCAAGTACACGAACCACACCCTGCTGGTCGGCCAGGGAGCGAAGCGGTTCGCGCTGTCCTACGGGTTCAAGGAGGAGGATCTGCTGACCGAGCGATCGCGGCGAAAGTGGCTCACGTGGCGGGCGAATCACGACGCACATGACGACTGGACCGAGGATGGGATGCTTGCGTCCGGGTCTCCTGGAGCCGTCTATCTCAGCGTGCTGAATAGAGCTGGGGACATCGCATCCGCAACCAGCGCCAGTGGTCCGGCATGGAAGGCGCCCGGCCGTGCCGGGACCTCGCCTGTTGCTGGAGCGGTTCAATACGTGGACAACGACGTGGGTGCCGCAGGGTCGAGCGGCTCGGGAGAACCCGGCATGATGGAGTGCGGCGGCTTCATCACGGTGGAGCACATGCGACGGGGGGTGCGGCCCACCGATGCGGCTCTGGAGACGCTGAAACGCATTGTGGCGAAGGCTCCGGCCCGCTTCCTTATGCGCGGCGGTCTGCCCAGATTCTCGCTCACGCTTTACGCCGTGAACAAACGCGGTGAATTCGGCGCTGCATCGCTGTATCCGGGCAGGTACGCCGCGCATGATGGGCGGCGAGCGGCGGAACGCGATTCGGCCTACCTCTACGACAAGGCACTCTGATGCGGCGTATCTCGCGGGCAACACTCTGGGCGGTGGTTGTTTTCGCCGTCCCTCTGGCGGCCCAGGAGAGCAAGAACACCGCCCCATGGAAGGACAGTTTCTACCCGCTGTTCATTTCGCAGGCCAACGAGTTCCCTATTGTCGTGGTCCACTTCGAGGAGCGGAAGCAGGCCGACTACTTCGCCCGGTCGCCATTCGCCGGCCGGTTCCAGGTTGACATCGGCGGGGGAACGAAGGGCAGCCATTTCGCGCTGGTCGGATTCGATGCGCCGCTCCTGTGGAAGGACTGGCGATTCGCGGCCCGGGCCGGAGCGGCGAAGGCCGCGCGCTTCGGCTATTTCGGGCTGGGTAACAACACCAAATTCATAGAAGACTCGGTCGACGACGATACCTCGCCGTTTTTTTATCGCATGAAGCGGAATCGTTACTTCGGCTCGGCCGAAATCAGCCGCCATATCCATGGTCCGTTCTATATCGCCGCCGCCGCGGATGTAGAGCACAGCATTCTGACCGACCTGCCAGAGAACTCCCTCTTCCGCCAGGACTTCGGGACCGGCGATGTGACCGATACGGATGTCAGGGGCCGGCTCACCCTCGTGCTCGATACCCGAGACAATGAGTTCGATACCAAGAAGGGCGTCTTTGCGGAGGCGTCGGTGCAGGAAGGAAGCGGCGGCGATGGATACACCCGCTTTACCGGTGCGGTGCGAGGCTACGTACCGATCCGGGAAGGCACGACCCTCGCCGCGCGAGTCGCCGGGACGGGAATAACCGGTGATCCACCGCTCAACGCATTGTTCGAGATCCCGACCTGGGGCGTCAACGTAATCCAGGCGGTGGGTGGCGTGAACTCAAACCGGGGTTACGATTTCCAACGACTGACCGGGGAGGACGCTCTCATCTTCAACGCCGAGATTCGGCACGACTTGCTCAACCTTGGCGATTTCGGCGCATTCACGCTGGTCGGGTTCTTTGACGCAGGCCGCGTCTTTCAGGGCGAGCCGTTCAAATTGACCACCGAGGATATGAAAGTCGGGGCCGGAGGCGGATTGGCGGTTCGGGTGCTCCGGTTCACGATCTGGACCTTTAACTTCGCGGGCGGCTCCGACGGCTTCAAGTTTACCGCTGGAACCGGATGGGCCTTCTAGTCCGCGAGTCGCAGGATTGGCAGCTTATGACCGCACCACGAAGCCCCCGCGACAGTAAGGCGACCCGGGAGCGCCTGCTACGGGCGGCGCTCGACCTCTTCACCACCGACGGGTTCCAGGGGACCACCACCCCGACGCTCGCCTCGCGGGCTGGTATCGCTGAAGGAACCATCTACCGGCACTTCGCGAGCAAAGAGATTCTCTACAACGAAGCATACCGGGAGAGCCAGCGCTGGCTGGCGGGTTTGGTACGCGAAGTGGAGCATGAGCGGGGCTCGAAGACGCCGGAGCGACTGGCCCGGCTAGGCCGACGGCTCGTGGTCGCCGCGGCAGAAGATCCGGCCAAGGTCCGGATGGCACTCACGCCGCGCGACGCCCGATTCCTTGATGGACACAGCCGAGAGACTGCCCGGGAATTCCGCGAGTCACTTCAGCACCTGGTGGCGACCGGCAAGTCGGACGGACTGGTTCGTGCCGGGCCGGCCGATTTGTGGGGCGCGGTCTGGCTTGCGCTGATCAGCTTCGCGGCGGAACGGGTGAGCTCGAGAGAATGGGCGCCCGACCATCCTCAAGTCGGGCAGACGATCGAAGCGGCGTGGGAGGCTATTGCGGCCCGAAGTACGTCAGCTCGCGTGGATGCTCCAGTTGCTTCGACCATCTGAGCGCGCGCGTCATCCCCCCTCCCAGCGGACGCACGACGAACTGGTCTCCCACGCGATACGCGACGGAGTCTCCACCCCAGCGTAGCGGTTCCACTCCGACTGAATCGAGCGGCTGTGACTCACCGCCCACACGGATACAAAGACCACCGCCACTCTCGCAGCTGATCACCTGGCCGGCGACGGGATCACCCACAAGCACCGCGAGCGCCGAGTCCCCTGCTCCTCGCGCCTGCCCTTCCAATGCAGTGACGGACGGACTCCCTGGAGGAGCAGCGGCGGCCAGGACTCCGGTCGCCATCCTCACGTAGACCGTTCGAGAGTCAGGAGACCACGCGAGTCCCTCAGGCTCGGCACTGCCAGGCTCGGTCACGCGGCGCTCGGCGCCGTTGATCAGGTTCATGACCCAGACCGCGGCGGCGGCGCCGTCTCCCCGAGCGAACGCGAGCATGGACCCGTCAGGATTGAGCCGCGGCAGGTGCTCGTTGAGCCGGGTAAAGGTCACCTGGTACACCGCACCACCACCAACCGGCGAGGCGAAAAGATCTCCGGTATCACCTTCCCCTTCGGCCGTGAAGACGACGTAGGGCTCCTGGCCGATCTTGAGCTTATGGGAGAGGGGTGACAGTGAGCCGGTACAGGCCGCAATCGCAAAGGCGTAAGCGGTGAGCAGTAAGCGGTAAGCGGGCCTGCTCAGCGACGTGCGGGATTTACCAGCCTGCTCACTGCTCACCGCTTACTGCTCACGCTAGACTGGACCAGCCACCAGCCATTCGGATCAACCACCACTTGCTTCGGTTGCGACTTCACCGACTGCAGAGTGACTCGAGTCTCCCGACCTTCCACTTTCACCGGGTAGATCTTGCCGTCCACGGCGATGTCGAGATTGGGAAGGTTGTAGAGTCCCCAGGAGTCCTTCTGCTTCTGGGTAATCACAAGATCCAGAGCTTTCCCGTGGTGCTTCCACTGGAGGTCGAGAATCGGATACCCCGGCTGGGTGAGAGCCTGGGTGAAATACCAGGTGAGTGAAGTTCCCGCGGCCGCGTCCATCACCGCGGCAAACTGGCTCGAGAGGGCAGTACTGTCTCGATAGGTCTTGTAGTACTCCCTCATCCCCTTGAAGAACGCCGAGTCGCCGATTAGCCCGCGCAGAGAGTGGAGAACCCACGCTCCCTTGGGGTAGTTGTTGGTGTTGAGCAGGCCCATCAGGTCGGTCGCAGCCGGATCGATGATGGGACGCTCGAGCGTCGCGGTATCCGCGAAGACCGCCTCGGCACCTTCTCGCATAGCGGCGCGAAAGGCGCTGTCGCCATCGGCATGGCCCAGCCAGAGTGCCGCGAAGTAGGTGGCGAAGCCTTCCGACAGCCAGAGATGATGCCAATCGCTCTCCGTGACCGCGTCACCGAACCATTGGTGGGCGGTCTCATGGGCTACAGTTTCCTCCCTCAACTTCTTTTCGCTGTACGCCTTGTCGGGGTAGAAGATCGCGGTGGGATTTTCCATGCCACCGAAGATCGTGGTGGACTCCACATGAGAGAGACGGTCGTAGGGAAACGGTCCTACAGTCTCGCTGAAGTAGTCGATCATGTCCCCCACGCGGTGGAACGGCCCCGTAACCGACCAGGCGGAATCCTCCGGATAGGTCACCACCGCGAGGGGAACGCAGCGGATCCTGCATCCTCCATCCGGCAACGTCGTAGTTGCGAGCGGACCGGCACCGACGACCATTCCGTACACCGGTATGGGTTGCTTCATGCTGAAATTCCACACGCTCCGGCCCCGCGGCAGCGAGTCAATCCTTACCAGCACTCCGTTAGCGATGACTTTCATGCCGGGCGGTACCTCGACATGAAAATCCACCGTCGCCTTATCGCTCGGGTGATCCTGAGACGGCAGCCATTTGTGGGCTCGGTCCGGCCAGTTATCGGCGAAAATGACCCGCTTGCCATACTGATTGGTGCCAATGATGAGACCGTCTTTCACCGGCCCGTGATAGCGGACCATCGAGATCAGCGAATCTCCGGCCGCCTTGTCGTGCGGGAGATAGATGCCGTCCGCTTCCCGCGCATAGGTGGTGCGCGAGAGCCGGGTGTTCTCCTTGCCGTCGGCGAGGACACGAACCACTCGCAGGGCGGTATCGAGCTCGATCTCGAGCGGCTCATTGGAGCCGAGGCGCCAGGTCGTCTGCACCTGGCCCAGGATATGGGTGCTCGTATCGCCCAGTACCAGTGTCACGTCATAGTGCAGGGCGTCGTGAACCGGCCGAATGGTGTCGGGCCGGACGGCGAGCGGATCCTGCAGGGCCAGCAGGAGTGTCAGCAGCATCGGTGCGGGCTCCGGGCTACGCTTCGATATCGACGGCCAGCTTGGCTTCGCGGATCGCTTCGAGGTGTTCGGCAACAACGCGGCGATGAACCGGATGGACGAGGTAGCGCTCCAGCGCCTCCAGGTCATCGAACGCAACGCTCAGAACATAGGGGTACTCGGCATTGCTGGGGCCCAGATTGGCGCCCCAGCGGATGTCGCGAATTTCCGGAATCGGGCCTTTCATCTCGAGCAACGCCGCGGCAAGCGCCGCGATGGGCTCCGCAGCAGTGCCGGGCTTGAACCGGAGCAGCACCTGATGAAGGATCATGAGGTGCTACTTGCCCAGCACTTCCTGGTAGAACCCCAGGATGTCCGCCCACGCCTTGTCCACCGACGGGCTCTCCGAGCCCATCCGTCCCGGCTTGAGGAACCCATGGCCGGTACCGGGATATTTCTTGTAACGGAAGGATTTCTTGGCTGCGTTCATCTGGCGCTCGACATCCGGCAATGACGCATCAATGCGCGCGTCGTCCTCTCCGTAAACGCCCAGCACGTGGGCTCCAATAGCGCGGATGGCGGTCGAATCGGGCGGCGGTCCGTAACAGACTACCGCGGCCTTGAGATTGCGATTCGCAGTGGCATAGGCGAACGATCGGCCCCCACCCCAGCAGAACCCTATCGTGCCGATGTCATCCGACCGAACCGACGGAAGGGATCCGAGGTATTTGAAGGCCGCATCGAGATCGCCGTTCACCTGATCGGGAGCCAGAAGGGCCGTCAACTTGCGTCCCGAATCCGGGTCGGCAGGACTAGCTCCGAAGCGGGGAGAGAGAAGATCCGGGACCACCGCGACATAACCGGCGCCTGCCAGCTTGTCCGCCACGGTGGGTTCCCAATCGGTCAGACCAAAGATTTCATGTATCACGATGATCGCGGGCGCCTTGTCCTTGCGCTCCGGATACGCCACATAGGCTCGAATCGAATCGCCGGCCGCGTTGGTGAATTTGACCCATTCACCGTGCGTCGTCGGCAAGTGCCGTGACACGCCGGTCGCAAGCTTCCAGCCGCCCAGCAGGCCCGCGAGGAGACCTGCGGCAGCGATCGCTCCAGTAGTCGCCCATCTCGCACGCATACCTTTCCCCCTTCGGTTGTCGTTACTCGGCATATACACCTTCCAAGGCCGACTCGGGAGGAGGCAGTCTGTCCCGGTCGGCCAAGGCCTCTTCCGTCGCGGCTTCGACCGTTGCCGTAGCCTTCACCTCGATGCTCTCCAGCTCTGTGGATGGCACGCTTTGCTGGAGCAGCCAGCTCTCGTAGAGACCAATCGGATCCCGTTTGCCCCAGTACTCGAACAGCTCGGCCGGGAAGGTGGCGCGAGCCTCCCGTTCATCGTGTGTCGCATGCCCGCCCATCCGGAAGGTTTCGGCAAGCAGCATCACGGGACCTTCACCGCGACGGCAAGCCTCCAGGGCGAGTTTGGTCGCGGCAAAGGCATCGAGCACGTTGTTGCCATCGAAGGCCCAGCCCGCCATCCCGTAAGCGCCGGGCCAGCCCTCGAAGCTCTCGGCCGCATGGTGCTGATCCAGACGAGTTCCCAGCGCCACCTGATTGTTCTGAATGATGAAGACTACGGGCGCCCGCTGCACCGCCGCGAAGTTGAGCCCTTCGTGGGCCACACCCGCCTTGGCGGATCCATCGCCGACCCAGGTGACGGTAACCGCCGACTCTCCCCGCATCTTCGCCGCGAGCGCGATCCCCACACACACCGGCACCATGACCCCGACCGGAGAGATCGGCGCGATCACGTGGTGCGGCATCGAGCCAATGTGCAGATCGCGCCCGCGTGATGGACCATTGGCTGCCGCGAGATAGCCTCGGAAGACGTCGCCGATCGGCATCCCCATGTCTCCGCACGCGGATTGGTTGCGGATCATCGGAGCGACGTAGTCAATCGCGGGGTCCAGGGCGAAGACGGGACCGACGGTGGAAGCCTCTTCCCCGGTGCCCAACCAGGCCTTCGAGATCACACCCTGCCGAACCCACCGCGACAGAGCGATGTCCTGCAGCCGAGCCAGCAGCAGGCGCTCGTAGAGCAGCAGAAAAGCCTCCCGAGGGAGGGTCGCGATCAAGTCCCGACGGTCGGGATCCCGCTCGATCGTCTTGCCGAATTCCTGAAGCAGCGCCGGATCAGCGGACCAGGAGACGTATTCGGGGGGATCGAAGGCGGGATAGCGTTTCATGAAGTAAGCGGTGAGCAGTGAGCGGTGAGCGGGGCGCTTACCGCTAACCCTCTCACTTCTTAAAGAGTCGGGCAAACACCCCACTCTCCTCGGCTCCTACCAACGCTTCACTCAAGGCCTGCATGGTTGGGAAACGATCGGCCGGTTCCAGCGACATCGCCCTTGTCAGAGCCACATCCAGTTTGGCGGGGAGTTCAGACCGCACGTCGCGGAGAGCCTTCGGCTTCCCGCGCAGCCGGGCAATCATCATTTCCTGCGCGTTCCGCCCCTGGAAGGGAAGCTGGCCGGTGAAGAGCTCGAAACCGAGGATGCCGAGGGCGTAGACATCGCTCCGGGCGTCGAGCGCCTTCCCCCTGATCTGCTCCGGGCTCATGAACTCGGGCGTCCCCAGAACGATTCCGGTTGCCGTCAGCTTCGCAATCTCCGGCTCGGCCCGTCGTTCCTTGGCCAGCCCGAAGTCCATCACCACGGCCCGGATTCCTCCCGGAGAATGGGCATCGGGCACCAACATGACGTTTTCCGGCTTCAGATCCCGGTGGATGATGTGCATGTCGTGGGCATGCTGGAGCCCGTGGCACATCTGGAGCATGAGTGGAATACCGAGATCGAGCGGGAGCGGACCGTCGCGCACTTCGCGATCGCTCAGCAGCTCACCGGGGAGATAGGGCATCACCAGGTAGATCAGGCCGTCCTCGGTCTCTCCCAGCCGGATGATACGGCACACGTTGAGGTGCTCGAGCCGCATCGCGAGCCCGGCTTCCCGGCGAAGCCGTTCGATCGAGCTGGTGTCTTCCTGGAGTCTGGGCGAAAGGACCTTGATCGCTACGGTTTCCTTCGATGAATTATCCATCGCGAGGTACACGTACGACATTCCGCCTTCGCCCAGCTTCTTACCAACCTCATACCGATTATCGAGGACATGGTTGGTGAGGAGACTGGCCCGATCGTGCCGCGGACTGCGGGCACGGGCCGCCTCCCGGACCTGGGTCCGGATACCGACGCTGGTCTGCGAGGTCCCTGGACCGGGACCGGGAGGATGGGCGGCGGCGGCCGAACCCACTTCGACCAGCGGGGAACCGTCCTGAGGACAGAACCGCGCCGGATCGGGGTAGACCCGCTGGCACCGGGGGCAACGGCGGCTGCTCAATCGCGGTACCGGTTGCGGCCGTCGGCCTTGGCCTTGTAGAGGTTGGCGTCGGCGAGGCGCAGCAGGGATTCACCCTCGCCGGCTCGCTCATCAGGATAGCAGGCGATGCCGACGCTGATCGTCACCCGCACCGTCCTGCCCGCTTCACCGAAATCGTGGTTGGCGACGCGACGGAGAATGCGTTCGGCGAAGATGCGCGCGCCGCTTGCCCCGGTCTCGGGAAGCAGGATGACGAACTCCTCGCCGCCGTATCTCGCGACGATGTCCACCGCGCGCTGTTCCCGCCGCAGGATCATGGCGAGCTGGCGAAGGACGTTGTCGCCGACCAGATGGCCGTACGCGTCGTTGATCTGCTTGAAATTGTCGATATCCACCATCAGGCAGGCCAGCACCGTGCTATAGCGGTTGGCCCGCTCGATTTCCTGTGCCAGCTTCTCGTTCAGCGCGCGCCGATTGAAGGTCTCGGTGAGCGGATCGGTCTCGGCCAACTGCTTCATCTGCTCCCGGCCGAGCACGGCGTTCTCCAGATCGTAGGCCTTCTCGAGCGCGGCCACGGCGGCGCGCACCACCTGGTCGGCGAAGTCCACGTCCCGATGGTCGAGCGGCGGGTCTTCTTCCGTGGTGCGCAGGAAGAACACCCCGGCGGGCTGGTCCCGCAGCGTGAAGGGCAACGCGATGGCGGACCGCGTCGGAACCGAACGCCCCTCGGCTTCCCACTCGGCACGGACTTCGTGGTAGAGCGGGTCGGTAAGAACATCGTGCACCAGCACTACCTGGCGGGTATCGAGTGCCCGTCGGACCTCGGGATACCGCTTGAGATCGATCCGCAGGTTGCGAAGCATGGGATTCTCGTACGCCGCGACCACGAGCGCGTAATCATCCGAGTCGGCATTCGACACGATCAGCGAGCACTTGGAGATTCTCAGACCCCGTGCCACGCGCCGCACCAGGATGTGATAGATCTCCTCCGGCTTGAGGGACGCCGTGACTTCCTGGAGGATATCCACCATCTCCGAACGGCTGCGGGCTTCGGCCCGCGCCTGATTCAGCTCCCGTCCCACCCGGAGGTGAGCCTTTACCCGGGCGAGCAGCTCCCGCACCCGGAAGGGCTTGGAGATGAAATCGGCTGCGCCGAGACCGAGCGCACGGACCGTGGCCTCCTCCGGTGGCATGGAGGAGATCATGAGAACCGGAAGGTCCTTGTGGTTGGGATCGTTCTTGACCCGCTCCAGCAGCTGCAGCCCATCGACCCGCGGCATCATGATGTCGAGCAGCAGCAGATCGTAGGTATCCGCGTCGAGCCGCTCCAGCAGATGGTCCCCGTTGGGGACGCTCACCACCTCGTAGCCGTTCTCCTTGAGGATCCAGGCGAGGGTGCGGGACAGGGCCTGGTCATCATCCGCGACGATGATCTTCGGCGCGATCATTCAGGACACCAGGCGCTGGAAGAGATCGGGGTCCACGTTGCCCCCGCTCAGAATGGCGACGGTAGGCCCGGTGGGGACGTAACGCCGGGCGAGGAGGGCAGCCACGGACGCGGCACCAGACGGCTCCACCCGGAGTCCGGCGTTCTCGAAGAGGAACCGCACCGCCGATTTCAAGTCGGCGTCCTCCACCTGCACCGCTTCCCGGACCCGACCATCAATCGCCGCGAAGGCAATGGCACCGATGGACGGGGTAAGCAGCCCGTCGGCCAGGCTCGGCCCCGGATCGATTCGCTCGGAGCGACCCGCGGCCAGCGCGGCGGAGAGCTTGCGGACGTTCGAGGGCTCGACGCCGACGATGCTGGCGGTCGGGATCAAGTCGGCAATCACTGTAGTAATACCCGCCAGCAGGCCACCTCCCCCGGTGGGCACGAGCACCGCTCGCAAGTCAGGGCACTGCTCGGCGATTTCCAGTCCGCAGGTGCCCTGCCCTGCTACCACGTCGGCATGCTCGAACGGCGGAATCGGGACCATGCCGCGCTCGCGCACCAGGCCCTCAAACACCGGTTCGCGCTGCCGGCGATCACTCACGAAGACGATTTCGGCGCCCTGCTCGCGAACTCCGTTGATCTTGACCCGTGGCGCGTCCTCCGGCATCACGACGACGGCCGCCACACCGAGCCGCTTGGCGGCATAAGCCAGCGCCAGCCCGTGATTGCCGCTGGAGTGCGTTACTACACCCCGAGCGCGGTCGGTTTCCGAGAGACGGGAGATCGCGGTATAGGCCCCGCGCAGCTTGAAGGCGCCTACCGGCTGCAGGTGCTCGCACTTGAGCCAGACCGGTACACCGATCAGGCGATTCAAGGCGGGCGATTCGACCAGCGGAGTTCGCAGAGCCACACCGGCAAGCGCCACGGCAGCCTCACGAACAGAGGCGAGAGTGACTCGGGCGGGGTACGTCGACGTCAGGGGCACGGGGCGAAAGTAGGACTCTGCGGGTGGGTGGGCAAGGGAAGGGAAAAGTAATGAGGACTGAGGACTGAGGACTGAGGCGAGAGCTGTTACACGCCCACCGACTCAGTCCTCAGTCCACAGTCCTTTCACTTCAGTTACTCCGGCTCTGCTCCCGTGGCTGCCTCCGCCTCCGCTCCCTCCTCGTCCTCTTTGACCACGCGGGCAACGTCCACCACGGCATCGCCCGAATCCAGGTTCATCACCTTGACGCCCTGGGTATTGCGGCCGATGACCCGGATTCCTTCGACCGGCATCCGGATGATTACGCCGTGCCGGGTGATGAGCATCAGCTCGTCGTCCGGCTGAACTTCCTTCAGGGCGACGATAGCGCCGGTCTTGTCGGTCTTCTTAAGCGTGATGATGCCCTTCCCACCCCGTTTCTGGACCCGGTAGTCGGAGAGCTCGGAGCGCTTGCCGAATCCCTTCTCGCTCACGACGAGCAGTGTCGCATCGCGCCGGATCACCACCATGCCGATGACCTCGTCGCCTTTGTCCAGTTCGATGCCCTTCACACCACCGGCGACTCGACCCATCTCCCGGACCTCGCCCTGGTGGAACCGGATGCTCATCCCACCAGCGGTGGCAAGGACGATATCGCTCGCCTCGTCGCAGAGCTGCACGTCGATCAGCTCGTCGCCCGCTTCGATGTTGATCGCATTGATGCCGTTCGAGCGCACGTTGCCGTAGGCGGAGAGCACGGTCTTCTTCACTGTGCCCAGACGAGTGGCGAACATGAGCCACTTGTCGTCGGCAAATTCCCGCACCGCTACCGTCGCGGCAATCCGTTCATCGGGTTTGATGGCGATGCAATTCACCACCGGTTTCCCCCGGCTGGCACGGCCACCCTGGGGAATCTCGTGCACCTTGAGCCAGTAGACCTGGCCGGTGTTGGTGAAGAACATCAGGTAATCGTGAGTACTGGCGATGAAGAGGTGCTCGATCCAGTCCTCTTCCTTGGTCGTGGCGCCCTGGAGGCCGCGCCCGCCGCGGCGCTGCCGCTTATAGGTGGAAATCGAGATCCGCTTGATGTAGCCGGTGTGGGAGATGGTGATGACCATGTCCTCTTCGGCGATCAGATCCTCGACCGAGAAGTCGTTCTGATCAGCGAGGATCTCGGTGCGGCGGTCGTCTCCGAAGGTCTTGGCGATCTC
>Ga0207712_10001228_pt1 | contig 17696 bp, 13 predicted proteins | sample KBSS44metaG_FD_184402 | JGI IMG/M metagenome (GOLD analysis project Ga0207712, IMG submission 184402) | Switchgrass rhizosphere microbial communities from Kellogg Biological Station, Michigan, USA - KBS S4-4 metaG (SPAdes) (version 2) | ecosystem: Host-associated > Plants > Roots > Rhizosphere... | reverse complement strand
TCGAACGCAAAAACATCGTGCCGCTGTTGCGGGTCAACTCGACCGCACTCGCACGCGCTCTTGATTAATCTCTGCGCTACCTCGGTGTTCTCTGTGTCTCTGTGGTGAAAATTGACAGCAACCACCCGAGACACAGAGGCCACAGAGGTAGCACAGAGAAAACAGGCGGTTCACCTTAGAGGCACAGGGAACTGGAGACGCCATGTGCGATTTTTGATCACCGCTCGATCTCTGCGCTCGCTCTCGGGTTCTCTGTGCCTGTGCGGCGAACCGTCAAGTTAGAAGCAATTTAACGATAAGGACAAACGACCACCATGAAGAGCTTAGTTAATTATCGCCCCCAAATCAGATCCGGACTCGCGCTGTTGGCTGTCGCCGCTGTCGTAACCGTTTTCTCGATTTACACGCAACGCACTTCCGCCTTCGATCAGGAAATCTCGAAACTCAATAAGTTTGTGCAGAACAAAGCCAACACGGCCTCGATGCAGATCTTTCGCGAAGGCCGCGACTTCATCGAAGCACAAAACTGGCAACGAGCCGCCGAGAAATTCAACGACTTCATCACCGGTTATCCCAAGGATAAAGATCTCGACGCCGCGCTTTACTGGTATGCCTACGCATTGCGCAAGCAGGACAGAAAAGACGACGCCTCAAACACCCTTATCAGGCTCATCAACAAGTTTCCCGGCTCGAGCTGGCGACAGGAAGCGCAGGCAATGCTCGTAGAGCTGGGCCGCAAAGACGCAGTCGAGCAGGCGCTCGATCGTGACGATTGCGAGATCAAAATACTCGCGTTGCAGAGCTTGTTTCAGGCGGACGAAGAACGCGCGATCGGAATCGCCACTGAAGCCCTCCGCGCAAATCCAGCTAGATGTCAGGGCTTCCAGGCTGCGGTCTTATCGATTCTCGGCTCGCATGGCGGGCCACGAGCCACACCGATTCTTTTGGAAATCGCGCGCAGCAATCCCGATCCGAAACTGCGTCTCATGGCGATCAGACGCCTCGGCGAGCTAAAGAGCGATCAAGTTGCGGACGAGCTCCTCAAAATCTACGAAGCTGATCAGACAAAAGAAGTTCGTGCCCAGGTGCTGCGGGCGTTGGTCGAAGGTAATACGCCGCGTGGCGCCGCGAAGGTGATGGAGATCGCGCGCTCGGGTAACGACATTGCCGCCAGACAATATGCGATTCGTTATATCGGCGAGATGAACGATGCGGCTTCGCTTGATGCGCTGATCCAGATTTACGATGCTGACAAGACGAAGGAAATTCGTTCGCAGGTCATCCGCGCACTCGCAGAGCGTGAAGATCCGCGCGCGCGCCAAAAACTTTTCGACATTGCGCGCCAGGGCGAGACGCCGGAGTTGCGCATTGAAGCGATTCGCCGTCTCGGCGATAACCAGCACGTAGCGCTCGATGAGTTGTTGCAGCTCTACACTAGCGAGACAAACGTTCAAATCAAGCAGGGCCTGCTGCGCGCTTTTGGAGACAGCACCGATCCTCGTGCAGTTGGAAAGCTGCTTGATATCGCGCGCGGCAACGATGCGGTGGAGCTGCGTACGTATGCTGTTCGACAGTTGGGTGAGAAGGACGACGAGCAGACCGTCAATCAACTGGTGTCGTTGTACGACGCCGAACAGAACATGCAAGTCAGAATGGCTTTGCTGCGCGGCTTTGGCGACTCGAAACAGAAGATCGCTGTGCGCAAGTTGATGACGATCGCGAAGAGCGATCCGTCAGTGGAACTGCGCAAAGCAGCGGTCAGGTATCTGGGCGAGAGCAAAGATCCTGAAGCGCTGAAATTTTTGGAAGAACTTTTGAAGTAAGTCAGTCTTTTACAGGATTTACAAGATTAGACAGGATTTACATGTAAATCTTGAAACATCTTGTAAATCCTGTAACCAACTACCTGTTTGCCCAATCACTCGGAGGAATTCATGCGCCACTCAATGCTCCTCTTTCTCGCGATCATCGGGATCGCTTGCGCCGGCGGAAATCGCGCGGGCAGTGTCACAGTCGCGGCTGCGTCCGACGATCTGCAAACACAATCCAGCGCGACCACGATCCAGAGTTTCACCACAGTCGACGGCGCGGACCTGATGACCCGGCTCGAAGCCGCACAATCACGCGGACGCAGTCAAAAAGCACCGTACTGGTCTGCGTACACTTTCGACGTGCGTCCCGGCGTTGCCGTCGATCCCAATATTCGTGATTTCAATGGCAGCATCAACACGATGGGCGATACGACCGTCTTCGTCGGCACGAATGCGGCCGGAGTCACGGTTGAAACACGTAACCTCGCGATCTTCCTGCTGCGCGATCCGTCCAGCAATCAGATCACGCGCATGGAGATTTACAACCTCGAGCGCAAACGTGAGTACAGCGGCTATCCGGTTTACTGGCTCGGCCGCGCGAATAACGAAGAGAGTCTCAACTACCTGCGCGCCATCGCCGCCGCCACACCGCTCGACATGTTGAGCGAACGTGCGGTGCTGGGCATCGCATTACACGACGATGCGCGAGTCGGCGGGATGCTTAAAAACTTCGTCAGCAGCTCACCAAACCAGCACATTCGCTCAACTTCTGTTTACTGGTTGGGCCAGGTTGGCGGCGAACAGGCATTTCTGGCGTCACTCGTTCGCAACGACTCAGAAGAGAAGAAGATTCGCACCGCCGCCGCGCACGCGATTGGCCGGAGCCGGGATCGCGGAACGGTTGCGACGCTCCAGGGACTTTACGAAAGCCTGAAGGAACCCGAGATTCGCCGGAGTGTGATTTCGGCAGCGGGCAACAGCGTCGACGAGCAGGCGGCGGTCGCGTTTCTGCTAAACGTTGCGAAGAACGACGCTGACTTTGAAGCGCGACGTACGGCAGTGCGTCAGCTCGGAGATTTTCAACACGAAGACACGACCGAAGAGCTGATGAAGATCTACCAGAACGACGCGAATATCGAGGTGAAGCGTGCGGCGTTGCATTCGTTCGCGGAAACGAAGAACCCGCGCGCGCAGGCGCGTCTGAACGAGATCGCGCGGACTGATCCGAATCCTGAGCTGCGGAAAACGGCGATTCGCGTGATGAGCGATCGCGGTGAAGCGGCAGTTGACGATCTCCTGAAGCTGTATGATTCGGAGCAGGCGCCGGAAGTTAAGCGGGCGGTGCTGCAGACGCTTTCGGATATCAAGAGCCCGCGCGTGGAAGATAAGTTGTTGGCCGTCGCGAGCGGTAATGAGGCGATGGACGTGCGGCGACAGGCGATCCGGTTGCTTGGTGAGCGCGTGAGTAAACGGAGCTTCGAGTTTCTGAGTCAGACGGCGCAGAGTACGGATGGTAATGCGGAAGTGCAGGTGCAGGCTGTGAGGGCGATCAGTGAACGGAAAGCTGAGGAAGCCGTGCCGCTCCTGATCAAGATCGCACGCACGCATCCAAACCAGCTCGTGCGTAAACAGGCGATTCGAGCGCTTGGTGAGTCTGGAGATCCAAGAGCGGTGGATTTCTTTAGGGAAGTCTTGTCAAAGTAAGTTTTCACGCAAAGGCGCAAAGAATCGCAAAGACGCAAAGGCGGGTCAAATACTTCGGTCGCGTCCGAGTCAATCGCGTCCGAGTCTTTGACCCGCCTTTGCGTCTTTGCGATCTTTGCGTCTTTGCGTGAAAAAACCTTTTAGATACCAGCCAGGATTTTCTTCCACCTCACCCACGCATCATCACGTGCTTTCTTGTTTGCCTCGTTGGCGTCGGGGGCTTCACCGGCTCGCATGAACCCGTGGCCCGCACCTTCATAAGTCACCGGATCATACGTCTTCTTCAACTCCGTCATCGCCTCAGTCGTCTTTGGCAGAGTCGCGTTGATGCGTGCATCGTTGCCGGCGTAGAACCCGTAAACCGGCGCCTTGATCTTTGCGAGCGCGGTCTTGTCGGGAGCGCCGTCAGCGGACGCCGGCGCCGACCCATAAAACACAAACGCCGCTTTTACATTCGGATTGTTCGTCGCATAGCGGAACGACTGGCTGCCGCCCCAGCAATAACCCGTAACCACAATCTTGCCATTCGAAGCCGGAACCTTCGAGATGTAATCCGCCACCGCATTCAAGTCAGCCGTGATCTGATCCGGCGGGAGATCGCGGATCGCCTGGCCCACTGCATTCCCACTGAGCGAGCTGGTGCCGCCGCCGTTCGGACCCATTCCCGAAAGCAGGTCCGGCGCGATCGCGACGTAACCCGCTTCGGCAAGTTGATCGGTCAAACTCTGCACCCAGTCGCTCATGCCAAAGATCTCATGGATCACAATCACGGCTGTCGCTTTGTTTTTGTTCTCGGGATACACCACAAAACTATTCACCTCGCGGGCTCCATTCTTCACTTTCACCCACTCCCGGTGGCGTGGCGACTTCTCAACGCGCTGTTTGGCCCACTCCTGCGACACCATGTTATCTCCAGACGACGACGGCGAAGCAGCGGGCGTGCCGTGATTGTGGTTCCCGCTCATGTCCTGGGCACAAGCCGTCACCGAGCACAGAAATATCAACATCAACAAACTGAGCGTTCCTCTCATTTTCCTCCCCCGTTAATTCCTGATTTGACTACCTCGAAGTCAATCCATTGCACGACCGGAAGCGCCTTGCCCTTTGCGTCTTTATCCGTGATTACAACTTGCAAGTAATAAAACCCGGGCTCCAGGTCGCGGCTCAGCGGTACTTTGCCACTCACCAGCACTCGCTCCGGATCCGGCTGGCCCGCTGTTTGAATCGGCACTTCCGGCCCTGAATAGACAACCTTGCCGTCGCGGAATAGTTTCGTTTCCATGGCGGGCTTCGCAAACTGCAAAGCGTTGTAAATAACGTAAACAAAATCAAGATCCGTGTTCGGGTCAAACCGCCGGGCCACAGTGTTCGCCAATGCCTCCTGCTCAGAACGACCGCGAGAGCCACCGCCTAAAACAATTCCCGACACCGCCGGTCTCCTGGTCCGCAAATCAGGCACTGTGACGAACTCGCCGGCCGATCCGATTTTCGCCGTCTCCTTGTCTCTGATCGCGACGCGCACCTGGAAAGCGCCATTACGCTTCACGGGGATGTCGACATTGAATCCCAGGCCGTCCTTCAGTGCAGCGGCGTATTCGTTTTCGGGCAAACTGATCGTTAATCCTTGCTTGAGTTGCTCAATGACCGCGCCGTTGTCGCCGAAGACAACTCCATGCACCTCGATCCACGCCTTGTGCCGCCCGTCAACCGTTGTGAATTTAAGATCACTGGCGGCGACATACACGAAAGATCTAATGAGCGATCCGAAAGTCTTGTCGTTGAAGAAAAAGGAGGCCAGGCTGATTTCAACATCCTGAGCGGCAAAGGGCGACGCCAGCGCCAGGTTCGTCACGTCGCGCCTTGTTAGCGGCGTCTTGATGGTTTCTTCCTCACTGACGCCAAAAAATCCGAGCCGCGTTCTCAAGCTCATTCCCGATCGCTTTACCTTCGCCTTGATGTGATGGAACTTGCGGTTGAAGGTTTCTTGTGTCGGGCGATAACCAAGCAGGTAATAACCACTCTGGTCCTGCATGATGCGATCGATCTCGAAGTTATTCGAGTTCCTGACCTGGAAGCCGCCCGTCTGTCTGGCTATCAGATCACTTCCTTCACGACGATACCAAAGCAGCAATGAGCGATTGGCGATTACATTCTGGAATTGTCGTCCATCGCCATAGAACCTGTCTGCTGCAGTGAGTGAGGTCGTTTGCAAGCCTTGCGTATCGACCGAATAAATCACAACGGACGAGCGAATCGCCTTCTCGGCAATTTTTCGCAGTGCGACGGAATAGTTTCTGACGTCGTTGAAGCCAGGGTCCGAATCATCACCGGCGGGCGCCATAGCCGGATTGATCCCACCGCCCTTCACTCCATCGCCACCGCCGCTGCGAATATCTCGAAGGAAATTGAGGTCGTCCTGGTCCTCTACCGGGAGGCTGTCCGACATGAACACCATTGATTTGCGACCGGGGAGATAGGCCATCGAGTCGACGATAAACCGGAGAGCATTAATCGTTGCGAGCATCGAGTAACGCCCGCATAAGGACTGGGAGCCGCCTGAGCCAAGGACAGGCATCGCCGTAATGCCGACGCGATTACACATATTCCAGCGCAATTGGTCCGCCGCGCGACTTAGCAGCCGCTTGTCGTTCGTGAACTGCTGGAGCGCGCCCATTTCTCCACCAGTGCGAATGATGGCGACGAGGTCGTTCGGTTGTAGTTGCTCGTTGACAAACTTGCGCAACTGTTTCCGCACCTGGGCCATGCTTTCCGCTGAAATTCCGAGATCGTCTACGACAAATGCGATCGTGCGATGTGGGTCGTTGGGATTGATCGGGCGCGGCGGCAGTGGACCGTCTCCGGCTTTGGTCGCGGTAACCGGGGTGGCGGGAACGTTTGAGATGTACGCGAAACTCGTAATCGCCTGTTTTTTGCCGTCTTCGTAGATCTCGAAATCGTCTGCTGTGAGATCCTTCACTGGCTTTCCGTCTTTCGTGACGACAGCATCGACCTGCACGAGGTTGGTGGTGATTTTTACGACTTCATCCTGATCACTAGTGGGTTTTTGAGGGGTTGGAGCAGGTGTGGTCTGGGCCAACGCCGGTAGAAGAACACAGAACGACAGAAGCAGAGCTGGGAATGCTTTGGTCTTCATCGGGGCAACTCCTTAACGGTCGAGCGTTGTGGGGAGAGAGATTTGTAAAGAAGTGTATATTATCGCCGCTCTTTTTCACAAAAGGAGGTCCAAAAATGTCTAAATTTCTTCTTTTGATCGCATGTGTTCTGATCGGTCTGCTCGTACTCGCTTGTGGGGCGCCGACAAACCGCAATGCTGAGGCGCCGTCAACGGTCAGTGCAGGTGAGAAGGTAGGTATCGCTGAGTGCGACAACTTCATCGCCGCTTACGAGAGTTGCGTAGCCAGCAAGGTCACGGACGAAGCCGCTCGCGCTAACATGAGGACTTCGGTAGCCACCTTGCGCAGCGACTGGAAGAAAATGGCTGACAACCCACAAACTCGGAGCGCACTCACCGATGCCTGCAAGCGTCAACGCCAAACAACAATGATCGCGATGAAGGGTTTTAACTGCGCGTGGTAAGCGGGTAAGACGTAGACAGGATTTACAAGATTTTCAGGATCAGCATGTCAATCCTGAGGATCTTGTAAATCCTGTCTACGTCTATTTCATCGTCATTATCGCGGCCCAGATCTCGATCCCGTCCCAAAAGTTCTGTAACCGGAGGTTCTCATTCTCGGCGTGCTGGTTGTTGTCGTAGTTCGCGATTGGGACTGAGATCGTTACAGTTTTTAGTCGCCCGCTGATAATTGAAAGCGGCAGGCTTCCACCCGAGGTCGGCAACAACACGATCTTCTCAGCAGATGTCGACTGCACGGCATCGATTACAGCCTTCGAGATCGGCAGGTCCATTCGCGTGCGCTCGGCGTTATAACCCCCCGGTCGAACACCAACGCGCGCCAGCAACGGATACTGCGCCCTTTCAGCGTCAGTTGGATCGCGATCGAAAACCTGATAACCCTGCTTTCGAATGTGCTCCACCAGCCGCTGCACCTGGCGCTGAAGATCGTTGCCCTTCACGAGTCGCAGATCGAGTACGGCTGTGGCTGTCGTCGGAATAACGTTACGCGCCAACGCACCAACATCACCACTCGCAAAACCATTGATGTTCAATGACGGCTGGTTGATCAACTCGAGCAGCGACTTGCCACCACCTTCCGTGCGCTTGATGCCGAGCTGTCCCTTCAGCTCTTCATCGTATTGTGGCGCTTCGGCGATCGCGCGGCGCTCCACTTCGCCGAGCGCCTCGGTATCGGCGTACCAGCCTTCGATCGTCACGCGTCCATCGTCGTCTTTCATCGACGCAAGCAAACGCGCAAGCAGGTGGGCCGGGTTGGGCGACCAGTTGCCGTAATGACCGCTGTGCAACGGTCGCTTCGCAGCGTAGACCGTGACATCGACGTTCGTATCGCCACGCGCGCCAAACACGACCTGCTTGCGTCCTGACTGGTGTACTGGTCCATCACCGATGATCCACACATCGGCGGCGAGTAGCTCTTTATTGCGATCGATTATTTCGCCGAGATGCGGCGAGCCGGCCTCTTCCTCCCCTTCAAAAAAGAACTTGACGTTCGACGTCAGCGTGACGCCTTTATCCTTCAACGCAGTGAAGGCAGTCAGAATCGCCATCACCCCCGCTTTGTCGTCGGACGCAGAGCGGGCGTAGATGCGCCATTGCGGGTTGATCATCGAGCCTTCGGCCGGGGCTTGGATGATCTGCCCGTTTGCTTCGAGCGCTGCGGAGCGGAAGACGGGTTCCCACGGCGCTGTTCCGGTCCATTGTTTGGGATCGGTTGGTTGGCCGTCGTAGTGCGCGTAAACGAGGATGGTCCGTTGAGCGCCGGGAGTTTGCCATTCGCCGTAAACCGCTGGTGGAGTGTTTGGGGTCGGAGCTTCGAGCAAACGCGGATTCAAGCCACGTTGCTTCATCATCTCGACGATGAGCGCGGCGTTCCGGCGGATGTTCTGCGTGTCGGAAGCGACGTTCGGGATCGCAAGCAGTGTGGTGAACTCTTTTAAGATCTGGTGCTCGTTCGCGCGCCGATACTCACGCACTTTGTCCTGCGTTTGCGCTAAGACCGAGATAGGGAGAAGTGTCAAAAGCAATAAGCTGCGCAGCATGGACGTGATTATAGCCAAATCCGTGGCTAAATCCGTGTTATCCGTGGTTACGGTTTTTTCACACCACCATTATCGAGCGCGGTGTAGACCTCGGGTGAGAAGAGCCCGAGCCATGGATCGGAGCCCGGCGTTAGGAATAGCGAGTCGTAGACCTTTGTGTTCAGCTTCTCGACGTCATTGCGAACCGGATCGTTCAGCAACCACACGTACAGCTTCGTGTGCATCAGGTACTCGTTGCGCACAGTGTCGAGCGCGACCAGCTCCTGAAACTTTCGCGTGAGGTGCGTGAGATCGTCTTCTGTGATAGTTGGGTTCTGGCGTCTGATCAGCGAGATGCTACGGTTATCAAGCTCAGCATCAGCTGGATGAAGCTGCGCAATCTTTCTCCACGCGGACTCGTCAGTGATCTTGCCGAGCTCGTCTGTCGCCATGTTCATCGCGCGCAGAATCGACGTTTCAGTGATCGCTTTCGTTACCGCGAGCGGCGCGATACTCAACGCATCACCGTTTCTGCCTTTCACGATCATGAACCCCTTAGGCGTGTTGCCGCCGATTTTCATCGTGTCGCTCAGCCACGCAGCAGAGATCTTGCCGTGCTGGTCGCCGTAATAGATTTGCCGTGTCAAATTTCTTTCTACATCGTTTGTGCCGGCAAGTAATTTGAAGAGTCTTTCAGCATCGAGCAAACCGCGGACGAATGCCTTGGGGCCGTACAAGCCGGGTAGCGCGTCGAGCGGGCGCGCGTCGGAGTCGAGGATGTAATGAATACTGTTGCCGGTAAGTGTCCGTTCGAGCTTGCGGCCGTCGCCGAAGTCGATCGTGACTGTCGGCACTGGTCGCACTGATTGCCAGTGCAGCACAAAGCGATCGTGCAAGACAGCCGAGACTTCTTCATTCGGATAAAGCACGGTGCGGAAGAAGCGACTGTTGGCGCAGCTAAACTCGTCCGTCAATTTCCCTAAAAGACGCAGCGAGAGAATCGGTTTGCCGAGGGTCTTGGAAGCTTTCTTTGCGCTGTCGAGATCTGTGTACCAGTAGAGCCCGGCGATGTAGCTGTTCTTCTGCTGTGCGACTGCGTCGAGCGCTGCCGAGATCCGCTGCCATTCTTCGTCCGGCGCGGCTGACGGGTTCTTAATGTGGACGTTGATCGCGCCGGCGTACTGGGTCATCAGGGCTTTCAGACCGGCCGGGCCGAGTGACCGCAACTCCTCGATTGCGGCCGATGATGCGGCCGTGTTTTCGGAAATGGCCTTGCGGGCAAGTACTTCGGAAGGCTCAGTGGCGCGGGAAATCTGTGTGGAAAACAGTACCAACAGGAGCAACGACAGGAAGCGCAACGTCGAGTTCATCGGGACCTCCGGGCGAGTGTTGAGCCTTTGAGGTCGCCCTGACACCTTGGGTTGCCCAGGCAGACTTAGACAGGATTCACAAGATTTCCCATGATGAACATGTAAATCCTGAAAAATCTTGTAAATCCTGTCTACTACTTTTTCATCAACTCGAGCACCGCCGAGGTCGTGGCTTTGACTCCGGTTCTCAAGGTCGGTTCCGGAACAGGCGCGAAGAGGGCAGAATGGAGGCCGGGCAGGGCGACGCCAGATTCGCGGCTCGCCTTCACCTTCGCTGGATCGGAGGCGCCGAGCCAGATGATCGTCGCGGGAATGCTGTGGTCCAGGCTGAAATAACCAAAGTCTTCGCTGGCCATCATCGGCGGCATCTGCACCACATTCTCGTCGCCAAGCGCCTGCTTGAACGTGCCCACGAGCCGCTCGATCAACTTCGGATCGTTGTAAGTCGAGCCGGTTCCTTCAGACACTTTCACAGTCGGGGCGCGATCTTCAGGAATGCCCGCGGTCGCCGCAACGCCTTTCACGATCCGCTCGATCGACGCCAGCACACGCTTACGCACTTCTTCCTTGTAAGTGCGCACAGTTAGTTGCAGGTTTACTTCATCGGGAATGATGTTGTAACGCGTGCCGCCGTGAATCGAGCCGACTGTAACCACTGCCGGATCGAGCGGTGAATTCTCGCGACTCACGATCGTCTGTAACGCCATGACAACCTGCGCCGCAACCACGATCGGATCCTTCGTCGTCTCGGGCGCTGAGCCGTGACCACCGACACCACGAATCTTGACGTCGATCGATGTCGCACTCGCCATCGCATAACCCGGTGTGTAGCCCACCTTGCCTGTTTCGAGCTCCGGCTTGTCGTGCAGCGCGATCGCGAAATCGGGTTTCGGGAAATTCGTGTAGAGGTTGTCGCGCAGCATCGCATTCGCGCCGTCGCCGGTTTCTTCGGCTGGTTGGCCCAGCATCACGAGTGTTCCACTCCAGCGACTCTTCAACTCGCTCAACATCTTCGCCGAGCCGAGGAAGCTGGTCATGTGAATGTCGTGACCGCAGGCGTGCATCACGCTTACGTCGACACCCGCATCGTTCTTCGTTTTCACGTTGCTCGAGTAAGGCAGTCCTGTTTTTTCTTCGACTGGTAAGGCGTCGAGCTCCGTTCTGACGAGGACGGTCGGGCCTGGGCCATTCTTCATCACGGCGACGACGCCGTAGCCCGTCCACTGCGAATTCTCATACTTGCCGATGCGCTCGGTGACGGTGAATCCGAGTTTGCGCAGCTCGGACGCGACGAAGGCGGAGGTCTTTTCCTCGCGGTGCGACAGCTCGGGCGCTGTGTGGAGATTGCGGTAAGTCGTTAGCCACGAGGCGATGTCGCGATCGATCATGGCGTCGAGTGATGGTTGTTGTGCGTTGACGGTCGTGGCGAGCAGTATGACGAGCAGAAGTCTGGACATTCAGTGTCTCCGTCGATTTGGTTCACGCAAAGACGCAAAGGACGCAAAGGCGAGCTAAATTCTTCTTTGCGTCTTTGCGTTAACTTTGCGTCTTTGCGTGAAATATTTTTTTGATCTCACTGATTCGGGCGAGATGGTAGTCGTCGTGTTCCGCCTGGAAAAATAACATATCCACCAGTCGCATCGGGACGTTTAGTCGCGGGTGAAGCGCAGAACGCTCGAAAATCTCAACGTCAAAACTCTCAAGGCGGTTGACGATCTCATGCCTCGCAGTGCGAAATGCTCTCAGGATTGAGTCGGCGGCGACCTCGTTGTGATTAGCGTCGTAGGTCTTGCGGTTCGACATGTCGGCGGCGTGCAGCGCTGAATTGCCGGCGAGATACTCGTCGATACGTTGCGAAACAAGACTCTCGAGATCGAGCAGGTGGCCCGCATTCTCCTGCATGGACCAGCGGCCATCGACCTGAGCGCTTAATGTTTCGGGTGGAAGACCGGCGAACAGATCCTCAAGACGCGCGGGCGTCCCGCGGATCCGTTCGATCATCTCTGGATAAATGCCGGCAGGAAAATCAAAACTAAAGCGTCGATCGGTCCACTTAATTCTAGACATTCTATGGCTTCGGCGGTAAAGGCTTCTGCAACGCTGTGGCGATGAACTCGGTCATCCCGGTGTCAGCTCCGCCATGACGAAACTTGTAATAGGTCGACATCGCCGCCAGCCAATCTTTACGACCCAGGTCCGTCTTTGGATCCGTACCGGCTGCCGCAATCGCGCGCGCATAAGCGTCGACGATGCGATCCATCACGACGTTCAATTTATCGAGAGCGGCTTTGCTTTCCGGCGTCTCGGGCTTGTTCGCGAATTTAGTTTGATAGTCCGTCGACAGCGTCTTGTATGGACCGGATTCGTAAGCAACGGCCAGGAAGTAATAGGTCGATGGAGTCTTCTTGATATCGCTCTCGTACTGGGCCGCTTTTATCAATGAATCGATCGCCTGGTCGGGAGTTGTCTTGAGCGTCAGGAAACCGACGGCGTAGTTCAAGTAAGCGAGCGTGTCGTCTTTGCCTTTGAACGGCGCCCACTCGGTCGGAGCTTTACCCGATTCAATTTCGCTAATCGCCTTCCGCGCATATTCGAGAGCGGTGGTGTTGAAGCTCTCGTTTTTAGCGGTCGCCGCGAGGTAACCGGCGTAACCGAGATCGATTTGCGCACGCAGGTAATTCGGCTCATCGGCAAGAATCTTCGCGCCCGTGCTGTAAGCTTCCGCAAACTTCTTCTCGTTGATCAGACCGGGCAGCATTCGCTTACGCTCGTCACGTTCGTAGAACATGACCCACTTGTTCAAGTAATCCGTGTACTGATCTTTGTCTTTGTTGTACTTCTGAAGATAGTCGCGCGCCGCCTGGTAAGCCACCGTGGGATTTCCCTGCCGATTATCGACAAACCGTTTATAGATCTCGATCTTGACGGGATCGTCCGTCTCCTGCGCCAGCACCGTTTGGCGAGCGCCGAGCGCCAGCACTGAAAATGCCAGCATTACCGCCAGGCCCAATCTTTGTCCAAACAACTTCATATCAATCTCCTCCGCTGCTTCTGGGATCACCGCGGGTTAGACGCTTGGGTGCCCACTAAGGGTTTTATCATGCTGAGGTTATAATCAGGGCTGCTCCTCAGAAAATATCACAGGATGATAAGAATTTCAGACCCAGGGAGACGCCAGCTAAACCGATGACCGAAAGACGCCCTGACCATATCAAATTCTCGGGCCGCATTCTATTTCTAACCGACGACACAACCCTTATCCGCCAGCAACTCGAAGCCACTGGAGAAGAAGCCGCCGCACTCGAAGACGCGCTCGCCTCGCGATTGAGCGCAGGCGTCCTGCCGTTGATGAGCAACATCTCGACAGACGAGATCACGCCCGGCTGGGTGTGTTTCTACTACGACGAAACGCTGGGGCAGTATGTTTACGTCGGCATGCGCGAAGGCGCAGTTAAGAAAGACGAAGTGAAGAATGGCGGCTTCGCAGTGGTCGTCTCAGGACTTTCAAAAGGTTGCGGCTCGTCGCGCGAGACCGCGCCGTTTGCCGAAGTCGCTGCGGGAATCAAGCTTGTCATCGCGCAGAGTATCGAAAAGATCTACGGTCAGAACTCGCAAAACATCGGTCTGTTGACTTCAACTGACTTCAGTCTCATCGATCGTATCCGACGCGGCGAGGAGATCCCGCTGTCTGAGTTCACTAAAGGAATCGATCCGATCTCGCAGGACATCGTTACGCACGGCGGACTCTTCAACTACAACAAAGCACGGCTCAACGGAAAAGTCTCGCCGCCGCCGAACGAAACCCCGGGGCGTCCGATGACGATTGTCGAGAAGATCATCGCGCGGCACGCATTCGTGACTGCCGGAAAGATCGGCGTCGAAGCAGTGAAACCCGGCGACGCGTTGTTCGCGCTCGCAGACGTGCGCTTCTCGCACGAGTACGTGACTCCGATGGCCGAGTCGCTGTTCAAACAGGCGCTCGGGCCGGACGCGCGTGTTTCCGAACCCGAATCAGTGTTTGCGTTCCGCGATCACCTGACGTTTCTCGGGCGCGTGATGTCGCCGAAGCATCGTGAGATGGGCCTGCTGGAAAAGGCCGAAGGTTTGGCGACGACACAGCAGAATTTCACCACGCAGCAGAAGATCAGGCTTTACGGCGAGAGTCCGGAAGGCGGCTCGGAAGCGATCTGTCATAACGCGGTCGTTGAGGATCTCGCCCTCCCGGGTCAGATCGTTATCGGCACTGACTCACACACGTGCATGGCCGGCGTGCTCGGCTGTTTCGCTTTCGGGGTTGGATCGACTGACATGGCAAACGCGTGGTACACGAAAGACATTCGCATCCGTGTGCCGGAGACGGTGCGCTACGTTTTGAAAGGAAAGAAGCGCGCTGACGTCGCGGCGAAAGACGTGATGCTTTTCATACTCGCGTCGGAGTACATGAAGTCGAGCAAAGGCATCGGCAAGGTGCTGGAGTTTGCCGGTGAGGATTTGAAGAACTGGTCGATGGACGAGCGCGCGACGTTGACGAACATGGCGGTCGAGGCGGGCGGCACGACGGGAATTATCGAGCCTGATGAAGTGACTCTCGATTACGTGGTGCGCACGCGCGGCCTTGACGCTGACGAGGTTCGCAAAGGATTTGTTTACAGCGACGAGGATGCGGAGTATGCGGCGGTGTTCGAGATCGACCTGGACGCGATCGGGCCGATGGTCGCGACGCCGGGCGATCCGCGTAATGGCATTCCGATCGAGGAGCTCGACGGCGAGGTGCGTATTGATGCGGCGTATGGCGGCTCATGTACCGGCGGGAAGATGGCTGATATGGACATGTACGCTTCGGTGCTCGAAAACGCGCTCGCGAATGGGAAGCGCGTGAAGGAAGGCGTACATCTCTACATTCAGTTTGGCTCGCAAAAGATCAAGCAGTACGCCCGGCAGCGTGGTTATATCGACATTTTTGAGCGCGCGGGCGCGGAGCTGATCGATCCGTCGTGCGGCGCGTGTATCAACGCCGGTCCGGGCGCTTCGCCGAACGCTGAGACGGTCACCGTCAGCGCGCAAAACCGGAATTTTCCGGGTCGCAGTGGTCCCGGTAAGCTCTACCTCGCCTCACCCTACGTAGTCGCCGCCTCCGCTATCGCCGGCAAGATCGTGGATCCGAAGAATATTTAGCCACGGATTACACGGATTTACTGAAACTTTTAACCCTCCTCACGCACTTACCTACCGAGAGCGATGACTGGCGCGTTCGCGGGAACACTGATGAACACTTCAGCAGACCTGGTAACTCGCGTGTGCCAGGGCGATGCGGATGCCTTCCGTCTGATTTTCGAGAGGTATTCGCGGCCCGTCATCAGTTTCATTTACGACATGGTCAACGATCGTGGGCTGGCCGAAGAGCTGACGCAGGAAACCTTCGTCCGCGCCTTCCGAGCGATTCACACCATGCGCGCCGAAACCAAACTCTCAACCTGGCTGTTTGGCATTGCGAGAAACGTCGCGCGCGAGTCGCTGAGAGCACGCGCCCGCGCGAACAATCACGTCGATCTAGCGGATAAGTCGGTTATGGATTTAAGCGATGACAAACCGGTGCCAGTCGACGGGCTGTTGAACAAGGAATTGAACGGCCTAATCCGGCGCTCGCTGGCCGCGCTCGATGAAGACAAGCGGCTGGTGTTCACCCTCAAGGTGCTGCACCAGTGCAGTTATGAAGAGATAGCCGCGATCACCGGTTTCTCGCTTGCGAAGTTGAAGACTGATCTCCACCGCGCCCGCGCCGAGATGAGAAAGAAGATCAGTCCCTACGCTGGAGTTGGTTATGAAGTGTGAAGTTTGCAATGAGTTGTTGGAAGAATATCTGGACGGTGAGCTGTCGCCGCAAGATCGCGAGCAGGTCGACAGGCATTTATTCGCCTGCATTGAGTGTTCTGAAAGCTTTGCAGCGTTGACTGCCGAACAGGAGCTCTTCGCACGTTACGATCGCGAAATCGAAGTGCCGCCATTCCTCTGGACGAGAATTGCGGCGCACACCAATACGCCAAAACGGAGTTGGGTAGCGAGCCTGTTTGGGAAAACATCGCTCGCAGGCGCAATCGCAGTGTTGCTGCTCGCGATTGCAATTGGCTTGGTCTACAAGTTATCGAAACCCAAAAGTCCAACCCCGACAATGGCAACAACAACCACAACCACCCCAAATCCAAATCCGCTTCCAAAATCCGTTCAATCCGCGTCACCGAAACGTGAAGTGATCAAGTCGCGAAAGAAATTTAGACCACCGACCATTCACACGCCAATCGATCAATCCGATGTGCTCTCGTCAGAGCTCGCTTACCTCGACATGGACGAGCAGGACACCGCCGTGCACATCGAACAGAGCAAGATCCTTTTGCGCTCGATCAAAAACGTTCAGATCTCCGACACGGACGAAGAGATCGACGTCACTTACGACAAAGCGCTCTCGCGTCGCCTCCTGAACGAAAACGTCGTCTTGCGCCGCGACGCCGAGATGAAAGCAAAGTTTCCGACTAAGACACTCCTCGCGGATTTGGAACCGTTCCTGATTGACATCGCTAACCTGCCCGATCGTGCACGCCCTCAAGACGTGCGGGAAATTAAGGAGCGTGTGCAAAAGACTGAAATCGTGGCAGCGTTACTGGATTACCAGGACCGCGGCGCCAACAATCGCTAATGAGAGTAGAGGCTAAAGAAATGTTGAAACACCTTACATCGATTACGGCAACGAAGCGCGTCACGTTGCTCTTCTGCGTGCTTGTTCTGATGACCGCGGGCGTCGCGAGCGGTCAACAGGGAAGAGGTTCCGGCTCAGGCCTGGGTCGTGGTTTCCAACAAAGCGGCAGTGAAGCAACGACCGTCTTTCGCAGCGCACGCGACCTCATCACTGACGGCGATTGGGCCAAAGCGCAGGAAAAGTTTGACCAGTACGTCTCGCAATTTCCGAATGAGAAGAACATTGACGCCGCGCTCTACTGGATGGCGTACGCGGAACACAAGTTAGCCAAATACGATCAGTGTCGCTCGACGATCGATCGGCTGCTTCAGAAATATCCGAACACGAACTGGAAAGACGACGCGCGCACGTTGTTAGCGCAAGTGCCCGGCGCTTCCGCAGCCGCGTACGCAGATCTCGTCAGAACAGTGCAGGCCCAGGCAGTGACCGCGCCGCCGGCAATCGAACAGTCACTGGTTTACTCACAGGGGATGACGGCGCCGCAGGTACAAGTAGCGCCCGCTGCGCCGATTTCCCCGATTGAAGGCGTGCTGACACCAGGCGCAATTGGGATTGGTCGTGTCGACGACTCAGACGACGACAACAGCAACGATCCATGTGAATTCAAGATCGTCGTGCTCCAGGCGCTGTTTCAAACCGACGTGCAACGCGGAATCATGGCGGCGAGCGAATGGCTCAAGGCGGGTTCGACGCAGACCGTGCGTTGCAAGAGTGCGGCGTTGACGTTGCTCGGTCGCAATGGCGGCAAGACGGTCACGCCCGTGATTCTCGGAGTCGCGCGCAATGAAACCGATCTGAAACTACGCGCTCGCGCGATCTCCGCGCTCGGCGCAACCAACGACGACAGTGTCGTTGATTCACTGCGCGACTTCGCCATGAGCTCGC
>Ga0207712_10001227_pt1 | contig 17704 bp, 13 predicted proteins | sample KBSS44metaG_FD_184402 | JGI IMG/M metagenome (GOLD analysis project Ga0207712, IMG submission 184402) | Switchgrass rhizosphere microbial communities from Kellogg Biological Station, Michigan, USA - KBS S4-4 metaG (SPAdes) (version 2) | ecosystem: Host-associated > Plants > Roots > Rhizosphere... | reverse complement strand
TCTATTGCTTGTTGTTTAAATTCTGGACTAAAGCGTTTAGCCATTTTTACATCTCCAAAGTTAACTTTACGTTAGCTTTAGAGGGACTACATGTCCATTATTTTGTCTAGGATCAGAGCAAAATAAACTCTTCAAAACTATTACAAACTTTATTATGCGTATTACAAATTTCATAAATGCCGAATTCATTACCATATTCATCTAGTTTTACTGCATATGCAGTCATCCAGAGTAAGAATTCTGAAAAGACAAAACAATTTGCATGAGGAAAGTCTTTAGTCCCTTTTAAATCTTTTACAGGTCTAAATTCAGCTAAAGAAAAGAAAGAATAGCCCTCATCACCAAAATTGGCTTCACCTGTACCATTGAAGAAAATAAAATATTCTTTAAAAATTTGTGGAAGTTTAACTCCTTATTTTTGTTCAAATTTTAACGTTTCTAACAATGTAGTCGGTTGATTGATACATAAGTTTTGATTGATGAAGTGTTGTTTTAATTTTTGAATAACCATAATTATTCTACTCAAAAAAGAAGGAAGCTTAATTAAGCTTCCTTCTTTAGAGGCAAAATTGCAAGCTTCGCTTAAAGCGCTGCAATCTGCTCCATATTGGCTTTAATCTTCGCTAACTGATCCACAAATTCAGCAAGTTTAACCTTTTCACCTTCAACTACCGCAGCAGGTGCTTTAGCCACAAAGCCCTCATTTGCAAGTTTAGAAGCAATTTGGTCATGCTGTTTTTGAACCTTATCTAAGTCTTTTTGCAAACGACCCAGTTCTGCTTTTGGATCAATCAAGCCTTTCATTGGTACAAATACAGACACATGACCCACAACAGAAGATGAAGACAACGGTGGTTGCTCAGCATCAGTTAAGAAGGTAATACTTTCAACTTTAGCCAATGCTTTAAACAATGGTTCAATACGTGCAATCTGTGCTTTTTCAGCATCAGTCGCGTTTTGAAGCAATACAGGCAATAAACGTGCATTACCTAAGCCCATTTCGCCACGAATATTACGTACAGCACCAATCAAGCCTTGTAGCCCAAGCATATCTGCTTCTGCCTGTTCATTGATGCGTTCAGGGTTCGGAACAGGGTATGGCGCAAGCATGATGGTTTCACCACCAATACCAATCATTGGTGCAAGGGTTTGCCAAATTTCTTCAGTTAAGAATGGCATGATTGGATGCGCAAGACGTAAAGATGCTTCCATTACAGAAAGAAGGACACGACGAACTTCTGCTTTACGCTCAGTTGATATGTTTTCATCATTCAGGACTGGTTTGGTCAGTTCTACATACCAGTCACAGTATTCATTCCAGATGAACTCATAAATCGCTTGAGCAGCCAAATCTAAACGGTAAGTTGCAAATGCTTGTTGAACGGCAGCTTCCGCTTTTTGTAAACGGCTGACAATCCACTGTTCAGGCAGTTCCCAAAGATATTGACGGATTTCCTGACCAATTGGCTGTTGTTCACAGTTCATCATCACGAAACGGGTTGCGTTCCAGATTTTGTTGGCAAAGTTACGATAGCCTTCAACACGTTTCATATCGAACTTAATGTCACGGCCTGTATTGGCAAGTGCGCAGAAAGTAAAACGAACGGCATCTGTACCGTAAGCTTGAATACCTTCAGGGAATTCTTTACGTGTAGATTTCTCAATTTTTGGTGCATCTTTAGGATTCATTAAACCAGTGGTACGTTTTTGTACTAAGGTTTCAAGATCTACACCATCAATTAAATCTAATGGGTCAAGTACGTTGCCTTTAGATTTAGACATTTTTTGACCTTCACCGTCACGAACCAAACCATGTACATACACGGTTTTAAATGGAACTTGAGGTGTGCCATCTTCATTTTTCATGAAATGCATGGTCATCATGATCATTCGGGCAACCCAGAAGAAAATGATGTCAAAACCTGTTACCAATACATCTGTTGGGTGGAATGTATTTAAGAAATAGTTTTCTTTATCTTTTGCTTCATCACCGGTCCAACCCAGTGTAGAGAATGTCCAAAGACCTGAAGAGAACCATGTATCCAGTACATCTTCATCTTGGTTTAATTCAATATCAGTAGCGATATTGTTTTTCGCACGAACTTCCTCTTCAGAACGACCAACATAGATATTGCCTTCTGCATCGTACCAAGCTGGGATACGGTGACCCCACCACAATTGACGAGAAATACACCAGTCTTGAATATTGTTCATCCAAGCCATATACATATTACTGTATTGTTCAGGCACAAACTTAATATCGCCGTCTTTTACTGCTTTGATTGCAGGCTCTGCAAGAGGCGCAATTTTAACATACCATTGGTCGGTCAATAATGGTTCAATGATCACACCTGAACGGTCACCACGTGGTGGTTTCAGCGTATATGACTGAATTTGGTCTAACCAACCTTCAGCTTCAGCTTGTGCAACCAATTTTTTACGTGCAGCAAAGCGCTCTAAACCGATATAGTCAACTGGTGCTGGGATGGTTTTAGAAATCGCTTCGCCAGCTTTTGCGATAAACTCAAAATCTGCTAAAACTTCGGCATTTTTGTTGAAAATGTTGATGATTGCGAGTTCACAACGTTTGCCCACATCATAGTCATTGAAGTCATGTGCAGGGGTGATTTTTACACAGCCGGTACCGAATTCTTTATCGACATATTCATCTTTAACAATTGCAACCGCACGACCCGTAATGGGTAGGATAATATTTTTACCAACAAGATGTGCATAACGTTCGTCATCTGGAGCAACTGCAACAGCAGTATCACCCAGTAATGTTTCTGGACGTGTGGTTGCAACCACTAAATAATCATGACCGTCTTGAGTACGTAGTGACTTATCTTCAAAGAAGTATTTGAAGTGCCACAATGAACCTTGTTCTTCTTTATCTGATTCAACTTCTAGGTCAGAAAGTGCGGTTTGTAGTTTAGGGTCCCAGTTTACCAAGCGTTTGCCACGGTAAATCAAACCTTGTTCATGCAGTTTTACAAATACTTCTTTAACAGCATTTGAAAGACCATCATCCATGGTGAAACGTTCACGTGACCAATCTACAGATGAGCCAAGGCGACGAATTTGACGGGTAATTGTACCGCCAGATTGTTCTTTCCATTCCCAAATTTTGTCGATGAACTTTTCACGACCTAAGTCATGACGACTAATGTCTTGAGCTGCCAATTGACGCTCAACCACCATTTGCGTTGCAATACCCGCATGGTCAGTACCCGGTTGCCATAAAGTATTTTTACCAGACATACGGTTGTAACGCGTCAAGGCATCCATGATGGCATTGTTAAAACCATGACCCATGTGCAAGCTACCCGTGACGTTCGGTGGCGGAATCATGATACAGAATGAATCGCCTTTACGAGACGGTTGGAAATAACCTTTCTCTTCCCAAGTCTTGTACCATTTTTTCTCGATCTCGGTAGGATCGTAGGTTGTAGCAATATTTTGCGCTGAATCAGTCATAGTAAAAACAGATCAAAAGTAAGTAAAAAATTGCATTCATTGTAGCAAATATTCATTAGGAATGTTGATTCCTGTTATGGCATATTTACCTTGAATTAAATGCAGCAATCAAAACATGAAAATACAAACTACATTTGTTGTTGTTATTAATCTTAAATATGACAAATGTTGGATATTATGGGGTTTTAACAGAGTCATATTTACAAATACGTGTTTTAGATATTTGATTTATTGAGAGTATTTGTGATTGATATTCAATAAATAGCAGGAGTTAAAGACAATGCAAGATATTTCAAGTTTTGCTAAGATCAAAATTGAATAGGACAAAACAACAAAAGGACAGATAACAATGCAGTATAAAATCGATTTATTGATTAAACAGCAGACGTACCAAGAGTTAAAAAACATTACCCAAAGTTTAAATCATGGCGAAAAAAGTGATTTGGCAAAACAATTAGGTAATGTCTTTACGGAAATGTCATGCCAAGTGCTGGATCAAGTATTTGGTGCTTTGCTTGAAGAGCAACGGAATAACTCTGCGCTAGATGCGAATGGTCAGAAGAAACTGAAAGAAGCAGAACAAATTTTTACGCAGATTGAAGGGGCTTTTAAAAAATATATGCCTTGGTCGATTTCGTTGTTTAGTAATGATCGTTTAAAACCTGTGGCAAATCATATTCTTAAAAAGTTTGAAGATTCTGATGCAAGCCAAGTGGTGATGTACTATCAATTAGACAGTCATCTAGGTAAAGAAGCAACCAGCAATATTCAAAAGGTCATTCAAGGGGATACTAGTGCTTTGCCTGTGACACTAAAAAATTTGGTTAAAATTATTGACCTCGGTGTCTCAGAGTTTATTCGGGATCCTAAGACTTTGTTAAAATTTAACTTTGTGGTCGATAAAACCTTAAATGGTGTGATCAATATGATCACCAGTACAGGCTATAAGCGCTTAGAAAAAGTTGGTGATGAATACAATCCTCGCAATGTCGAAAAGGCGCAACATTATGCAGCGCACTTTAAAAAGTTTTTAGTTGAGGCTTAATCTCTAAAAAGGGAGGTTTGATTGATTTGGTGCGCCACGTGGTCTAATATTTATTCACCATATTCAAGAGCATAATAAAATGGAAAGCTTAGAAGGAAAGGTGGTTTGGATTACAGGTGCATCTTCAGGGATTGGTAAAGCCTTGGCTGCTGAATGTGCTTTACAAGGTGCACAAGTGGTTTTAAGCGCAAGGCGTTTAGATGAACTTGAAAAAGTTCGTATAAGTCTTCTTAACCCAGATCATCATATTTCCGTGGCAATGGATATTACTGATGAAGCGCAAGTACGTCATGCTTATGAACAGGTCCTAGATGAAAAAGGGCGTATTGATTGGTTGATCAACAATGCGGGCTTAAGCCAAAGAGCATTGATTGCAGATACCAGTATGCAAACTGAACGTGCAATTATGGAAATTGATTACTTTTCTCAAGTGTTTTTGACCAAATTGGTTTTACCAACTTTTTTAGCTCAAAAATCTGGGCGAATTGCGTATATTTCTAGCGTTGCAGGCTTATTAGGAACGCAATATCGTGCATCTTACTCTGCTGCAAAAGCAGCGATCCATATGTGGGCAAACAGTTTACGCGCAGAAGTGGCACAAGATGGTGTTAATGTTTCTGTTATTTTCCCTGGTTTTGTGAAAACCAATGTATCTTTCAATGCCTTAAATGGTGCAGGGAAAGCACAGGCGCATCAGGATGAAGCCATTGAAAATGGTTTAGAAGCTGATGATTTTGCGCAAAAAACGGTTTCCGCGTTATTAAAAGGTCAAGAATATATTGTCGTGGGTGGGCGTAAAGAAAAATTGGGTGTGCTGGTTTCTCGTCTATCACCATCGACACTTTATAAAATGATTCGCAAGATGAAAGTAAAGTGATTAAAAATTAATAACTTTTGTATGTATTGATAAGGCGTTTATATATTGTATAAGCGCTTTTTCTTAATATGTTCCGTCTCTATCTATAAAAGCACAAAAAACCATGTTAAACCTAATGAAAATAATTTTTAAAATCATCAGTCTACAATTTATATTGATCAGTGCAGCTTATGCAAATATTTGTGATGATACTCAAGTTGTTGTGCAAATATTAAAGCAGGCAAAAATTGTAAAGGTTGAACAAGCTTTAATCGACTGTAAACTCGATCCTATCGATAATTCAAATATGATCATGGCTTATGCGCAATGGATTCCTGTAAAAGGTCATCCAGAAGAAGGGGATTATGCTTTAAATTTATTTAAGTTTAATCCAAAAAATTTAAAGCTTGTTTATCACTATGTTGTTGCAGAACGTATGGTTTCGGATGCAATTAGCTTAAATTCAATCCAGCTCGATACAGCAAATTATAAAGTCACTGATTCAAATCGAGCTTTGGGTTTAAGATTAAACTACTCAGGTCACTCACAACCCTTTCCTTTTTCTATGCAAGTGATAAACGAAGATTGCCAAGAAGTTAATCATCACTCATCGCAACAACGGTTTGTTTTAAAATTTGATGGGAAAAAATATCAATTTCCTAAAAGTTTTAAAGATGAATATCAGTACTGATAGGCAATACTGTTAAGAATATCAATAAGATTATGTCATTGCAGCGTAAAGCTGACGATTAAACATTCATCTTCTGGTTAGCGAGCTAAAAGTTAGTCGTGAACTAAAAGATGAATGCTTTTAAAATAACAGGGTATTTAATGGCGATAAATGAAATATTTAATGTGTTTTATTGAAGTAGTTTAATAACAATTCAGCATTTTTGCCCCTTAATTGCCATGACATACAGCGTACTCCACCGCCCATATGACACACCTGTGCGGAGTGAATTGGAATGACAGTTCGTTTGGTTAGACGACGAATTTGCTGTAATGCCAGTGCATCTTGTTTAATACCAAATTGCGGAAAATAAATACGCTCAGGCGTAACCAGCATATTGGTATATAAACCACAAGCTGAACCAAATTTCTCATCATAAATTTCACTACCATCATAAGGTGTGGTGATTTCATGAATTTTGATATCTGGAATACCGCGTTTTAAATCAATTTTTAACTGTTTGGCGTAGTCGGGGTCTTCAGGATAGGTGTTAATCACTAACGTATTCTGATCTATAAAGCTTACGACACCATCCACATGTTCTAAACCACCTTGTTCATCTGCTTCAATAAATGCAATATGTTTAGCACCAGTCAAACGGATCAGTTGTGCTCTAGCTTGAGTTTCGGTTAAATGATTATCAGCTAAGAATTTGGTACTTAACACAACATTACCATAACCATCTTCAACCCAATTGCCACCATCATTGAGCAGTTGGGTCTGGGTAAATTTTAAACCAGCCTTTTGGCTATAGGCTTTAAAGTCTGCTTGAACATCATCAGAAATGGCTTGAGCTTTTTTGGTTCCACCTTGTCCTGCTGCGGTATAACGAAAAAGAACAGGTTGATTTGGATTGGCGCTGCTAAAATCACGCATCCAAATATCTTGCATAGGCGCGATGGTGACATGCTGTTTACCCAGTGCTTTGACATAATCAGGGTAAAGTTGTTGATCGGTTAAGATCATCACATTGTCACCATTTTGGATAATTTTCTTTGCATAATCGACATGAAAATCAAAAATGTCATCGATTTTTTCTGCATAGTATTTATCCTGACTTTGTGGCGAAGCCAATACAATCAATTCCGCATTTATTGTGAATGGAAGCATAGACAGTAATCCAATACTTATTTTAAGTGCTAAAGCTTTCATGATATCTAACCTGTTCATGAAGTTAAGATTCTTTCATTTTTGTTATGATCAATGTATTTCATGATTTTTACATCACCAGAATACAAAATCAAACCGTCCAACAAAGATTGTGTATTCTAATGAAAAAATCATGATGATTATTTAAAAAGAGGAGGGAGATTAAGTTGCTGTTCCATAGGCAAATACTTCAACCATTCCACCTTGCATACCGAGTTCTGTGGTACTTAAACGTAAGCCCATAATATGCGTAGCTCCAATATTTTCAGCTTCCTGTTTTAATCTAACAATCGCCTCTCGACGTGCGCGATCGACGACACTCTCATAGGTGGTTAAACGACCACCAAAGAAGTTCTGAATTTGCGCAATAATATATTTAAAATAATCATGCGAAATCACCACATTACTACTGATAAGTTGCCCTTGCTTTTCAGAGACTTGGAACTTATTGGTATCAATACGAATATGAGCAAGCCGTTGTTCATTGTCTGTCAATTCTTTTAAATGCTTTTGTTCGATAAAACGTCCAAAACCCCAACCAATAAAAAACAGAACCAGTGTGAGCCCAATTTTAAAAATTAAACCATCCATCTGTTTCGCCTATTTTGAAAATGGATCAGGAAGTTGAGTTGTGGTCGGTTCAACAATGACCGCAGTACCATAAACAAAAAGTTCTGATGCACCTTGCGCAATATTAGAGGTGGAAAAACGGATTCCAACAATTGCATTGGCACCTAAACCATGTGCTTTTTCAATCATACGATTCATGGCTTCTTGGCGCGATTCTTCTAATAACTCGGTATAGCCTTTGAGTTCACCACCGACAATATTTTTTAGACCAGCCATAAAGTCACGTCCAACATGTTTACTACGGACGGTACTTCCATAAACGACATCAAGCTGTTGCTTTATGACATGTGCTGGAACAGTTTCTAAATTACTGAGTTTCATTTTAAATATTCATTGATGATGTCTTGCTTCAAACATAGGAAATTATCCATCAAAAAGCAATAAAAAAAGCCCACCGAAGTGAGCTTTGATCATCAAACTGAGATTAACTGACTTTTTTATCTTTTGAATGATATTTCAATTCAGATGAAGAGGCCGGTTGTGCAATTTGATCCGCAGTGTTGGCTTTTAGACCACCACCAAGGGTTTTATAAACCTCTACCTGATTGTTTAAGTTCGCTTGCTCTAATAGCAATAAACCTTGTTCAGCAGAGTAAGACGTACGTTGAGCATCTAAAACAGTTAAGTAACTATCAATACCAGCACGGAAGCGGGCATTTGAAAGTTTATAGGTTGTATTGGTTGCATCAACTAAACGTTTTTGAGCAGAAAGACGATCACCAATATTTTGGCGAGTCGCTAATGCGTCATTCACTTCACGGAAAGCAGATTGAATTGATTTTTCATAGTCAGATAACGCAATTTGTTGATCTGTTTCTGAAATCTTAATGTTCGCTTTACGTGTGCCCCAATCCCATAACGGAATATCAAGACTAGGACCTAAAGACCAAACGAAAGCACCTGATTTAAATAAATCACTTAAATCAGTAGATGCATAACCTGCAGTACCCGTCAAACTGATGGTTGGGAATAAGCGCGCTTTCGCAGCACCGATATTTGCACCAGCAGCAGAAAGTTGGTATTCAGCCGCTTTGACGTCTGGACGGTTGTTCAGCAAGTCACTTGGTAAACCTGATGCGAACGCAGCATTTGAAGTAATACGCGTTACACGTTGTGTTGGCAATAAGTTGTCTGGAACTGATTGTCCAACAAGCAGATTTAGCAAGTTCTGAGCTTGTGCAATTTGAGTCTTATAATTGGCAACATCATTACGTGCAGTTTCAACAGAAATCTGAGCCTGACGAACAGGCACTTCACTGTCAATACCGACATCAAAACGTTTTTTGTTGAGGTTATAAGAGTCAAGCTGCGCTTTTAATGTTTGGTCAGCGAGCTTAAGTTGTGCACTGGCAAAAGAGTAATTTAGCCAAGCTTGCGCAACTTGACTAATTAAGCTGATTTGCGTTGCATCACGCGCACTTGCAGTCGATAAATAAGTATCAAGCGCATTGTCTTTTAAACTTTTTACTCGACCCCAGAAGTCTAACTCATAAGCAGTCTCACCAAGGCTAACATTATAACGTGTTTGAGCACCTACACCTTGATCCTGACGTAACAGACCACCACTTGCACCAATCGTTGGTAGTTGATTGTTTTCAGTGATTTGATAGGCTTGTTGAGCACGTTGAATGTTCAATGTTGCTGTACGTAAATCACGGTTATTGGCTAAAGCAAGATCAAGTACTTGAAGTAAGCGTTGATCTGCAAAAAACTCTTTATAACCTTGTTCAGCAATAGATGTACCACCGTTATTTTGAATATAACCTGTTGGTATGTTCGCCTGAGCTACGGGTTCTGGGCCACGCATGCTTTGACACGCTGTCAAAGCAAGCGCAAGTGCAGATACCGCAATGCTACGACCTGAAATAGACCATACTTTTTGCATCACGATTTATGCTCCTGAATATTTTGATTTTTAGGTTTGTACTTAAAGATACTACGAATCCATACGAAGAACACAGGAATAAAGAAGATACCTAAAAGTGTTGAGCTAATTACACCACCCAATACACCATAACCGACTGAGTGTTGGCTACCAGCACCAGCGCCGCTTGATAAAGCAAGTGGCAATACACCGAAACCGAACGCTAAGGTTGTCATGATAATTGGACGTAAACGCATTTTTGCAGCATGCAATGTCGCTTCAAACAATTCTTCGCCTTGTTCTTGCAACTCTTTTGCAAACTCTACAATCAAAATCGCATTTTTTGCAGACAAACCGATGACTGCAACGATCGCCACTTGGAAGTAGATGTTAAATGATAAGTTAGGATCACCTTTGATGACCATGCCCAACCAAGTTAAGGTAAATGCACCAATAACACCTAATGGCACGACCAGCAATACTGAAACTGGAATTGACCAACTTTCATATAAAGCTGAAAGGCAAAGGAACACGATAAGCAATGAAAGAATTAAAAGCGGAACAGTTTGACTGCCAGATTCACGCTCTTCTAAAGACAGACCCGTCCATTCATAGTCGAAACCTGTTAAGCCCATAGACGGTAACTTACCAATAATTTCTTCCATAGCAAGCATCGCATCTCCCGAACTTACGCCCGGTGCTGGTGTACCTTGAATGTTTGCAGAAGCTACACCGTTATAACGCTCGAGACGAGGTGAACCATAAGTCCATTGGCCTGTTGCAAATGCAGAGAATGGAACCATGGTGCCGCTATTGTTACGGACATACCACTTGTTTAAATCTTCAGGCATCATGCGAGCGCTTGATTCACCTTGAACATAAACTTTTTTCACACGACCACGATCAACGAAGTCATTGATATAAGAACCACCCCATGCCATGCTCATGGTCGAATTAATATCCGCAATACTGACTCCCATTGCACCAGCTTGTGCTTGATCAATGTTGATTTGATATTGAGGGGTATCTTCTTGACCATTTGGACGAACACCAGCAAGACGTTTGTCTTGAGAAGCCATACCTAAAATAGCATTACGTGCAGCAATAAGTTTATCGTGACCTTGACCACTGGCATCTTTTAATTGGATGTCAAAACCTGATGAAACACCTAATTCTGGCATTGCTGGTAATTGCAATGGCATGATGTAGGATGCATCTTTGACGATCATATTCAGTGCCATACCGCGTTGAATAATGGCGCCAATTTGTGATTCAGGTGTAGTACGTTCACTCCAGTCTTTCAATTTAATGAAAGCTAAACCAGCATTTTGCCCGACACCTGTAAATGAGAAACCAGAAACTGTAAAAATAGTATCTACATTTGCTTTTTCCTTATTTAAGAAGTAATCGGTCATTGTTGTGATGACTTTATCTGTCCGTTCAAGGCTGGCACTTGGTGGTAACTGAACAAGTGTCATAACTACGCCTTGGTCTTCTTCTGGTAAGAAAGAAGAGGGGAGCATTTTGTACAGTCCAACTAAGGCAACAATCACAGCAATATAGATCGCACCAGAGAAGATCTTATGATGGGTCATACGATTGACACCACCTTGGTATTTCTCCGCTACTTTTTCAAAACTGCGGTTAAACCAACGGAAGAAACGCGCAAAAATGTTATTGCTTGGTTCTTGATTTGGATCATGCTGTTTTAACAATGTCGCACAAAGAGCAGGGGTAAAAGTTAAAGCAACGATTAAAGACAAAACCATTGCTGTAACGAGCGTGATCGAAAACTGACGGTAAATTACACCTGTAGTACCACCAAAGAATGCCATAGGTACAAATACAGCAGTCAATACGCTGGTAATACCCACCAAAGCACCTGAAATTTGTTTCATCGATTTTTCAGTGGCTTCAACTGGACCAGCATGTTCTTCTTGCATTACCCGTTCGACGTTCTCAACCACAACGATGGCATCATCGACCAATAGACCAATTGCCAGCACCATGGCGAACATGGTTAAAGTATTGATCGAGAAGCCGAAAATATTAATAACTGCAAATGTCCCAAGTACAACCACAGGAACTGCCATTGTTGGGATAATCGTTGCACGCCAGTTCTGTAAGAACAAGAACATCACGAAGAATACAAGAACGATTGCTTCAATTAATGTATGTACCACACTTTCAATTGAAAGCTTAATAAACGGTGTGGTGTCAAAAGCAATTTTATCTTTTAAGCCTTCAGGGTAGTTTTTACGCAATTCAGTTAAGCGTTTTTCTACAGCAGCAGCTGTATCAAGTGCATTTGCACCTGTTGCCAATTTAATTGCTACACCGCCCGCAGGGTTACCATTAAATTGAGAATCGAAATGATAACTGTCTGAACCTAATTCTACACGTGCAACATCACCCAAACGAACTTGAGCACCAGAAGACGTGTTTTTTAGGAAGATGTTTTTAAATTGTTCAGGTGTTTGCAACATGCTTTGCGCATTGACAGTCGCATTGAGGATCTGACCTTGTACAGCTGGAGCACCACCCAATTGACCTACAGCCACTTGTGAGTTTTGTGCACGAATGGCAGCAGCAATATCACTTGGTGTAACTTGCAAACTGGTCATTTTAGCTGGATCTAGCCAGATACGCATTGCATATTGACCACCAAAGACTTGAATTTCACCTACGCCTGCAACACGACTCAGTGGTTCAGAAATATTTGAGTTTACATAGTCTTTAATGTCAGCGCCAGAAAGGCTGCCATCTGGCGAATAAAATGCAAGTACTTGCATAAAGCTCGCACCAGATTTGGTCACTTTTACGCCTTGACGTTGTACATCTTCAGGTAAAAGTGCAGTCGCTGACTGCAATTTGTTCTGTACTTGAACCTGTGCAATGTCTGGATCAATACCTTGTTCAAAATTCAGGTTGATTGATGCCTGACCATTACCCGCACTGTTCGATGAGATGTAACGTAAACCATCTAGACCATTCATTTGTTGTTCAATGATCTGCGTTACGGTGTTCTCAACAGTTTGTGCAGAAGCACCAGGATAAGTTGCAGCAATTGTCACTACAGGAGGAGCAATTGTTGGATACTGAGCAACAGGCATTTTTGTCAGCGTCAGGATACCCGCCAACATAATTACCAGTGCAATCACCCACGCAAAAATGGGGCGATGAATAAAAAATTGAGCCATATTCGTCTACCCCTTATGCATTTGAAGTAGCTTTTTGTTCACTGGATTTATTTTGTTGAACAGGTTGTGCTGCTGTACCTGGTTTAGCACTTGCTTGTGGTGCAGCCGCTTGAGGCTGATAAGGTTTAGCAACTACAGCTTGTTCTGGTTTTACTTTGGCAATACCATCAACAATCACTTTATCGCCAGTATTTAGGCCTTGAGTGACGATCCAATCTTTACCTTGAACACCTACAGTTGTTACAGGACGGCTTTCAACGACACCTTTTGCATCTACAAGCATCGCGATTGCTTGGCCAGTTGGTGTGCGTGTAATTGCTGCTTGTGGAACTAAGTAAGCATTTGGAATTACGCCTTGTACGATCTGCGCATTGGCAAACATACCTGGCAATAATAAATGATTAGGATTTGAGAAGACTGCACGTAAAGTCACAGAACCAGTGCTTGGATCTACACTCGCATCAGAGAATGCAAGGTTTCCTTCCACACCGTAGTAGCTACCATCTTCAAGTTTTAAACGAACTTTGGTGTTATTGCTACGATCAATACTACCTTGACTTAACTGTTGGCGTAGACGTAATAACTCAGCACTTGATTGGCTGATGTCTACATAAATTGGGTCAAGTTGCTGAATCGTAACCAAAGCATTGGCTTGGTTTGCAGTCACCAAAGCACCAGCAGTGACTGAAGAACGACCAGATTGACCTGAAATAGGTGAACGAACAGTCGAATAACCTAGGTCAATTTGTGCATTTTTAACAGCAGCATTTGATGCTGCAATATCTGCTTCAGCAAGTTTGATTTGTGCAAGCAAATCATCAAACTCTTGCTTAGAAACAGCATTGATGCCGACAAGTTGACGATAACGATTTGCTTTAACCTGCAAGGCATTTAAGTTTGCTTGCTGACGTACTAAAGCTGCTTTTGCACTGTCTAAGTTTGCACGATTGATGCTCGAGTCAATCTCATAAAGAGGTTGGCCTTCACGAACAAAACTACCTTCCGTAAACAAACGTTTTAAAATCACACCATTTGTTTGTGGGCGAACGTCAGAGATTTGATACGCTGAAGTACGACCCGAAAGTTCAACACTTTGTTCTACGCTTTGTGGCTGAGCAACAATGACACCAACTTCAGTCGGCGGCATTTTTTGGGCAGCACCACCAGCTTGTTGTGCTGATTTAGGATCTTTGCTGCAGCCTACAAGTGCAATACTTGTTGCGAGAGCACAAGCAGTAAGGGCAGGAGCCCAAAGCTTTGCCGACATCATTATTCCACCTCGTTTAGATTCTTATCTAAAAATAATTTGTTCTGTCTTAACGTTTCTCGTGACAGTATGAGCCATAAAATTGCAGCCCATATGACACCTATACTCCATCCAGTGAGTACATCAGTTGGGAAATGTGCCCCTAGATAAATTCTAGAGCCCCCCATGCTTAGAAACCATAAAAAGCCCCCCAAGCTAATCCATTTAACTTGGCGATGCTTTTGAAATATAAACATAATCGAACAGCATACAATCGCTGCATAAATGCTGTGAGCACTAGGAAATGAAGCACCATAGGTTTGCACCATTTGGTAGATTTCATCGGGTCTAGGACGATTAACCAGATATTTGAGTATCCAACCAATCGCCGCAGCACCGAGCAGTCCAATACTGATCATCAGCACATTTGCATATTGTTTTAGGCGTATGAAATATAAATTACATAGCCCTGCAATCACGATCATTGACGGTAAGCCGCCCAGATAGGATAGGGTGAGTGATAGACCATTTAAGACCTCTAAACGGTGTGAACTCATCCATACAACGCTTGAAAAATCAAACTGTTGTACCTGGTTAATGTTTAAACCAACACTCCCAATAAGTAAACCTATACAGCCAATAAGGAGCAATACGTAAGGCATAAGTTAACCTATAGTATATAATTGCGTACGTTAAGTTTATTTAATCAACCGAAGTGTACTAGCCAGTACACTTTTTTTCAAGTGAGTAAATTTAGGTAATATATACTAATTTCTTTTTGTGAAATAATTAACAATTTGCACAAAAAATAACAAAAATCCTAGTGATTTAGTTTGCTTTGTGAGTTTGCCTCATCTTCAAGTTGTAAGGGTTGTTTTGGCGGCCAGAAGAAATCTAAAGGACGGGTAGAAAAATGGGTAAATATGAGTTTTGCCAATGGTTTCCATTGCGAAAAACGAACTTGTCTTGCTCTGAGTGCGACAATAATGGTGAGTGTGAAGCTGACAAATAAGTTGGTCAAACCAATACACAACACGCCAAGGAAAGACACTATGATGAGGCCAATATCAGGTGAACCATTGATGGTCATTAAGCCTTGAATAAAGTTGGCAGCAGCAAACGCAATATGGCGAATATCTAATGGTAAACCTAAGATAAAACCAATGGTTCCCATACTTCCAAGCATGATCCCAAAGATAAAATTACCCGCTAAAGCGCCTAAGTTTCGCTCGATATAGTCTGCAAACTTGTCCAGTCTGGCTTGTCCCATCATTTTTTTCAATTTTATGTGAGCTTTTAAGCGAGGCCCGACTTTTCGATAGACTGACATATTGTCAAAATATCCAGCGATTAATCCCGATAAAAATAAACAAACACCTGCAATTGCTGCATGTGGAATTGCCAATGAGGTAAATGGATTTAGGCTGGCAAGTAAGGTTGTGGCTTTAGCATGCGTCAAAAGTGGTTCATGCATTGACAGTTGCCATAGATAGGTAATTAAGGCGGCAGTTGGAATCGCAATCGAAATATTTCCCAGAATTGCAATAAACTGGGTCCGAATAATATTAATAATCAGTCCAGCAAGTTCAGCAATTTGCGCTGTTTTTGAACCCTTTTGGTGCTGAACTGTTGATGCAAGTGCGGCCGCCGTCATCGCAGGCTGTTTGGTTGCTACAGTAAAGTGCAAAACATGGATCAGGATAAAGCCCAATGAATAATTCATACTGTAGAGAAAGGCATGCAAAAATGGCGCAAGGACTAAACGTGCAGTCAGTATTTTCAGGGTTGCCATGGTTGCAATAATCGCACCTGCGCCTGCAGCTGCTTTATACATGCCAAAGAAACCTTTTTTATCGGTACTTACATAATGTTCGCCTGTCTTACTGGCATTTTCAGTGACTTGTAGTGCGATTAACTCACTGTTGGTTTTAAGCAAATCACGCACACTGGTTTCACTATAGTGAGCATTGACTAAGTCAGTGAGCAATTCACCACAGAGCTGATAACGGATCTGATCATCTTCTACAAGAAGATTGAGTAAGAGTTCGATTCGATCAATACATTGTTCTAGTAGTGAGAGTAAATAGGTCAGACTTAAACTCACTCCAATCCGTTTGATTGCTCGACGGATTTTTTGTACCACATCACGACATTGTTCAATCATGACCAACGCTTGGTCTGCATCAGGAGGAATACCCACAGCAAGCTCATCTTCATCGCGATGTTGCTTTTTATACGCTTCTATAAACTCAACAATTTCACGGTTTTGAACTAAAAAAGGCGATTCATATTCTTGAAGCTCAGGGTAGGCATTGATAAATTCAGGATATAAGCCAATACCACTGATTCGATAGGAAAGCACAGTAATGGCTTTGACAATATCGCGTTTAATTCCCAATTTATCGTTTTTATAACGATGACCTTGATTGAGTAATCGGAACAATTGTTCCCATTTCTTTTCACTGATATTTTCCAGCCAATATTTATCACTACGTTGGTGAAACACTTTGCCAACCAAATCTTTGAGATCTGATTCGTCTGTCAATAAAGGTAGAAAATGTGCACCAATTCGTTGCCCAAGCTGATTCCAAAAGCCGTCTAAAGATAAAATCCCACTATCTGCATACAATCCTGCTTGTTTATAGTGATTGACCAGCTTGAGTAAGTAACCTTGAAATGCAGAAGATGCATTGGGTGTAGTGAGCAGTGCTTGAATTAAAGCATCAAATTTATTTTGACTTTCTTCTAAATTGTGGCTGTCACTGGGTCTGATACGATTGATTAACTCAATTAATATATCAGGATTGGGAACAACTTTTATGCCGTCAAGTTGTTCCTGCATAAGGAGGAAAAGATCATTAAATTGTATATGCATAAGCCTTGTTAAATTTTATTGAATTCGATGTAAGGCAAGTTGCGCTAAATTATACAATGCCTGGCGATACTCAGATTCAGGCAAATGATTCAAAGCTTGAATCGCAGCTTGAGTTTCTTCTGTGGCACGGCGACTACAATAATCTAAAGCACCTGAGCTCTGAACAATTTCAATCACACGATTTAAATCGCTTGTTCCACCAGTTGCGATACTTTTACGGATAATTTCGTGCTCTTCACCCTGAGTATTTGCTAAGGCAGAGATTAAAGGTAAAGTGGGTTTACCTTCCATTAAATCATCACCAATATTTTTACCTAATGTTTCAGCATCAGAGGTATAGTCTAAAATATCATCAATAATTTGAAAGGCATTGCCAAAATGACCTGCAAATAAACGTAATGGTTCACGATACTCAGGTTTCCCTGCAATGATGGCAGCACCTTCAGTTGCAAGTTCAAATAAACGAGAAGTTTTACCGTGAATAATATCTAAATAAGTTTGTTCAGTTGTTTCGGGTTGGTGCTGTGCTTGAAGCTGTAATACTTCACCTTCGGCAATTTCACAAGTGCCAGTCGAAAAGTCTTTGAGCAAGATCATATTGTCGAGATCAACCAGAAGATCAAAAGCTCGAG
>Ga0207712_10001226_pt1 | contig 17716 bp, 15 predicted proteins | sample KBSS44metaG_FD_184402 | JGI IMG/M metagenome (GOLD analysis project Ga0207712, IMG submission 184402) | Switchgrass rhizosphere microbial communities from Kellogg Biological Station, Michigan, USA - KBS S4-4 metaG (SPAdes) (version 2) | ecosystem: Host-associated > Plants > Roots > Rhizosphere... | reverse complement strand
TTCCAAAACTGATGATGGGTCCTATTGTCAGGGCTCATGATTTTGTTCCGCAGATTAACAAAGAATATAACATTAATGAAAAGGATTTTGCCAAAGGTTTTTATCTTATTATATCGGGGCTATTCAAAAAACTGGTTATCTCCGATTTCATTACACTGAATTTTGTTAATTATATTTTTGATGATCCTTCCCGCTATACAGGATTGGAAAATTTATTTGCAGTCTATGCTTATGCAGCGGTGATCTATTGCGATTTTAGTGGCTACAGCGATGTAGCGATAGGTATCGCTAAATGGCTGGACTTTACTATTCCTGCTAATTTCAAATCCCCTTATCAAAGTAAAAACATCACGGAATTCTGGCGACGCTGGCATATATCATTATCATCATGGCTGCGTGATTATTTATATATACCACTCGGTGGAAACCGGAAAAGTACCCTAGCCACTTTATTATTTTCTGCATTATTTTTCTCCGGTGTACTGTTGGCCATATTTTCCCTGCTTAATATAAATTTTTTCTTTGCTGTAGCGCTTAGCAGTGGAGCAATATTGCTGTTCGTTTTACCCTCAGCAATTCAAAAAAAGGAAGGGAATGTTTTAGCAAGCCTGAATCTGTTAGTAACTATGTTGCTTGGCGGTTTCTGGCACGGAGCAAGCTGGAACTTTATCGTATGGGGAGCCATACATGGCGCTGGGTTAGCAGTTCATAAAATTTGGGTTGGTTTTACGGGCAGATTAATTTTAAAGATCAATAACCAATGGGGGTACAATGCTATTACGATTTTTATCACCTTCCATTTTGTTTGTTTTGCATGGGTATTTTTTAAAGCAGCAAGTTTTACTGATGCAAACAACATGATACACCAGATAACCCATGATTTCAGTTTTTCGGTATGGCCGGCTTTTTTTAATAACTATAAACCAGTACTCGCAATGATAGGACTTGCGGCGATCTTACATGCTATTCCCGACAGCTATGCTGATAAGGTTATTGATCGTTTCCAAAAAGTACCACTTGTTGCTTATATAACTATTTTCTTTGTATTTGTGCTGGTATATGGATTCTTTAAATCAGCCGAACCGGTAATGCCGGTCTATTTGCAATTTTAAGGGCAATGTATTTTATTTAGTGATTGCTTACATAATTATTATATCCCTTTGCTAAAGCATTAAATAAAAGATTTCCCTGCAATCGATATCCTTCAGCAGTATAATGTATGCGATCATTATTCATCAATCCGCTGCTCACCCAGCGATAGGCAGAACCATATCCGTTTGTTATCCGGTAAAGATCCCAGATGGGAAAATGATTTTCGTTACAATAATTAAACAAAGAAATATTTACAGAACGAAGTACATTGTTTGGCTTGTATCTTTTATAATAAGAATCTGCAGCTGTAGTAATAAGCACCGCCGCTTTTGGTGAAGCTTGTTTTAATTTTTGTATAAACAGGCTTACCTGTTGTTGAAAAGCATCATTGTTAAAACTTGTTCTTTGCGCATCATTGGTGCCGAGAGAAACAATGAACAAGTCAGCATTAAGTGCAGATAATTGCTGCCAAAACAGTGGCGCAATATTATACTGATCATACCGGGAACCATTTACACCAATAGTATGATACAAAACACCGGCTTTTGAATTTTCAAGCGACACTCCATAAAATTCTTTTGTGTTACCAGAAGGAAGCGAGGATAATGAAAATCCGCTAGCATCTTTATCCAATAGGATCTCTTTGAGAAGGAAACTATCGTTATAATCTTTTTTTATAACGGTTGGACTGCTGCCATTATTAGCCTGTAATATCCATGATGATGCATTGCTATCTAAGAAAAATTTTAACCGATTGAAAGATTGGTCACCTTTATCATTTGGTTTTAATGAAAAATCAATAGAAGCGCCCAATGCATTTGTCCTAATACAAAATCCAGAAACGCCTGGTGTTATTAGTATTTCAGGATGGGCTACCCGGTTGAATTGCCATATGGCATTGGATGAGCTGCTAATATCGGGAGGGGCATTGGATTGTGCCAATTGATAAGGAAATACAAGCCCTCTGCCTGCATTGCCAAAAAATTGCTGCAAATTATTTCTTACAACTGCAGAAAGAAAATCAGCTTGTATATGCGAGTCCCCGATATGTACAATTGTTATAACGCCGCTGCTGCTTTTCTTAAGATCATATAATTTTTGATAAAAAGAATCGAGGCTATTGCTATTGAATATACGATTGAATACAACGCTTACGAAGGGATAGGGTTTTGCAACTGCATTATCATTTAAAGGAATAAGTTGTGCAGAAATCTGTAAACAGAAAATGAAAGAAGCTATATAAGAGCAGCTCTTTTTCAAATAGTGAAGTTCAAAGTTCTTTTCTAAGCCGTGCTACAGGAATATTTAATTGCTCTCTGTATTTAGCAACGGTACGCCGGGCAATATTATAACCTTTTTCCTGTAGTATCTCCGTTAATCTTTCATCACTCAACGGCCTTTTTTTATCTTCTGTTTCAATCATGTCACTCAGGATCTTTTTAACCTCCCTTGTTGAAACCTCTTCACCGCTGTCCGTACTTAATGATTCACTAAAGAAAAATTTCAAACGATAAGTGCCGAATTCTGTTTGCACAAACTTGCTGTTAGCTACACGGCTTACTGTTGAGATATCAAGATTGGTTTTTTCAGCAATATCTTTAAGGATCATTGGCCGCAATGTAGTCTCATCACCAGTTAAAAAGAATTCATGCTGATGCTGCATGATCGCATTCATGGTGCTTAAAAGCGTATGCTGTCTTTGCTTAATGGCATCAATAAACCATTTAGCCGCATCAATTTTTTGTTTGATAAAGATTACAGCTTCTTTCTGTCGTTTATCTTTTTTAGCGCCACGATCATAATCTTTCAGCATATCCCTGTATCCTTCGCTGATGCGCAACTCTGGTGCATTGCGGGAATTCAGTGTCAATTCAAGCTTGCCGGCATTATTGTAAATAAAGAAATCGGGCACTACATAACTTTCCGCCTTATTTGTTTCGCTTACAATACCACCTGGCTTAGGATTAAGCCTGATGATCTGCTGCATTACTTCTTTTAATTGCTCCTCATCCAAATTTAACCCACGTTGAATCTTTTCGTAATGCTTTTTAGTAAACTCGTCGAAGTATTTTTTTATTGCAAGAATAGCAGTGTCAACTTTTTTTCCTTCATCTTTTTGTCGTTGCAGTTGCAAGAGCAGGCATTCCTGCAGATCTCTTGCTGCCACACCGGGGGGATCAAACTGCTGGATGCGTTTAATTATTTCTTCTAATTCTTCTTCTGTTGCAGAAATGTTCTGCCGAAATGCAAGATCATCTACAATAGCGGCAGTTTCTCTGCGCAGGTAACCGTCTTCATCGATACTGCCCACTATTTGCTCTGCAATGCGGTGCTCTCTTTCGTCAAGATTTAAAAGACCTAATTGATCAAGAAGAAGTTGATAAAAACTGGTTTCAGTTTTAAAAGGCAATTGTCTTTTTTCATCTTCTTCAGGATAATTATCATCACGCAATTTATAGTCGGCTACATCATCATCTCCGTCCTGCACATATTCACTTACATCTATATTATCATATTCATCTGCACTTCCATCATTATCTTCGTATTCATCATTTGCTTCAAATTCTTCCACAACTTCTTCCGTATTTCCATCTGTGTTTTCATCATCCAATTCCAATGCAGGATTCTCTTCCATCTCTTCTTTGATGCGTTCTTCCAGGTTAGCCGTAGGCACCTGTAGCAATTTCATCAATTGAATCTGCTGAGGAGATAATCGCTGTAAAAGCTTCTGTTGTAGTCCCTGGCTCAGTACCATTTTCTCTCAAGTTTATCAGGATGGGCTATAAAAACGCATCCATTTCTCAAAAATAATGCCGTAAATTTAAACACAAAATGGATAGAGATGCTGCAACGAAGTCTTAAAAAAATTGTTGTGCTATTTTGTATTCTTCCTTTATTTACCCAGGCACAAACATTTCAGCATTCAAAAACTATTCAGCAAATAATTACACATAATAATTATGAGCAAAAAAATTGGATTTATCGATTTTCACCCCAATATGTAAAGCCTGCAACATTACAGACTTTCTCTTTTAATTATAGTTTCTCTCAAAGATCTTTGAGATCAGTAGAGCAAATAAATTCAATAAATAATAAGCAAACAGAAAATGTCATTTTCCCCAATCGGGGAACTAAATACTCACAATCAGTGCCGATGAATTATAATAGCCTGCAAAATTTTTATGTACAATCAATAGGATTTTTTTGCAAGCAGGAAATTAAACTTGAGAAAAATACATTGGTTCCATTACGATTGCGGCTTGGCTCCGTTGATTATACAAATTATATGGAACAAAAACCCAATGCTAATCTTACCCATTGATAAAAAAAGATAATAAAATTATCAGGCAGGAATCTTTTGATCATTCAACACTTTCTTTATTACGCTTACCATCTTTTCTCCTTTCTCTTTTATTTGTTCATTAGTCCATAGGAGGCTAATAGCAGTAGAAACACAACGACTCATAATTGAATCACTAATAGAGAAGCTCTTATTGGCATGATGTAAAACTGCTTCTTTGTGTGCAGGACTCAAGGAGGATAACGTAGCACCATTTTTTAAATGATCCCATTTGCGGATATAATGCCAGTTGTTATCATACCAATAAAAATTCCCCGCCAATATTCCTTGTTCTTTCATTTGATTAACGACGGACCTTGTGGCTTCTTCTGTTGGCAGGAACCAACTAAGAAAAGTGCAACTATCTCCAACCGGATCAGGAATTCTTCTGAAGGTAACGCCAGGCACCTGGGATAAAATGTTCTTTAAAGCTGTGTGATTTTTTTTCTGAATCGCTAAAAAAGAATCCAACCTTTTTATTTGAGCCAAGCCTACAGCAGCATGTAATTCTGAAATACGATAATTGTAACCAATAAATGGGTGCTGATCCGCGCCGCGGTCAGCGCCACCTTTATGATCATGTCCATGATCGCTAAAACCATCACATTTTATGTAAATGTCTCCTTTATTGGTAAGCACTGCTCCGCCTTCTCCACAAGTAATTGTTTTTACCGGGTCAAATGAAAAAGTTCCTGCATCGCCAATTGTTCCAAGAAATTTTCCTTTATACGTAGCTCCAATACTTTGGCAGGCGTCTTCCAATAAAAGCAGACTATATTCTTTGCAAATTGCAAGTAAGGCACCCATATCCCCCATGCTACCACACATGTGAACGGGTATAATGCACTTTGTTTTAGGGGTAATGGCTTTTCGAACTGCATCTGGATTTAATGTAAGCGTATCATCTACATCGACCAGTACAGGAATTGCCCCAACAGACAAAACAGCTTCGAAGCTGGCTACAAAAGTGAAAGAGGGTAGAATCACTTCATCGCCATATCCAATACCCAATGCAGCAAGGGCGGTGGTAAGTGCCGAAGTACCGCTGGAAGTAAGATGCGCATAAGTGCAACCGAATGTTTTGCAAATAGTATCTTCTAGTTCTTTTGATTTCCATATTCCTTTGCGCATACCGTCAAATCCATAGCGCATCAGGATTCCGTTTTCAAGTACGTCATTTAATTCCTTCCTTTCTTTATCGCTCCAAAGTTCAAAACCGGGCATATTTATTTTTGATTTTAATTTTCGATTGCATCAAAGTTAGAAAATGCTTTTTTAATAAGGAGAACTTGTATGTTTTGGTAAGGTCTCAGTCAGAGAGTTTTTATTTCGGTGTATCAGTGGTAAAATCTTATTGAGTTATACAGCCGGGTGGAAAAAATTACCTCAAAGTGGTATTGTTCGTATTAAGAAAATAGGTTGCTTTGCTATACGAACTTTTATTCAGAAAACTAAATCATCCGCCATGAAGCTGCTATTCGAATCCATTAAAATTTTTTGGGAAGGGTTTATTTCTTTTTATACAACCATTTTTAAAGAATTAAAAAGCTGGTAACTTCAATTTACTCTCATCTTTTTTAATTCAGCCCCCAGTTTAAAAATAGTAAAGAGATGATGCGCCTCATGCAGTAGGAAGAAATTCAACCATTGCAATAGATTCATTTTTCCAAAAAAAGGATGACACCCGGTTTTATCATAATCTGATTCCTTAAAAGAAAGTATCCCAGCTGCCATTTCTTTTCTTGTGGTTAAAAGATCCTGCATTATTTCACGGCTTGATTTTTCGCAGTTGTCTTGAAACAGCGGATCGTCTTCTGCAGTATATCGTGGAAAGGAAGGGCAATCATTTTCCAGCATTTGTTTTACACGATCAATAAATGTATGCTGGTAAGTTTGCAGGTGAACAATATTTTCGAAAATGGACCATTTACCGGTAATTACCTGGCGGCGTATTTGTTCGTCTGTGAGGCCATCAATAAGTTCAATTAAAGATTTATGCTGGTATTGCAACCGGGTTGATATAGACGAAGGCATCTGCATAATTCAAGGTTTAATGTTTATTATACTTATAAAAATTTATCCAGTGTAATTTCACTTCAAACCCAGATCCTCACCCATTATTGTTCCCATACTTTAGTTCCTTCGCTGCAATTAGCGCAGATATCGATGTTCTTTCTTCCTTTTAAAATTTTAGTACGGAATTCCGTGTACTTTCCATTCTTCCATATCTCTTTAAAAGATCTTGATTTAAGATCGCCTAATTGATGCTGCGCATCCTTATCAAAGCAACATGGCGCTACTAACCCATCCCAGGTTATTACAGGATCATGCCATAATCGCCAGCAATGGTTTGCAAGGTTGCCTTTAAAAGCATGACCATTTCCGATTTTTTTATACCGGCTGTATTTATCTATAGTAGGAATTAAATTATTTGGATCATTTTCAAAATCATAAATCTGTGCTGTTTTAAACCATACAGCATCTACGCCGATATCTTTGCCTAATTTTTTTACATCTTCCACCTGGTGTTCATTTGGCTTCACTACTAAAAATTGAAATACGATAAATGGTGTTTTACTTTTTAATTCTTTTTTCCATTTTACAATATTCTTTGTTCCTTCAAGTACCTTGGAAAGATTACCGCCAACACGATATTGTTCATATACATCCTGTGTTGTTCCATCTATAGAAATAATAAGTCGGTCGAGTCCACTTTCAATTGTTCGCCTGGCATTATCATCATTCAAATAATGTGCATTGGTAGAAGTAGCAGTATAGATCTTTTTTGTTGATGCGTATTTTACCATTTCAAGAAAATCGGGATTCAGATATGGCTCTCCCTGGAAATAAAAAACAAGGTATAAAAGATCCTTATGCAGTTGATCAATGGTCTCACTGAAAAAATCTTTTTTAAGCATGCCCGTTGGCCTGGTAAATGAACGAAGACCACTAGGACATTCGGGACAACGAAGATTGCAGGATGTGGTTGGCTCAAAAGATATGGAAACAGGATATCCCCATTGAACCGGTTTCTTTGTCCATTTGCTGATATAATAGCTGCTCAGCACTTTTACACCATTCCAGGCACGGCGAAAACTTAGCTTGGATAATAAATTGAAACTATCACTGCGATTAAATCCCGGCATTCAACAAAGTTAAGTTGGTCCCGATAATTTTCGGGATTGAAATACCTTTATTATCATGATTATCGATACTCCCTATCGTATATTTTCATTGGGCGATTCTGCTATTACTCTCGATTTCGGCAATTTGATCGATGAAAAGATCAATCAAAATATTATCAGGCTGTTTTATTATTTGCAAAAAGACCCTTTACCCGGAATGACAGAGGTCGTACCTGCTTACAGCTCTCTTACTATTTATTATGATCCGTTCCAGGTAAAAAAAATAAGTCATCAAAGTAAAACGAGCTATGAATGGATTGCAGAACAACTGGAAAAAAGAATTCAAACTCCGTTGGAAGAAGAAAATAATACTGCACGATTAATAAAAATTCCTGTTTGCTATGATAAAGAATTTGGCTTCGACCTTGAATTGATAGCAAATGAAAAGCATATATCTGTAGAAGACGTGATACAAATTCATTTATCAAAAACCTACTGGGTTTATATGCTTGGTTTTTTACCCGGCTTTTCCTACATGGGCCTGGCAGATGAAAGAATTGAAATGCCAAGAAAATTACAACCAAGATTAAGAGTAGAACCAGGAAGTGTAGGTATTGCAGGCAGGCAAACCGGCATTTATCCATTACCATCGCCGGGAGGCTGGCAAATAATCGGACGTACTCCTTTAAAATTATTTGAAACAAATTCCAATGATGAAGCTGCTTGTTTATTGAAGCCAGGGGACAACGTAATGTTTTATTCAATAACTATCGATGAGTTTAAAAGTTATTAAGGCTGGTATATTAGATACAATTCAGGATATGGGCAGATACAAATACCAATATCTTGGTATAAATCCGGGCGGAGTAATGGATCGCTTTGCCGCAAGTGTTGTAAATATTCTTGTCGGTAATAGTATGAATGAAGCGGTGCTCGAAATGCATTTTCCTGCTGCTGCTTTTTTAATTGAACAACCCACAATTATTGCAATTGGCGGGGCTGATCTTTTTCCTACTATAAATGGAGAGCCTGTTCCTTTGTGGCACCCTATTCTAATAAATAAAAATAGCGTGTTACAATTTGAGCAATTAAGATCAGGAGCCCGTTGCTACCTTGCTGTAAAAAATGGATTGCAGGCTGATAAATGGCTTGGCAGTTATAGTACTCATTTAAAAGCAAACACTGGCGGATACAAGGGAAGAGCATTGAGGAAAGATGATGCGATTAATTTTAAAAGACAAAGCAATTATTCCCGATTTTTTTCAGAGAAAGATAGTATTGTATTACCATGGCAAGCGGATACAAAATGGAGCAATGATCAAAATGATAAAATATTTACTATTGCAGGAAGCGAATGGAAGATGCTGGATAATGCTTCGCAATACCATTTTTTAAATCAACCATTTACTATCAGCCCGGTATCAGATAAAATGGGATATCGAATGAGAGGAGCAAACCTCACAACAAATAATGGTTTTGAATTGATCTCCTCTGCCGTAAGCTTTGGCACTATTCAATTATTGCCTGATGGGCAGTTAATAATTTTAATGGCGGATCATCAAACTGCAGGAGGTTACCCAAGAGTAGCACATGTTATAACTGCGCATCTTCCTGTGTTAGCACAATCAAAAGCAGGTGCTAAAATTAATTTCAGCATGACTGATATAGAAATGGCGGAAAAATTATTGATGATGCAACAACAACATTTGCTGCAACTGCAAAATGCTTGTACATTCAGATTGGAAGAATTTTTAGATAAATAAATGAACAGGAAGGATAACATAGATTCAAAGGACATTTCAGAAGTCCTCCCATTGAGGGAGGATCTAGACGGGACTATCGATCTCAATTGCGATATGGGTGAAGGCGTCGGTAATGATGAATTAATAATGCCTTATATCAGCTCCGCAAATATCGCTTGTGGCTTTCATGCGGGTGATGAAGAATCAATTTGGCAAACCATTGAGCTGGCTCTAAAATATAAAGTAGCTATTGGAGCACATCCTTCGTTTTTGGATAGAAAAAATTTTGGAAGAACAGAAATTAATATGTCATCCGAAGAAATATATGAATTAGTAACTCAGCAATTGATTCTCTTTGATGAAATAGCATCAGATGCTGATGTGACCATACATCATGTAAAACCTCACGGAGCTTTATATAATATGTCTGCAAAAAATATTTCTATTGCTAAGGCAATTGCCAATGCAGTTAGAGATTATAATAAGGACATTGTACTGTTTGGTCTTAGCGGAAGTTATTCGATAACCGAAGCAAAGACGATCGGATTAAAAACGGCCAGCGAAGTTTTTGCAGATCGCACTTACCAGGATGACGGAAGCCTGACTTCCAGAACACGACCTAATGCTTTAATCAAAGATGCCGGTCAGGCTATACAACAGGTTTTACAAATGATAAAAAGCGGAACTATAATTACTGTATCAGGAAAAACTATTCCAATTGTTGCTGAAACCATTTGTATTCATGGTGATGGAGAAAATGCGGTCGAGTTTGCAATAAAGATCAACAATGCATTAAAAGAAAATAATATTGCCATCAGGTCAAATAAATAAAGCCAAAACAAAAGGTGCAATATTTGGCGCTGCATTTTTAATGGCCACTTCTGCTATCGGCCCCGGCTTTCTAAATAATACCAGTTTATTTACACAGCAATTACTTACCAATTTCGGATTTGTTATCGTTGTCTCCATTTTATTGGATATCGGAACACAGCTTAACATTTGGAGAATAGTTACCGTAAGTGAGAATAGGGCACAGGATCTTGCTAATAAGTTAATACCCGGCCTTGGAATTGTGTTGGCAATACTTGTGGTCTTTGGAGGATTGGCATTTAATATCGGTAATATCGCAGGTTGTGGTCTTGGATTAGAAGCCCTGACAGGCATAGATGCAAAATGGGGTGCTGTTATCAGCTGCGTTATTGCATTATTTATTTTTTGGGTGAAAGAAGCGGGAAAAGCAATAGACAATTTTGTAAAAGTGCTGGGAATGGCCATGATAGCATTAACGCTGTATGTTATGATTGTTTCGCATCCTCCATTAGCAGAAGCTGCATATCGAAGTATATGGCCTGAAAAAATTGACGTCAATATGATCGTAACACTGGTTGGTGGAACTGTGGGAGGCTATATATCATTCGCGGGAGCTCATCGTTTATTGGATGCAAATATTAAAGGAATATATGCAATCCCTAAGGTTAATAAAAGTGCAGTTACCGGTATTCTTATTACTTCGCTGATGCGATATATTTTATTTCTCGCTGCGTTAGGTGTTGTATGGCATGGGGCAACACTGGGGGTCCAGAATCCTGCTTCGTCTGTTTTTAAAATGGCGGCCGGTAATATAGGGTATAAATTTTTTGGCGTAGTAATGTGGAGCGCCGCCATCACATCTGTTATAGGCGCTTCTTATACGTCCGTTTCATTCTGGAAAACATTTCATCCCTCCCTAGAAAAAAATATACGGTGGTTGATCTCCGCATTCATTATTTTTTCTACGGTTGTATTTGTATTGCTAAATCAAACACCTTCGGCTATTCTCGTTATTGCCGGAGCTTTGAATGGTTTCATATTACCTATAGCGCTATCTGTAATGCTGATAGTTGTAACTAAAAAAAGATTGATGGGTCTTTACAGACATCCATTAATATTACAGATTATCGGCTGGCTGGTAGTAGCTATTATGACTTATATGAGTTATATCATCATTTCACAAAGCATCGGGAAGTTGTAGAAAACAAAAAAGCCCAACCATAGGGTAAGTTGAGCTTTTTGTTATCATCCATCCTTGTTATATGTCCAATCAGCCGTTTAGTATTTTTGATCCCTTGAGATATTTCCTGTATGGATGATATATGAAAAGACAGGTTCCGTTTTTAATTGTATTGATGATTGTCAAACATTCATTTGCCGGTACAGCCGGACAGCCATAGCTCCGTCCCATAAAAGGACTGTGACGTAACCAGCTTTGATCGATATAGTTTGCTCCGTGTATTACAATATGACGTCTTGAAGCTTTATCATTAAAACCCCGGTCAACTCCATTAATTTTTAATGAAAGACCATGCTCACCTACATAAGTGTCTTGTGTTATATAGAAACCAAGGCTGCTCTGTAGTGATGAAGGACTGTTAGAAAATCTTGTAGCATATTCAGCACCCGAATTTTTGCCATGCGCTACATAAGTATTTAAAACTAATTCGTTGCTTGCAATATCGATAATGTATAATCTTTTTTGTCTTGAGGGCTGGCTAAAATCACAGATGGTTAAATAATCAGAACGACTGATCATGTTTTTCTTCAATAAATTCTGGTAACCTTTATAGGCATAGTCAAATGCTTCTTTGGATAAGCCATATTGCTGCAGATTGATATTTTCATACAGCGATGATGATGCGTCGGTAGTTGAATGTCGTGATGAAATAACCGCAGCCGGGATGGGAAGGCTTGTCGGAATGGGGGTAAAAGCAACAGACAAGCATGCAATGGATATTGGAATTATAAGGGTTCTCACTTAGGTACGGTTTTTCTTCGAAAGGGTTAATCTTCAAACAGATTATAGAAACGCAATGAAATGTGAAAATATTATCTCGCCCTAATTATTGCAAGCAGTAAATACAACTTTTTTATTTTTTTGAGGGTAATTACGCCGCATTAATCAAATCACTAAAGTAAATCTACTGGCAAAGTATCGCTGAATACATTTCATTAATTACAGCACTGATGGCAGAATAATTATTGATGATAAGGGTCAATAGTTTAAACAATAATTTGGGACAGCGAAATTATTTTATATCTTTTACAAACGAACCATTCGACTTTCACCATGATAAGGACATTTGTTGTAACAGGCCTGACAATCCTCTTTTTCTGCAGCTCAACACTTTTGGCGCAATCATCATCACTACAACAGAAAACCATAATATTGAAAAGGATGATTGAGTTAAATCATTTTTCTCCCCGGCCGGTCGATGACAGCTTTTCAGCATCCATGTTTAATAAAATTATCATATCAACAGATGGAAGGGGAAGACTATTTACTGATGCAGAATACAAAATTCTTTCTGCTTATAAGTTTCAACTTGACGATGAATTACAGGGAAAAGGCTGGAGTTTTTTCGATTTGTTTGAGCCGTTATATAAAAAGGCTTTGATCCGTGCCGATTCAATAATTAATAGGCAAACACAAAAGCCATTCGACTTTTCGGTCGACGAAACGGTGATAAGATCAAAAGATGAGAATACGAGTTTTGCAAGAGACCTCGCTTCTTTATCAAATCGCTGGTCACGCTACTTAAAGTATTTGGCCTTAGATCAATTATATGATGTAGTTGAAGCGGACAGTACGGGAAAAACAACATTCAGAAATGTTATTGATAATTCAGAAGCCAAGGTGAGAAATAAAATCCGGTCAACGGAAACAGCAGCGCTTAAAAAAATATTGGATTATCCTGATGGGTACTCCAACTATATCTTGCAGTTGTATCTTAATTCAGAGGCAACCTGTTTTGATCCGCACACAAGTTATTTTTCTCCGCAAGGCAAAGAAGAGTTCCAGGCGGAATTAAGCAGTGAGACTCTTTCTTTCGGATTAGATCTGGATGAAAATGAAAAGGGAGAAATAATTATTGATCGTTTAGTACCCGGAGGGCCAGCGTGGAAGTCTGGTGACTTCAATAAGGGAGATATATTATTAAGCCTTCAATGGGAAGGAAAGACAGCAGTAGATATGGTCGGGATATCACTTGAAGATGTTTATGAAATATTAAATCAATCAATTGATGGACGTTTGGTTTTCAAATTTCAAAAAACCGATGGCTCTCAAAAAGTGGTATTATTAAGAAAAGAAAAAATCGATAACGAAGAAAATATTGTCAAAAGCTTTGTATTAAAAGGAGAAAAAAAGATCGGCTATATTCTTCTACCTGGATTTTATACCGAATGGGAAAACGAGTCGGGTTCAAGTTGTGCCAATGATGTCGCAAAAGAAATTATTAAACTTAAAAAAGAAAACATTGATGGTTTAGTATTGGATGTACGCTTCAATGGCGGCGGCTCCCTGGGCGAAGCAATGGAAATGATAGGAATTTTTATTGAAGAAGGACCTCTTACCGGAGAAAAGATGAGAGAAGGAAAAGTAACCTTTCTTAAAGACCCAAACCGCGGAACTATTTACGATGGGCCAATGGCGCTGATGGTAAATGGTCAAAGTGCTTCAGCTTCTGAGGTATTAGCGGCTTCGCTTCAGGATTATAATCGTGCCCTCATCATTGGCAGCAATACTTATGGCAAAGCAACAATGCAACAAATGTTTTCTCTGGATACATTTTCAAAAAAACCACCAAAAGCAGGCAATGAAAAGGACATGGTGAAGATCACAACGGGTAGATTATATCGCCTGAATGGTGAGTCAGTTCAATTAAATGGAGTAAAGCCAGATATAATATTGCCAGATGCTTTCGATGCTATTGATTATAGAGAAAGATTTTCACCGCTTGCACTTTCGTCCGAGTCAGTAGCTAAGAATAGCTATTACAAGCCACTTGTTCCATTGCCGGTGAATGAACTTTCAAAACTTAGCACAGAAAGAATAAACGCAAATAAAAACTTTCAGGAGATAAAAAATTTTGTAGAGACAATGAAAATACAACTGGCAAATACAGAAACTATTCCATTAAAATGGGATGGTTTCGAGCAGTGGGTAAAAAAGAGAAAAATGGAAAACGATAACCCGGGTGATAAAACAGAAGCGCCTAATAAAAAATTCACAGTTGATAATCATGCGCAGGATAAAGTATTGTTCGCCAATAATGAATATGCTATTGAAATAAATAAAGGCTGGTTTCGCAATATTGAAGAAGACATTTATATACAGGAAGCCTTTTCCGTTTTATGTGATTTAATTAATTTACAACAAGCCAAAACTAAAAACTGAACCATCATGAGATTGCCGTTAAAAGAAAAATTCATTTTTATTTTCCTTCTAATAATAGTATGCTCATTCCGTACGGTTGCACAGGTATATGAAACGCCGGTTGATTATATGGATCATATCAGCAAGGCAAATATGACGATAACAGAAAAATATCTTGTTTACCTGAGTGGAATGTCACACGGTAAAAGTGCAAGGAAAGTAGAAAAAAGAAGACTGGAATTAGTACAACTGATAAGTAATACAAGATTTGACATCAGGGGGATGCCTCCCTATAAAGGAGATAAGACATTTCGTGATACAACTGTTGCTTACCTGAAGATACTTGACAATGTTTTTAATGAAGATTATGGCAAGATTGTAAATATGGAAGAAATCGCTGAGCAGAGTTATGATGCGATGGAGGCATATATGCTGGCAAAGGAGAAAGCCAATGAAAAATTGCATGAAGCTTCGTTAAAGCAAAATGAAATGCAAAAACAGTTTGCTGCAAAAAATAATGTAAGGCTGATAGATAGTGAAACTGAAATGGATTCAAAAATGAAAACAGCCACGGCTATTATGAGTCATTATGACGAGGTTTATCTCATATTTTTTAAAAGTTACAAGCAGGAAGGCTACCTAATGGAAGCTGTAAATCAAAAGAACATAAATAGCGTAGAGCAGAATCTCAATTCACTTCGTAAGTTTTCAGAAGAAGGCCTTTCTAAACTAAAAGAAATGAAAGGATATAATGGGGATGCGTCACTTATTATCGCTTGCAGAAATCTTTTAAATTTTTACAAAACAGAGGCTATGCAAGGCTCTTATATAACCGATTTTTTCCTGAAGACCGATAATTTTTCTAAACTAAAAAAACAATTCGATGCAAAATCGGGTTCACGGCGCACTCAGAAGGATGTGGATGAATATAATAAAGCCGTAAATGACCTGAATGCTTCTGTTAATGATTTTAATAGATCCAATACTGAATTTAATAAACAACGATCATCAGGCCTGGATGGATGGAACAAGGCAGTAAAAGACTTCCTGGATAATTATATACCTGTACAACGGCGTTAAGATATTTTTTTAAACGAAAAACCCTCTGCAATACAGAGGGTTTTATATTAATTCATATGTATCACCTGTCGGTTTCCGCCCATATTATTTTTCTGCATTTCATCCATCATTTTTGCTGTCTCTTTGCGAAATTCATCAGGAGTATATTTTTTTTTACCCTGGGGTTCTTTAATAATGGTCAAATCTGCCTTTGTAAGAATTTCTTTTGCTATAAAAGTTTGCCTTCCATTATTGATGTCCATTGCTAAAATAAAGCCGGGAAGCTGTCCCTGGTAATCAGCCGGGCCTGCAGATACCGGAATATCTGTAGTAAACCATGCAACAATAGTTGAAGTATCATCCACCTCTTTTCGTTCCATTACTCCGTTATCCATATTCATCATTGTTCGTTTTCCATATTTTACTGCTGTTGCTTTACGGCAAAGATGATTAAGGATGGTTTTTGTTTCTTCAGTCATTTTCCATTTTAATGGACGTATGCTGTCTTCTACAATGAATTTTTTATCAAACATCATCCGCAACTCTACTTTTTTAGCAGCATCAAAATTTGTGTACAACACATCATCGCTTCCTGCTGCTACCATACGTATTTGCATTCCACCACCTCCAAAATTTTCATTGTCATCGTTTTCCTGTTCAGCCTGTTTCCATAAAGATTGGTTATTGCCAAAGGTTAATTCCAGCTTATCCGTTCTTGTCTTTGGGATATTTCTTTCCATTTCATCATTCATTCCTGCAAACCTTACCTGTATTTGGGAAACTCTTTCATATATAACCTTACCTTCTTTTTGTTGAGCTTTTGTGGTATAAGCGATAAGCAGCAAACCAAAAATTGCAATCAAATTCTTTTTCATTTGTTTTGATTTTAATCCAAAACTAAAAGATGGTCTTAGCAAGATGGGTTAACTCACCTTGCATTAAGGTTAATAAAGGTTAATAAGATTAAAAGGACAAAAACATTCGTCTAATTTTGATCCTTTAAGCAGCGATCATGAAAAAACTTCATTGGCTGGGAGTATTAATGGGTATCACTATAGTCGGTATTACCGGCTTCCAGCTTTATTGGCTAAGGCAAAACTATGATCGTGAAGAAAAAACGTTGGTCATCAAATCAGAGGTTGCTTTTCGTGATGTTGTAGAGCAATTGCAGGTAACAAAACTAAAACTGGAAGGGTTGCCTTTCGATACGGGCCATAAAAACCGGCTAAAAATCTTTATGAGGGGAGATAATGATGAAAACATAGATGTAAGGATGACGCCCAAAGCAGAAATTGTTTCTACCATTAATGTACTGCGTAACAAACTAAAAGATTCATTAAGGCATGATACTGACATAAAACCAGGCATGGTCATTTCGCTTGATAAAAAATCATTTTATTATAAACGAGATTCCCTTAAACCACGTCCACCCGGTCTCCCGGGAAGAGGGGATCATTTTTTCCAAATGTTATATGGAGTCGATTCTCTTCAGGATTCAATAAAGCTGAAAGAAATAGATAGTGCTTATACTATCCGGTTAAAAGATCAAAAACTTAATGTCCCATTTACTATATCAAGATTGAATGAGACAAATGATTCAGATAGACCCGTTTTTAGCGAAGTGACAGTAGGATTTGTAAATCCCATCACTTATAAATTAAAACTTGGAAATACTTTTCCTTTTTTGATAAAACAAATAAGTCTGCCCATCTTATTTTCTATTTTATTACTTGGAATTACAGTGCTTTCTTTTGTTCTTTTGTACAGAACACTTTTAAGGCAAAGAAGATTGGTTGCCGTAAAAAACGAATTCATCAGTAATATTTCTCATGAATTAAAAACACCTATCGCCACGGTTGGCGTTGCTATTGAAGCCTTACGAAATTTTGGCGCTGCACAAAGTCCGGAAAGGACAAAAGAATACTTAGATATTTCAGCCGCCGAACTTCAGCGACTAGGATTGCTGGTAGATAAAGTATTAAAAATTTCGCTGCTGGAAAGCAGGAAAATTGAATTGAAAAAAGAAAGTTTTGATATTAAGGCATTAGTGATGGAAGTAATAAATATCATGAAACTTCAGTTTGAAAAATATAACGCACAGGTCAATGTACAGATAACGGGAGATCATTTTATCATTGAGGCAGACAGGCTGCATATAACCAGTGTT
>Ga0207712_10001222_pt1 | contig 17735 bp, 14 predicted proteins | sample KBSS44metaG_FD_184402 | JGI IMG/M metagenome (GOLD analysis project Ga0207712, IMG submission 184402) | Switchgrass rhizosphere microbial communities from Kellogg Biological Station, Michigan, USA - KBS S4-4 metaG (SPAdes) (version 2) | ecosystem: Host-associated > Plants > Roots > Rhizosphere... | reverse complement strand
AACATTCTTCAGCACCGGGGCTCCAGGATTGTATTCGAAGGAAACGCTATCAAACTCAATCTTTCCCTGAACGTCCGGCAACGGTTCGCGCACAGAATCTTCCTGATCTTCCGTTCGCATACTCATAACTTCGCGAATGCGGTCGAGGCCGGCGAAGGCTTCGGTGATCTGAGTGCCGATCGAAGCAAACTGAATCAGCGGAATGGCCATCATTCCGGTAAACATCACATACATGAAGAGGTCGCCCACGGTCATTTGCTTGTTCGCAACTGAATGGCCGCCAACCACAATTATTACGAAGCCGATGGCCCCAATAACCAGCGACGAAAACGCTGAAGTAGCTGAGACGCCGGTCATCGATTTCGCGACGTTGCGAAACAGTTTGTGAGCGCCTCGCGCGAAGGTCAGCGCCTCGCGCTTCTCCGCCGTGTAAGCTTTGACTATACGTATGCCTCCCAACGACTCAGCCAGGCGGCCCGTAAGCGCTGCGGTAATCTCGCCACGTTCGCGGAATAGCGGACGCAAACGTTTGAAGGCAAAGGTAAGTGCGCCGCCAAATGCTCCGAGCACGAGAATCGTGATCGAAGTCAAACGCCAGTTAAGCCATAACAGAATAGCCAGTGCGACTGCGGCCGTGATGACGCTGCCCACGAGTTGGACCAGTCCCGTACCGACGAGGTTACGAATGCCCTCGGCGTCGTTCATGATTCGCGAGATCAACTTGCCCGTCTGGGTGGAATCGAAGTAGTTGATCGGCAATCGCGAAACCTGCTCCTGGACGTTCTTGCGCATCTCGGTAATCGCACGTTGGGCTGCGACACCCAAAACTTGCGACAGACTGAAAGAGGTTAAGGCCTGAACGATCGTCGCGCCGCCCGCCGCCAGCGCAATCTTCCAGAGTAAGTCTGTTCGGTTTTGAGCAATCACTACGTCGATCAAATACTTCGTCGAAGCCGGCAACACGAGGCCCATCGCCTGATTGACGATCATGAGGACGGCGCCCAGCATCAGTCGACGTCGATGCGCCCAAATCAGTTCGCGCGCCTCCGCCCACGCGGAGGACCAGCGTATTTTTTTCTTAGCTTCAGGCATATGTGCGGGTTGCTCCCGAGTCGCAGCTTACTTCCTCCAGCTCGTCAGACGTGCTCGTGTGGAACGATACGACGACCATGTCCGTTTCGGCAGGAAAGAACTCATGCGGCGTACCTTCCGGAATGACGTACCAGATATCTTCCAGAGATGAATCCGGATCCGCAAAGCGTTTCATCTGACGTGAATTCTCGCCGACTTTCGATGTGCCTTCGCCCTCAATCATCACCATGTTTTGAATGCTGTTCGGATGGTAGTGACAACCCGAGGACACGTCTTTCTTCAGCACAAAGATCCAGCCCGATCTAATAGTGTCTGGAAGCTGGGTCGTGAAAGAGTGCAAATCAATGGTGGACCAGACAAAGGGCTCAGACGTGTGTGGCAGCTCCTGCTTGAGATCGTCAATGAGACTGTGTACTTCGGGCCGGCTGATGAGTTGCGCGACGGCATCATTAAGCTCGGCCAGGTTTACCGGTGGTTCGGTCATGAGGAGCATAGTAACCCGAGATCACGTTAAGCCAAATTAGAACTCCCAACGTACGCAAAGCTCGCGAAGCGAGCGACAGCATAAAGCCTGCGGCGCCAGCCCCAGGATCCGAAAATGAAAATTAAGATTGGGCCCGCGAAGCGGGCGACAGCGCCTGATGCTAAACGCTGCCGCCCGCTTCGCTGCCAACTTTGGGGTTCGTGGTCCTGGGGCTGGCGCCCCAGGCTTTATGCTATCGCTCGCTTCGCGAGCTTAAATGCGCGTAAAACGTGACGGTAGGCCATGTTTGTCGTAAACTTGCCTCAACCCCAACACGACTTTTATTAACTTGCTGAGATAGGGAGAACTCTATGACAAAGTTGGGCCATTCAGACACGATCCGTTTACTGATTTTTTTAGCGCTTATTCTTGCGGCCGCCTCCTGTTCGCAGAAACAACAACCGCCGGCTGCCGAACAGACGACCAAGACCCCGCCCCTCAACATCGCACAGATTGCCAGAACTTATGGGCTTGATCAGTTCGGGCAAGTCGAAGCGATTCGCTATACGTGGAACGCACAGTTCCCCGGAGTGAATATTTCTCGCAAGTGGGGCTGGGAGCCAAAGAAGGATCAGGTAACCTATGAAGGAAAAGATAAGGACGGTAAACCCGTAAAGGCGACCTATCTTCGTTCTCAACTCAACAGCCAACCTGACAATGTGAAGAACGAAATCGATCCTGCGTTCGTCAACGATAACTACTGGCTGGTGTTCCCATTCCATGCTTACTGGGACAAAAGCGCCTCCACCACTGATCAAGGTATGAAACCATTGCCACAGGGCAACGGCTCGGCCCACCTGGTCTCGGTGAAGTATCCATCAGACGGCGGTTACACGCCCGGCGACACGTGGGATCTCTACGTCGGCAACGACGGGCGGGTGGAGCAGTTCGTCTACCATCGCGGCGGGCCCAAAAAGCCGAGCACGGTTATTACAACGTGGGAGGGTTACAAGAAAGCCGGACCGCTACTTATATCGACCGACCACAACGGTACGGCAGATGGAAACACCGTGCGGATTTTTATCACCGACGTGGCGGTTAAAGTAACTGGATCGGATACCTGGATTAACGCGCAATGAGGGTTGATATCGATCTGGATATCAAGCGAAAGACTTTCGCGTCTGGCCTCCTGCCGGAGTTGATCGCCGCACTACAACGTAGCCAGCCTGGAGATCTCGTCGGCGTGGTTGCTGACGAAGCGAGCATTGGACCAGAGTTGGAAACGTGGTGCCGCTTCACCGGAAATACACTGGTGGAGTCTACGATCGAAAAAGGCCGGGCGCGGTGGGTCTTTCGTTGTGGAGCGATTGCTGCCGAAGACGATCGGCCGGTGGGCGCACGGCTTTGGCTCTACACGAATTTCGACTGTAACCTGCGTTGCGACTATTGCTGTGTGCGCGCATCGCCCAGCGCACCACGACGAGAGTTGGGGCTCGAACGCGTGCAGCGAATCACTCGCGAAGCGAGGCAGCTTGGCGTTAAGGAGATCTTCGTGACCGGAGGCGAGCCGTTTCTACTCGAAGATATCGGCGCGATTTTGGTTGCTTGCGCTGAAGCCGCTCCGACGACTGTGCTGACCAATGGAACATTGTGGCAACGCGCGAACACCTTGCGAGCGTTGCCACGCGATCGGATAGTTCTCCAAATCAGCCTCGACAGCCCGACACGTGACAGGCACGATCTCCATCGCGGAATCGGAACATGGGCGCGAACACAAGCAGGTATTCAACTCGCGCGTGCGCTCGGGTTTCGAGTGCGACTGGCGGCGACTGTTTCGACTGACGCCGAGGCCGAAGAGTTCCGTCAATATCTCGATGAGCAAAAGATTGCGGAAGAAGATCGAGTCATTCGCCGCATCGCGTTGCGCGGCGCAGCCAGCGAAGGCATCGCTTTAACTCGAACGGATCTCGTGCCGGAAGTCACGATCACGGCTGAAGGTGTGTACTGGCATCCAGTCGGTGCGGAAGATAATGATCTGCTCGTCACGCGCGACATCTTCCCTCTCTCCGAATCCTTCGCCGCCGTCCGCACGGCCTTCGACCGCGAACGCGAACACGCAAACAAATTGGCGCGAATCTTCAACTGCGCCTGAGGTCTAACTATCTCTTATGAAAAAATCCCTGCTGGTCCGCGGCTTCGCGCAACGCGGCGTAACCATCGAGGTGAGGTGGTAGCCAACGTTGCAAACCCTCGGCGTCGAGTATCGCGCGATGTTTCGGGTTGTCATAACTCATGGCAGAGAGCGCTTCGGCAAACTGGCGCTCCGTTTCAAGATCCAGATCAGGCCTCGCTGTAAACATGCAATGGTTGTAGGCCGGAGACGACCATATCTCGCGCAGGCCACCTTCAGGCACGAGGTGTTCACTCCGCACAGTATTCCAAAACGGACTGCCGATAGCGCCAGCGTCTGCGCGCCCGTCGAGAACTGCACGTACTACTTCCACCTCGCTGGTCCCGGTATCACCATGTTTACCAACATCGCTGTCGAAGCGCATCGTCCGGTAATCACTTCCCTCGCGCATCCCTTCCTGCTCTAAAAAGTAAACGGGAAGAATCGCTGCGTGGCCGCTGTCTCGGCTACCAATCGCGAGGGTGCGATCTTTCAGGTCCGCAACCGTGGAAATTGGACCGCCCGCAACCGCAACGATCTTCGTCATCCAACCAAGATCGGTGTCGCGCATGGCGATCGGGCGACAGACGTGGCCGCTCCACTCGTCCGCCTGCAGGTAAGCGAGATTTGTGTTCCACGCGATATCGATTCGCGGCACAACGTCTTCGGCCCGGGCCAGCAGCGCGAGCACCTGATTCTCGTAACTCTGAAACAATACGACCTCAACCGGCAGATGCGCTTCATCGTGAAAATAGTTCCGCATCCCTTCCCAAATCGTGACCACTTTCGGATCGTATGCAACAACTCCCACCCAGATTGTTTTGCTCATATAACTCCCGTTTAAAAGAGTGGCAACCCCAATAGAGACTTCCCAATGAACTCGCGCAGAACATCACCCGTCGGCGCCATCACAGCGCCCGCGTGCGAATCGCGGAACAGACGTTCAAGGCTCAACTGTTTTGAGAACGCCGCACCACCACAGACGCGCATTGCTGTTGAAGTGACGTTGATTGCGACTTCGCCTGCGGCGGCCTTGGTTTCAAGCACGCGCAGCATCGTGGACTCGCGCGTCGTTTCTAGATGATCGATCAAATCGTCGATTCGTGCCGACAACCCGTCAGTCTCGATCTGCATTGTCGCAAGCTGCGCGCGTAGAGTAGGGAGGCTCTCACCGAGACTCTGTCCGAGATGTTCGAACTTCGCATTCTTGAGGTGCGACGTAGTCTGAGAAACCGCCGCGCGACATAATCCCAGCGCGACTGCCGACGTCCCCAAATTAAACATCGGCAGCACCACGTTCAGCATTGCGGGAAAGCCACCGCCGTCATCAGTGAGTTGAAAGTCCGATGGGACGTGGCATTCGTCGAGTGCAAGCGGCGCCGAAGCATTCGCGCGCAGTCCCAAACCGTCCCACTGCCCTGCAACCGACAAACCGCGTGTCCCAGCCACAACCAGATAGAGCGTTGAATCGGTTGGTCCCGCTCCTTCAGGCGCAAGGGCTGACACGACATAACTCTGCGCCTGACCAGCACTGGTGACAAAGGATTTCTGCGCGCTTATGTGGACGCCGTCACCATTGCGCTGTGCCCGCGAGACAGGCGCCCAGAAATGACTCCGCGAGCCGGCTTCACTGAAAGCGAGAGTTGATAAGTGACGGCCTGCGGCAATCTCCCGAAGTATGGGCGTGACTGCTCCAGCCGCGCCTGGGCGTGCGGCCGACATACTCGCGGTTGCGAGAATATGCATGACATAGACCATCGCGACAGAAGCGTCTGCCTCAGCGAGCGTCGCCGTCACGCCGGCAAACGTGCGAGGTCCTAACCCGGCGCCGCCAAGATCCGCGGACAACAACAGGCCCAGCAGTCCAGACTCACCAAGCGACTGGACAGCTTCGGTAGAGAATCGTCCATCCGTATCATTTTGTCCGGCAGATGGCGCGAGCACACCGCTGGCAATCTCACGTGCTTTCGAAACGGCCGCATCATGAATCATGAGCGCACCTCTCCTAATGATTTTTGTAGTCACGGATTATACGTATAAAATCAGGATATGACGATTTGCGCTCTCGGACTGATGACTAAAGCGCCGCTCGAGGGCGCAGTGAAAACTCGCCTCGTGCCGCCATTGACTGCGCGAGAAGCCGCTGCACTCAATATCTGCTTTCTCCGCGACATGGCCGCGAACATCAACAGCATTGAAGCAGCGTCTGGTCTGGTGGTTTATACGCCTGCCGGATCGGAGTCAGCGTTTAATGGTATCTTACCGGAACGATTCTCGTTTCTGGCCCAGCGCGGCGCACACCTGGGCGAGCGTCTCTGCAATGCTACTGACGATCTGTTGAGACAAGGTTTCGGCGCAGTCTGTCTCATCAACTCAGATAGTCCAACGTTACCGAGATCGATCCTGATTCGAGCTCTCGAATCCCTTGCGACCGAAGGTGATCGCGTGGTGCTGGGCGCCGCAGAAGACGGTGGCTACTATCTGATCGGTTTGAAGCACGCGCACCGGAATCTTTTTAATGAAATCGCCTGGAGCACCTCCGACGTGCTCGCTCGCACCAGACAACGCGCTGCAGAAATCGATCTACCAGTTGAATTACTACCTCCCTGGTACGATGTTGACGACGCCGGCACACTTACTCGACTCTGTGAGGAACTACTCTTCACGTCGTCTTTGAACGGAGCTTATCCCGCGCCTCACACACGTGCTTTTTTGGAAGCTGTTGTTAAAAGTGAAGGACTGCAACGTATCTGTCCCAACCGTGCTTCATGAGTTACATCGCCGTCATCATTGCCGCCCTGAATGAAGAAGCAGCAATTGCAAAGGTGATCGAATCAGTCCCAAAAGATCTCGTCAACGAGATCGTAGTGGTGGATAACGGGAGCAAGGATCGAACGGCGGAAGTTGCGTTGGGGGCCGGCGCTCGGGTTGTGAAGGAGCCGATTCCCGGATACGGGCGCGCGTTTCGAGCCGGCCTACGCTCAATCTCGCCTGAGTGTGAGATTGTTGTTTTTCTCGATGGTGATGGTAGCGATTGTCCGGAGATGATGGATCGACTCGTAAACCCAATAATTGAGGGAACTGCGGATTTTGTTATTGGCTCGCGAACTCGTGGGTCTCGTGAGCCAGGCAGCATAAACTTTCATCAAGTCATCGCCGGCTACATTATCGGGTTTATTCTGCACATGTTATATGGCGTTTCCTCCACAGACATGGGACCTTTCCGCGCAATTCGTCGCGATACGTTAGACCGGCTGAATCTCCGCGAAGAGACATACGGATGGCCACTTGAGATGCAGATGCGTGCGGCCCGGGCGCGTGTGCGCACGATGGAAGTACCGGTCGACTATCGACGGCGTGCGGGAGGTCATTCAAAAATCGCCGGAACGGTGCGCGGCTCTGTGTTGGCGGCAACTCGCATCCTCATAACACTGGCGCGCATCGCAATGCAAAGACATTAGTTCAGAGTTCAAGCTTTAGCTTGTCAGTCGTGAAAGCTGACGCTGCAACCTGAAGGTTGAACTCTGAACTAATACTCTTGTGCTTTTGTGGTTAGTCGCGTGCGGCAACCACGGTCGTGCAAGCGCTACCAAGCTTTGGCAGATCACGGGCCGGCGCCATTCTGATCTTGAGTTGCGGACGGTCAAGGCGAGTAATAGGACAATAGTATCACTTCGAATGGCCACAGTATTGCCCGGTCCACTCGGTCAATCTCGGCACGGGTGAGAATGGCATGCACCCTGACTTTCTTCCCAGTTCATCACCTGCTGAACCTGGTCCGCGTGAGGCGATCGACACGATTCGGATCGCGATAACAAAACGAGCAAGTCAGGTTGCACTCGTTTGTAAGTCCCAGTCCGAGCGCAAACGTTTTAGGCTGATGACTCATTACTTACCAAAGCGGAGATCGGGGATAGCGGCGCGCTAATAGCTGATCGACTCCCCATTTGCGCCCGGCTGATCCAATCACCAAGGCCAGCGCGACGATCATGGGAATTAATAACTCCCAGATCCATGCCGTACCCCACTCAGCCATCCAGAGCGTGCTCAGAAAGAGGAAAGCTCCAAGTGCGACTGGTCGTGTCAAAAGCCCGATCAGCAAAAGCACTCCGAACGAGATTTCCGTTAGTCCCTGCATTGGACCAGTAAAGGTGGCGTGATTCGCCATGAACGCCATGACGCTTTTCAGCAGTTGGGGACCGTGGCCTTTTTCGATGTAGTAATTAATCAAACCGGAGTAACCGGAAGGACTGTAAAGACCCTTTCCGAGGTTCTCAAAGAATACCCAAACAAAAAGACAACCCAGTCCCAGACGCATAATAGTCAGGGCAACCTGCGCGCGCTCGTGTTGCGCTTCAATCGAATCTCTATCGTGGAGTGAATTACTCATCGATCCTCCCCCATACGCCGAAGGCGTTCGCTAATTTCAGCCCGGGGTTCGAGGAACGAGAACCCTGGGTATGTAAGAAATAAATTCGATTCAACCCTGAAAAGGGTTCGGCAGTTGGCGAACCCTTTTCAGGGTTTATTTTTTTATTTGATCGCGCACCCAGGGTTCTCGCAAGCTCGAACCCTGGGCTGAAATTAGCCAACGCCTTCGGCGTAAATACGTTGGTTCCATCTGCACCACTCCATCTACATCAGTTACTAGCTTGACGGTGCAGCAACTGTTTTAGTCAAACGGAGGAACGCTTCTTCCAGACTTTCCTGAGCCGGGCTTAACTCGTACACCTTGATTCCATTTCCGACTAAGAGCGTGTTAACCGCGGCGATGTGTTCTGCGTCTGCCTCAACGCGCAAAAATGAAGCTCCGTTTCGAGTAACCGTAACACCAGATTCTCGATTGAGTAAATCAAAAGCGCTGGACAAGTTGTCGACGCGAACTTTGTACAGACTGGTAGGGGCCACGAGCGCTTCCGGTCCACCTTCATAGAGCAGATGGCCTTCGTGAATGATTCCAACCCGATTGCAAAGTTGTTCGATCTCCGTGAGTAGATGACTGGAGAGCAACACTGTCAACCGGAATTCATCTCGCAGACGTCGAATCAGGTTGCGCGTCTCGTGTATACCCTGCGGATCGAGACCATTCGTTGGCTCGTCGAGAATAATCAGCTCGGGCGTTGGCAGAAGCGCCTGCGCAATTCCGAGTCGCTGCCGCATGCCCAATGAATAAACCTTCACTGGATCCTGCGCGCGGTCACGCAAGTCTACGATCTCGAGCACTTCCTCAACGCGCTTCTTTTGCACACCACCTGACAACGAAGCCAGCAGTTGCAAATTCCTGCGCCCGGAAAAATTCTCATAGAACGCTGGTGTCTCGATGATTGCGCCGATACGCGAACGGGCCTTCAGGTATTCCCAACTCGAAGCGCGCACCGGAAATTTGATTGTGCCGGAGGTGGGCCGCACCAGACTCAACAACATCCTCAGCGTGGTCGACTTCCCCGCTCCGTTTGGACCGAGAAAACCGTAGATGTCACCTCGCTCAACACGTATCGTCAGGCGATCGACTGCGGTGCGAGCGCCAAATCGCTTCGTCAAATCTTCGGTGTGTAAGGCTACGTCAGACATCGGTATCAAAGACCTACTTCCACTAACAACGGCCAGTGGTCCATACGACCGACCGCCGCGTCGCGCAGGACTGCCACTCGTCCGACGTATTGGAGCGCTTGTGGACCAAAGATGTAATCAATACGGCGATCGTTGATGGCGGTATCGCCGGCTGCGCGTCCCAGATCGCGAAACTGGCGCAGGATATGGCTGTAAGATTCGCTATCGTGTTTCAAATTATCTGTATAAAGATTCGTCTCGTTGCCCGCCTTGAGCTCAAAGTTGAAATCACCGGCGATGAAGACTCTCGATGATTGCGCTCGATCCTCGGCCCAATCCACCAAGGCTTCAGTGTAGGTCCTGCGGCGAGCTGCGTTGAACGCATCAGCATGGGCGCTCAAGACGAGCACTTGCTGTGTGTTGTCGCTCGGTTTGAATGAAACTCCCAGAGCGTATCGATCACCGACGGGCACCGGAATGAATCTCGCCCCGGCATCTTTAACCAGCACCGCTTCGAACCGATCCCCTCTTCCCTGCTGCGCGACTGCGCCCCGGTATTTTCCCTGTAACAGACCAAGGAGGATGTTCAATTGCGCGTTGCCCGTCACTTCCTGAAGGGCAACGGCGTCCGCGTCTTCACGTAAGATCACTTCCGCAACTGCCGGCAAGTCTTTGTCATGCGCGCGTGTGTCGTCTTCGAGCTCCGCATAACCGATGTTCCACGTGAGCAGCCGCAGCGAGTGAACAGCTTTATTGGAGGAGCTCGGCTGTTCGGATTCACGCGGCGGCGCGAAGTGGACAGCGCCAAATATCATCAGACAAAACAGTAGCAGCAGGACGAGTTTCACCCACATGTCAGGTAACAATATCCTTACGCTCGAAGATGATCACGGTTGCCAGCAATAGACCGGTTGTGTACGCACCGCAGACAGCCGCGTAATGCCAAAGGCTCTGCCAGGGAATCTCCGGCTTGAATACGTCGCGCCAGAAGTCCATATCGGTGGTGAAAAAGTATGGCCGCAGGTGTTCGAAGAATTCCACTCGCCCAACGATGTAGAGAGTTAAATACACCGCGATGGTCATGACGATTGCTTGCGCAGGGGAATCGAAGACGACTGAACAAAGAAGTGCGAGAGCGGCGATAACGAGCAGCGCCCACGTGCCTGAAAGTACGGCGTAGGCGAATCGCATCAACGCCTCGTCGCGCATGATCTTCCCGGGCGCGTCGACGAGATTGAGTGGACCAGGATAGAGCTCCAGGTTACCCCAACCGACGAAGATCAAACCAATCACCAGATTCAAGCCGATGAAGAACGTCAACAGCAGCGCGGCGTGGAATGCGGTGACGAGAAACTTCGACATGATCAGCGACGCGCGCGAGATTGGACGCGTACAGATCATCCGCAGTGTGCCGGCGCGCGCCTCACCCGCGATTTGCGAGCCCGCGCTCATCGACACGAAGATGGGGAGCAGCAGTGTGAAGGAAAAGAGTAGCGAGTAGAGCGCGAACGTTAATCCGTTGAAGTATTGCTTCGACTCGTATGTGTACTTGAACTGCTCGACTGCCTGACCACCGGTTTTGCGCGCGGCGTAGGTATAGAACCCCCAAAGCATGAGCGCAACGAAGCCAATCAGGACAATGAATGAGAGATAAAAGCTCCGGGCGCGGAACAACTTTTCCAGCTCGAGTTTAAGTAGAGTAAACATGACTGCCGCTTCCGACCTACAGCCTTAACGTCCTCAGCAAGTTCGTTGTTCAGGATATTAACCCGGGAAGGTTGCGGCAACCGAGATAGCCACAGTGCGCCTCCGTGGTGATTTCCCGCAATACAAACCGCAGAGAACGCAGAGACTACGCAGAGTTGGCGCTTAGACAGCTCGATGCAAAAACCAGCCGACTATTGCGCCCGCGAGAATGAGCCACGCGGAGTTGATGCGCAGGCGGAAGAGTATGAATGCGCTGATGAGAGCCAGCGCCAATGTAACCACGTCTACAACGGCCGCGCGTCCAAGTTGATATGTGACGACTAGCATCAGCGCGAGCGCGGCAACGTTCACGCCGTCGAGAAATGCTCCGGCCATCGCCGAGCGCCGGATACGTGGGACGAGTGGCCCACTCACCGCAACAAAAAAGAATGCCGGCAGGAATATTCCGAGTGTTGCAACCACAGCCGCGCGCGTTCCACCAAGCACATAGCCGATGAACGTTGCCGTTGTGAAGACTGGACCCGGCGTCACCTGGCCCACAGCGATCGCGTCGAGCAATTGTGTCTCCGTCAGCCAATGCCATCGCTCTACCAGATCGGCGCGAATAAAAGCGAGCAACACATACCCACTGCCGTAGAGTATGGCGCCGACTTTCAGAAAGAAGAGAAACAAAGGCCACAATCCAAACGCCGCTCCGCCCCCGCCGCTGGCCTGGAAAAGCATGGCCAACGCCGGCGCACTCACGAGCGACTTAAGATCCTTGCTGCGCCGCACAATAGTTCGCGCCAGAACAACAGCCAACCCGGCGCCAAACAGAACGAGCAGCTCATGTATTCTGAGAAACGTGAGTATTACCGCGACGAGGCCGACGACCGCCAGGAACTTCGATTTGATCGCCGTGCGGGCGAGTGACCACAACGCTTGCAGCACGATCGCGATGATCACCGGCTTGACGCCATAGAGTATGCCGGCGACCTGTGGAAGCGATCCGTATCGAACATAGGCCCATGCGAAACTCATGACAATCAACATCGCGGGCAGAATAAAACTGCTTCCCGCAACCAAAAGTCCCGGCCAACCAGCCTGGCGATGGCCGATGTGAATTGCCAACTCGGTGGAGTTTGGACCAGGGATGAGATTCGCGGCCCCCAGCAGATCGAGAAACTCATCGCGCGTCATCCATTTACGACGACGCACGACTTCATCTTCCATCATCGCAATATGCGCAGCAGGACCACCAAACGCAGTTGTACCCAGCCTCAGAAAAAGCAGCGCTAAGGAAGAGAGTGACGTTGAACGATCCGGCGAGCTCACGACATCAATGCCGCAGAGAAGACTTCAAATCCCGACAGGGACTACCACTCGTGCAGCCCCGCAAAGTGCAACCAACCTAAGAACACTTACCTGCGGCCTGCCGCGATAAATCCGCTATTCACGACAAACTCGAAGCAGTTCACGGCAAACCGGAGTGTAAGTGCTGGCGCAGCATATATAAAGGCCACGAATGTCAGCTACTGATCTCTCGGAGGTGTTGTGAAAAACGCACGAATTTTTGAAGTGCTCGGGCAGGACGTCAGGTTTGGCCTGAGAGTTCTGCGCAGGAATCCGGGCTTTACGCTCACGGCGCTCATCACGTTGGCCCTCGGCATCGGCGCGAATACCGCCATCTTTAGTGTGATCTACGGTGTGCTGCTGCGCCCACTCCCTTATAAAGACGGGCACCGGCTGGTGGTGCTGAATCAACAAGCGCGTCTCAACAACGTGAACAGTCTTGGCTTCTCGGTCAAGGAATTCCAGGATTATAGAGATCAGAACAAAACGATGGAGATGGTCGAGCACCACGCGATGAGTTTCATACTCTACGGCCGCGGCGAGCCAGAGCGCGTGCAGACCAGCGTGGTGTCGGCAAACTTCTTCGACGTGCTCGGCGTGAAGCCGATTCTTGGCCGGACTTTCGTTTCGGAAGATGAAAAGCCGGGCGGCGACGCCGTGCTCGTGCTCAGCAATAAATACTGGAAGCAGAGTTACGGTGGGGATCGGAACATCGTGGGCAGCGTCTTTCGAATGAACAACCGACCTCATACTGTCATCGGCGTGCTGCCGCCCGTTCCTGAGTATCCATCAGAGAGTGATGTTTACATGCCGACCGCGAATTGCCCATTCCGATCCAGCACAGCGTTGATCGAAAATCGGCAAGCGCGACTGCTGTCGGCAGTGTTTGGCAGACTCAAACCCGGCGTCGAGGTGGCCCAAGCGCAGGCTGACGTCAATGGCGTCGCGGCCAACATGCGACAAGCTTATCCGGACGTCTATCCGAATCACATCGGTTACGCTGCCCAGCTCGATCGGCTCGACACAGTGCTCACGCAGGAAGCTCGGCCCACGTTTCTGATCCTGCTTGGGACAACTGCGCTGGTCTTATTAATCGTCTGCGCGAATGTAGCCAATCTCAATCTCGCGCGCGTTCTGCAACGGCAATCTGAGGTTGCGGTGCGAACCGCGTTGGGAGCAAGCCGCAGCAGACTCGTCACGCAGATGTTGACTGAGAGCTTACTCCTCTCGCTTGGCGGCGGCGCACTGGGCCTGCTTCTCGCTGCGATCGGACTGCCGCTACTCACGTCTTTCGCGGGCAGGTTCACGACACGCACCGGAGAGATCCAGATCGATTCGTCCGTGCTGCTGTTTACTATCATCATATCCGTGTGCACAGGTTTGGCGTTCGGTGTGATTCCGGCGCTCTCATCAGCGTTTGATTCGAGGAAGAGTCTTATCGAAACGCTGAAGGAGTCGGGCGATCGCTCGAGCTCAGGCGCGAAGCATCGTGTTCGCGGACTGCTCGTTGCCGCGCAAGTCGCGATCTCTTTCACGTTGCTGACAGCGGCGGCCCTGATGCTTCAAAGTATGATCAGGCTTCAGCGTGTCGATCCCGGATTCAACCCGGAGAACGTGTTCGTGATGCGACTCCAACCGAACTGGTCCCGGTTTACTAACAACGCGACTGCCACCGCCCAGTTCCGTGACTATTTCCGGCGGCTGCTCGAAAGTGCGAGTCAACAACCTGGCGTAGTAGACGTGGCCGTGTCGTCGACTTACCCACTGAATCCTGCAGGTATTACACGCGGTCCGAACAACACGACGATCCAACTGGAAGGCCGTCCAAAGGATGAAGCAAACACCGCAGCGCAGGTCGATCCACGTGCGGTGAGTCCCGGTTACTTCCGCGCACTCGATATCCCACTGCTGCGCGGGCGATTGTTTACTGACGGTGATGACGACAAGGCTGCGCGAGTGGCAATCGTGAACGATGCGGCTGCGCGCGGTCGCTGGGGTACGGAGGATCCGCTCGGCAAGAGATTCTCGTTCGACAATGGGACCACGTGGGTCACCGTTGTCGGCGTCGTGGGGAACGTGAAGCAGTACGGCTTGGACAAAGAGGCGGCACAGGAGATTTACGGGCCGATCGCGCAAACGCCTTTCGGATCATTTCTCGTGGTTAAAGCGAAAGGAGCGCCGTTGCAAGAGGCGAGACTGATGCGTGATGTGGTTCATAAATTTGATGCGGAGACTGCGATCGACCAGGTCAAGACTCTTCAGCAGGCGCGCGACGACTCGGTGGCGTCTCCGCGCGAGACGATGTGGCTGCTCGGGGTGTTCGCGATCCTCGCGCTCGTGATCACAGCGGCGGGACTCACAGGTGTTATGGCATTGGCTGTGACGCAGCGAACCCGCGAGATTGGGATCCGGATTGCTCTCGGCGCCTCGCGAGTTCGGATCTTGACCATGATGATGCGGCAGGCGTTGACGCTGATGCTCTTGGGACTCGTAGTTGGGATAGCCGGCGCGGTGATGCTCAACAGAGTGATCAAATCGATCCTGTTCGCAACGCCCGGTGTCGATCCAGTCACCTTCGGGGCTGTTGCGTGTTTGCTCGTGCTAGTCGGAGCAGCCGCCTGTCTGATCCCATCCTTGAGCGCCACCGGCATCGATCCGACGTTGACACTTCGGAAGGAGTAATCAGCCCACGAAGCAGCCCGCGAAGCGGGCGCAAGCATAAAGCCTGGGGCGCCAGCCCCAGGTTTACGAATCAAAAATTCGTTTGAGCCCGCGAAGCGGGCGACAGCATTAACGTTTTCAGGCTGTCGCCCGCTCTGCGGGCTCGCATGTGTTTTTTTGCGTTCGATCCTGGGGCTGGCGCCCCAGGCTTTATGCTGTCGCTCGCTTCGCGAGCTTTGCGCAGCATAGCCTGCGAGAGCGAACTTCTATTCATACCGAAGCGCGACCAACGGATCGACTTTTGTCGCGCGGCGTGCCGGGACGTAGCAGGCGATCAGGGCCACGATCGTCAGCAGGATTGCCAACGCGCCGTAGGTCACGATGTCTGTTGGTCCAACGCCGAACAAAAGAGACCGCAGCAGTCTCGACAGGGCAAGCGCCCCAACCAGCCCGATCACCACCCCGGCGATCGTTAATATCATTCCCTGTTTGAGCACCCAACGTAGAATCGCGCTCCGGCTTGCTCCCAACGCTACCCGAATGCCGATCTCGCGTGTTTTTTGTGTTACTGAATACGCGATGACACCGTAGATACCCACAGCCGCAAGCAGCAGTGCGAGTATCCCGAACAATCCGACAAGCTGCATCGCAAACCGGCGACGACTCACCGACTCCGCTGCCACCTGCGACATTGTACGCTCGCCAAAAACCGGTAAATCTCGATCGAGCGTGCGCACCTGTTCGCGCACTGATTGCGTCACCGTCAAAGGCGCTACATCAGTCCGCATGTATATGGCCATCGCATACGCGGGATTCTGGAAAATCGGAAAATAAAGGTGCGGCTGATCGGGTTTATCGAATCCGTCACTCTTGATATTTCCGACAAGCCCGACAATCGTCATCCACGGCGCCTCGGATGCTGGACCACCTCTTTTTATTCGCAGTCCTACCGGATCTCGATTGCTGAAGTAGCGCGCCGCAAGTGCTTCGTCGATCAGCACAACCTGCGGCGCTTGCCGGTCGTCCGCGTCGGTGAAGAAGCGGCCGCGTTTCAGAGGCGTCTCCATCGTGCGAAAGTAATCCGGCGAGACGACGCCGATCTGCGCGGTGGGAATAGCGTTGTTAGTGACAGCGTCACCTTCAATCGTAAAGCCGCCGGAATTATGTGGACCAACTAACGGCACGGCATTGCCGCTACTGATCGCGGCGTTACGCACGCCCGGAATCGAACTCACCTTTTGCAGCAATTCTTTTATAAACCCGGCTCGCTTCAGCGGATCTCGATACGGATCGAGCTCCGGATTGTTTGGAACGGGCAGCCAAACACGAGTAAGCAATACATTTTCGGGATTGAAACCGGGATTAACGTCGAGCAACCGGCCAAAACTTCGCAGCAGTAGCCCCGCCGCAATCATCAAAATCAGCGATAAGGCAAACTCGAGGACGACAAGCCCACTGCGAAAACGATGAGTCGCCAGTCCGAATCCGGATCCGAAACTTCCGTCTTTTAAATTGGAGACAACGTCGGGCCGAGACGATTGCATGGCCGGAAACAGTCCGAACAGCAATCCGGTTACGGTCGAGATCAGAAAGACAAACCCCAGGACAGTCAGATTGATCTGGATCTCATTTAGTCGAGGAATATCCGCGGGGATGAACTGAACGAAGCCTTTCAGTAATACCGCGAGCACTACAAGAGCAAGTGCGCCGCCGATGAATGAAAGCAGCAAGCTCTCCGTTAGAAGCTGAACGATGAGGCGACGGCGACTCGCTCCCAGTGCGAGACGAATGGCCATCTCGCGACGGCGCCCGCTGGATCGCGCGAGCATCAGGTTAGCGAGGTTGACGCAACCGATTAGTAATACCAGGCCGACAGCAGCAAGAACGACGTAGAGGATAGTTTGCACATTTCCGACTAACTGCTGGTGCGCAGATAACACGTTGACCTTCCAACCGGCCTGTGGAGGATATTCTTTTGGAAACTCCGTCTGTAGCTGCGCAACCAGACCATCCAACTTCGCCTGCGCCTGCCCGATGTCTGTTCCATCTTTGAGCCGGCCGATTGCACCGGGAAGCATTCGCGCCGCGCGCACAGGCGGACCGAACGGATTGGCTGAGAACCCCGCCGTCCCCCACATGTCGACTTCATTTCGCAGCGTCTTGCCCGGGTGACGAAATTCCGGAGGCATCACACCGATGATCGTGTAAAGATCGGTGTCCGCATAGACTTTTCGACCGAGGATGTTTGGATCGCTGCCATAGAGGCGTTTCCAGAGTCCATCGCTAATCACGACACCTTCGGCAAAACCCTTGGCCTGCTGTTCTTCAGGTCCGAATACACGACCGAGTTGAGCGTGCGCGCCCAGCAACGCGAAGTAATTCGGACTGACGGCCAGTAATTCGATTCGTTCCGGTCGCTCAGATCCGGTGAGGTTCGCGTCGACAGGCCACACCGCCGAAACCTGTTCGAACACGCCCGAACGCTCTTGCAGATCTTTCAGCTCGTCGACAGACATCCCGACATCTTCAATTTGCCGTCCGGTCAAATCGTCGCGAATGAGAACGATCTGTTCTGGTTTCGGAAACGGGAGTGGCCGCAGGACTACGGCGTTAACCACGCTAAAGATCGCCGTGTTAGCGCCGATGCCAAAGGCGAGTGTCAGCACGGCGACTAACGTAAATCCCAAATTGCTTCTCAACATTCGAGCTGCGTAGCGGAGGTCATTCAAAAAAGTGTTCATGGGAGGTCCTCTTTCGTAT
>Ga0207712_10001220_pt1 | contig 17741 bp, 20 predicted proteins | sample KBSS44metaG_FD_184402 | JGI IMG/M metagenome (GOLD analysis project Ga0207712, IMG submission 184402) | Switchgrass rhizosphere microbial communities from Kellogg Biological Station, Michigan, USA - KBS S4-4 metaG (SPAdes) (version 2) | ecosystem: Host-associated > Plants > Roots > Rhizosphere... | reverse complement strand
TGCTTATTCGTTCGGGCTTGCGTTGTTGAGCGGAATCGCGTTTGGTCTCGTTCCGGCGCTGCGGGCCACTCGCCCCGATTTGATTGGGGTGGTTAAGTCGGAAGGCGCAACCGCGACTGGCGGTTCAGGGCGATCGCGACTGAGCAGCGCGCTTGTTGTCGCTCAAGTGTCGATCTGTTTTGTCCTCCTGATTCTAGCCGGACTGTTATTGCGTAGCGTCCAGCTCAATCTGGCAAACGATCCGGGATACGAGGCAAAGAACCTGCTCTCAGTGGGCTATAGCCTGGAATTGAGTGGTTATGACCCGGAACGTGCGAAGGTGTTTCAGCAGCAATTGATGACGCGGCTCGCGGCGCTGCCGGGCGTGAAGAGTGTCAGTCTCGATCGTAAGTATGTCGGTAGCGGCATTATTACGTTGTTGGATCAGGGCGGGAGTGGTCCAAAGCAGTTTTCCAGCGTGCCGATTGAAGAAATTCCCTCGACATTTCTCGACACGATTGGTACACCGCTCGTTCTCGGACGTGCGTTTACAGCGGAAGAGGTAAACGCCCACACGCCAGTACTCATCGTCAGTGAATCGACTGCGCGAAGCCTCTGGCCGGGCGAGAGTGCGCTTGGCAAGTTGTTGCGTATCGAGCAACCAATGCGTGACGGCAGCACTAAGGTGATCTCGTCTTCGACGCAAGTAGTCGGTGTTGCGCGTGACAATCAACTCTATAGCTCCGGAGCAACACCACCGCTCATCGTCTATCCTCCCGGTGCTGCGCCTGGCGAAATGGATACGACAGTGCTGGTTCGCACCACGACGGATGCTGCGGCCCTGAAAGATCCTGCGCGCCGTGAGGCTTATTCGATTGAGCCGGTGCTGCGACTGTTCGTGAAGACGTTTGAAGAGAAAATCGCCGGAGAGCAGACCATTATGTCTGCCGCGTCACACGGAGCGACAGCGCTCGGCACTTTAGCGCTCATGCTGGCGGTGATTGGGCTCTATGGCGTGATGGCGTGGCTGGTAGTCCAACGTACACGCGAAATCGGAATTCGCATGGCGCTTGGAGCACAGGCGCACAACGTTCTGGTTCTCGTGATGGCGCAGGGCATGAAGCTGGTTCTGATTGGCCTCGTCATTGGTATCCCCGCCTCGCTTGCCGTGGCGCGATTGTTGTCGAGTATGCTCGTTGGATTTACGACTGGGGATCCGTTGACGATTGGAGTCGTTACATTGCTACTGGTGGGAGTGACGCTACTCGCATGTTACTTACCAGCGCGACGAGCAACGAGAGTCGATCCATTGGAGACACTCAGATACGAATAGGCAGATTGCTTTTTATTCGAAACAGGAATAATCTCTTGCCGTTTTACAAAGGCGGAGCCAGCGACCTCTGTATCCTCGCTTACTTAACCTCTGGCCTGTCGGCTACCTCTGGAGTCTCACATGTCTCAAGTTCGTGTCTTCCCGTGCCCTCGATGTCAGGAGTTCATCGCCACAGACGCTCGTAGCTGTCGGTTTTGCTTTACACCAATTGATCCACAATCGGCTCAATTAGCGGCCGACGCGCAAGATAAAGAGAACATCAGATACATGCGACGCCGGTACCTGCGTCACATGTTAATCGGCGCCGCGATCTTTATCGGCGCCTCGGCGCTCAGCGTGGGGTCATTCGCCGCGGCCTACTATTCGCCAACCGGGGGTTATTACATCGTAGTGGTCGGATTAGTTCTTTACGGCGCAGGCGATTTTATTTACGGGCTTGCCGGCTTGTTAGGGTTGATACGTTGATGGCTTCGGCGTAATTTGGTCAAATTTCAAACTGAGCGCAACCGGGAAGGGATCGATTGCCTAATCAGACGAAGTCAACTAAACTGGCCTCCCCTTTTCTTATCGAGTGCCCAGACCCCGAAAGTTTTTCTTGAACGAAATAAGGACAAGGATATTCTTGTTTAGCCCCCTTTTTGAGATAGATCCGTACCTCATAGTACAAAAACATCCTTGGATAGAGCTCTAAATCTTAGTGTTAAAACCCGAATGTACGCGCTGGGCGAAGGCCGCCTGGGCCGCGTCTTTGTGGGCATGCTCAAGGTCGCCGGAACATCGATGGCAATCAAGGTTCTGGCGATGATGAAGGGACTGGTTTTAGCTCACCAGTTCGGGGTGAGTGTTGAGCTGGACGTATTTTTCATAGCCTACCTATTACCATCATTCCTCAGTGATTTGTTTGCCGGAGCAATAGTCGTCGCGCTTGTCCCTTTATATGTTCAAACTCATGAAAAAGACGGAAGTGACGCCGCCCAGACTCTAATCGCTAACATCCTTGTAATAACAACTGTTTGTTCGATTGCGGTGGCAATTCTTGCCTGGGTCTTTTCGCCTATTCTGATCTCGCTGGTTGCGAAGTCATTTCCTCCGGAGCATCTACGACTCGCGTCTTCGTTGTTTCTGCTTCTGATACCCACATTACCGTTGAGTGTGATATCGGCAATATTCATTTCAGTGCTTACAGCCGAAAAGCGCCTTGGACTCGCAACTGTGGCCCCAGGTATCAGCATAGTAGTTGTTACTACAGCAATTTACGGTTTTACAGGGCAATGGGGTATTTACTCCATTGCCGTCGGCACTACTTTGGGGCTCGTCGTACAAACCCTGGCGTTAGCCATAATCGTGAAGCGTCCGGATTTCCGGCGCCTGATTATTTGGCGAGGGCTCACAGCCACAACTCGATCCTTTTTCCGACAAATCATGATTGTCGCTGCTGGTAGCTTTATTATTAACTTCATCGACATGATCGACCAGTACTCGGCTGGGACATTCGGACCCGGAAACTTGTCGGCCTTAAACTACGGTAATAAATTTGTCATAGCAGTCTTAGGGCCGGCGAGTCTGGCGGTGAGTACTGCTGTTCTGCCTCACCTGTCAGAACTTGTATGCGCGGGCGACTTCGTTGCCGCCAGACAGATCGTGAAAACGTACTCAATGATGATTCTCGGAGTGACGATTCCTCTTACCCTCTTACTGATGATCGGGTCGCCGGCAATCGTTAGGGTATTGTTCGAGAGAAACGCATTTACGAGTTACGACACTCTGATGGTTACCGCTGTGCAGCGCTCCTTCCTCTTACAGATACCGCTGCACGTTTGGGGCATGCTGTTCGTCAGTCTTCTTTGGTCGTTACGCGCTAACTGGGTTTTCCTGGTGATTAATCCGATCTGTCTACTATTAAAGATCTGGCTCAACGCTAGTTTGGGCGCCATGTACGGAGTGCCAGGAATCGGCTTTGCGACCAGCATTACCTATGGCGTGTCCTGCATGCTGTTGTTAATCGCAGGAATATGGCTGATGCGCAGAGAAGAACGCGCCACCCGGAAAGTTAGTGTTTGAAGTGAGCTCGTCCGATCTCATGTCGACTGCATCAACACAAGCGCGTCACTAAATACATTGATGAGCCAACTTTTCAGATTTCCTGGTGCGATCAAGCGAGACCCGGCCATCGAGGTCTGGATGCACGAGCATTCAGGTGAGTTAGGATTGATCGCGCGGCAGTGGTTTGAGGTCATGCGCACTTGTGGAGACGACGTGCGAGAGCTATTGCATGATGGACATCCGACTGCGTGTGTAGATGATGCGGCATTTGGCTATGTCAATGCGTTCAAAGCCCACGTCAATGTCGGATTCTTTCGTGGCGCTGAGATTGCGGACCCAGAGAGTCTGCTGGAAGGTACTGGCAAGTTGATGCGGCACGTAAAACTCAGGCCTGAACGCGACGTCGATCCCAATGCGCTCACGAAATTAATCAAAACTGCTTACGCAGACATGAAAGGGCGTGTGAAATAGCCAGATTGATTCTCTCGCGGGGTAGAGAGGTGTTTCTTTAGCGTCTCGCTGGTGGGCGCGGTAGCATCTGATCATTCCATCGATCGAATTCTTTCATCAGCCGCTGCAGGACCTCGGGATGCTTATTACTAAAATCCGCTTGCTCATGTTGATCTAGAGATAAATCGAAAAGTTTGCGAACTTCTCCGTCGCGAACGTATTTCCAATTTCCCTCTCGCACCGCGTCCCGCGCATAGATGCGCCAAAAGAAAGTGCGGTCAATCAATCCGCGAGTACCCCTGATTACCGGCAGTAGATCAATTCCATCGAGCGATTGACTGACATTCGCTTGAGCGGCGGCAAGAATTGTGGCGGTCCAATCCATTGTTATCGCCATCTGCGGTGTTAGTCGATTAGCGGGCGCCACACCGGGCCAGCGAACAATGGCCGGCACACGGATCCCGCCTTCAAGCAGGTCGCCTTTCTGTCCGGAAAATGGCCATTGATATGAGAACCGCTCACCACCGTTATCACTTGTGAAGATGACGAGCGTCTTTTTATCAAAGCCGGCAGCTCTGATCGCTTGCATTACCCGACCGACACCGTCGTCCAGGCTTTTCATCATTTCCGCATACAACTTCAGAGAACCGCCGCTGGCCATCGTAACGGGCTCAGGTGCTTTATCGGTGAAGTGGGTCGGCTCGCCACCTTTTGGTCCCTGCCACGGCCAGTGTGGCGCGGTGTAATGCAGACTCAGGAAAAAAGGCGCGCTTCGTGGTTTCTTCACGTAATTGACTGCACGTTCTGTCAGTAGATCCGTGAGATAACCATTGCGTTCCACGGGAGTCAGATTCTCGTACAGGTCTGGTTGCCCGAGTCCGTTCTTGTGTAGGAAGTAGTCTCCTGCGCCAGCCAGGATACCGAAGAACTCGTCGAATCCATGCGCGTTCGGACCCCACTCCGGACGAAATCCAAGATGCCATTTCCCGATCAGCGCTGTGTCGTAACCACTTTGCTTGAGCAACGATGCAATCGTCCGTTGGCCTGGCTCCAAACCAACTTTAGAATTACTGGCGACCAGTGGTTCTTCCAGACCAATTTTGAAGCGCCCCGGATATCGACCGGTGATGTATGCGCACCGCGTCGGTGTGCAAACCGCGGATGCGGAGTAAGCATGGGTGAATTTTGTGCCCTGCGACGCCAGCAGATCGATATTGGGAGTTTGGTAGTCGGGCCGGCCGTAACAACTGAGATCACCCCAACCCAAGTCGTCAGCGAGAATAAAGATTATGTTGGGCCGCGACTCCTGTGGGCCGGACGACCGTTGAACGGAATTCGAAATTGCTGTCGAGCGAACTCCGCCGCTTAGTAATGTTGAGCCGATTGCGAGGCGTTGGACGAACTTCCGGCGTGTAAGTTTCATGGCGGAATACTACAATGCAACGACAGAAAGTAAGTAGTTGAGGACTGCAACGCTTTGAGCAGGAAGCTCATTAGCCTGACTTCAACGTTGGAAGTCCGATTCGCCTTCACCGTGCCTTGAATGGTATGTTCGTGTGACTCCCGTCACCTCCCTGCCCATGGTTACTAAGAACTCTCAGGTTCTTGGGTTAACAGTATTCCCAGTATCTCAAAACTATAAAAGCGGGTTAACGGAACTGTCATTGTGGATAGAAGAGTACAAGCAGTTATCGCATATATGTCGGAAGATTTGTCCCGTCCTTTACGATTACAGGAAGTAGCTCATTTAGTTAATCTCTCAGCCTCGCGACTCCAACATTTATTCAAGGCGGACACAAACATGACGCCGGCCCAATACCTGAAATCACTAAGAATGCAAAGGGCAAAGCAGTTGATTGACAGTACATTCCTGAACACGAAAGAGATTATGCAGCGGGTAGGAATGAAAGACGAAAGTCATTTTGTGCGTGAGTTCAAGCGGATTCACGGTCTTCCGCCGGGAAGTTATAAACAACGTCTACCGGCGCCTAGAATCGCTGGAGCAAATTCCGCCAACAAATAGCTAAATGGGACCAACCTCAGCTAATCCGGCCAATAAATAACTAAACAAGTCAATATAATTATCTTGTCTTAAACAGCCTGCGGAATTTATTGTGCGCCTTTAGATTCACTCACAAGGAGACTTAAAAATGGAACCGAATTTCGATCAGCAAACCGTAGCAATGGGTGCATCGTCAGTGCAGGTTGATGAGTCTATGAAGAGCCGGATCTTAGAACGAATCAAGGACCAAATGGCCCAGGATTCTGTCGACCCTGGAACTGGATGGCCAGTTCCTATCTATCTAAAGGCGCCAGACGATTGGCCGTAATCACATGAAGGGCTTGCCCTAAAAGTCAGAAACCAAGCTTGGACATAGTCAGTACCATCCGCTACTCAGATGGCATTGACTGTGTCCAAGTACGTCTTAATTCACCTTGGCCTTGCCTCAAAAGTCAGGATTGTTGTTGGACAGGGTCAGTACCACCTGCGGTAGCGGGTGGGTGCGTAGCCTTTATGCTTGTGTTGAACCTGGCTGCGAACCCACCCGCTACCGCAGGTGGTACTGACCCTGTCCAACAGGAATTCCCGACTTTTAAGGCAAAGCCATTCACCTTAGACGGATGAGTAATCGGCGTGACTCATACCATCACAAATTCCAGCGAAAAGGACATTGCCCGAAGAGCCTGGGAGAGTATTTGGGACGACCTGGGCCAGGGGAAGGGATACACCGGTTTTTCGTGCCCGCTTGAATCATTTAATGAATCGCTTGCGCAGACGATCGCCAGCGAATACGCGAGGTCGGTCCTCGACATCTTCGTCGAACGTTTTGCTCAGGTGTTCTCGAAGAACGGCTTCTATGATCTATTTTCCAGTCTGCTAAATGCCGACCTACCGCTCGAGCTCGCCTGGTCATCGGATTTGGGCAACCTATACACAGCAACCAGGCTAGGTGACGAAGACCACGCAATGAAAAGCGCCGCGGATTTCGCACTCATGACGGGTGCTAAAGGCTTCGGTGGCGAGTGGCAAATTGAGCTCAGCAAACCTGCTAAATTCTTCTGGGACGATTGGGTCCTGCCTGCCTGCGACAAGCTGACGGTGATAAGTAGCGCCTCAAATGCAACCATCAAATTGTCGCTGGACGGTGATCAAACCCAGGTCTGTTTTGTGCGAAGTTTGGATGGATGGAAGTGTGAGACACCGGCACGGGTTGTGCGCCTGCCGTCGATAGGCAGTGGGAGGCGTCGGCTCGTTTTACTCCCCAGGTATGCGGCGCTTGATAGCGGGGTTTTCCGCGACGTCGATGATGCAGCCCTGGCTTTGGAGACGTTCTCGCCAGATCTGATCGAGATTTTGACGCAAGCGCTTGATTTGCTCGAAGAGCATCTGCCTCACTATTTCGATTGGGTCGTTCGTATCATTCAGCGGGTGGCTGTGCTTCAGTCGGGGCGAAACGTCTTACACAGCGGCAGTCCTGACCACCAGCATGGAACGATACTCATCTCGGATAACTCTCGTGTGCTCTCCGTGGCCGAGATGTTAATTCACGAGGCCTCTCACCAATACTTCGCATTGCTGAACAAACTGGGGCCGACAGTTGATCCCTCCCACACTGAGCTTTACTACTCGCCCGTCAAACAATGTGACCGCCCACTCCACAAAATCCTGCTCGCGTACCACGCGTTTGCCAACGTTATGCTTTTCTACCGGGACGTGGCCGAGTGTGGATTAGCTGATTCGCGATTCGCAAAGTTTCAAAACGTCCTTAACGACGAGCTGCGTCAGTTGGAGCAACCACTTCTCAAAAACGATGCAATCCTTCCTATAGGCAGAGTATTAGTGGAACCGTTGATCGAACGGAGTGTATGGCAGTGACTGCACCAGCCGCCACGAAGGTCAGCGAAGAAGGACGAATATTTTCGCTGGTAGTGAAAGTAGCAGAGCGGTGCAACCTCAACTGTTCTTATTGCTACATGTATAACCATGCTGACCAGAGCTATCTGCGCCGGCCGGCTTTCATGTCTGACGAGGTGTTTGCTCAACTGCTCGTTCGTATTCACGAATATTGTGACCGCCGGCCGAAACATCGCATGTCGCTTGTCTTTCATGGTGGGGAGCCTATGCTGATGGGCGCGGAACGATTTAGACGATTCACCAATCTCGCGCGCGAGCAGCTCGGCGATAAGCTCGACAGCATAAAACTTCAATCTAACGCTACCCTCGTGGATGATGCTTGGATTGCAACACTGCGCGAGTTGGGTATTACTGTCGGAGTAAGCCTGGACGGTCCATCCGAAATAAATGACATGTTCCGAGTTGATCATGCCGGAAAAGGCTCACACGCCTTAGTCTTGAAGGGATTACGACAACTACAGGAGCACGGGTTGTTATCAGGTGTCCTATGTGTTGTTAATCCCGCGCACTCGGGAATCGGAATCTATCGCTACTTTCGCTCACTTGGAATTACGCGTATGAACTTCCTCTTTCCTGACGCCACTCATGATGTGAAGCAGAGGCTCTACGGGCAATACGGCAAGACCCCGGTTGCCGACTATCTGATTCCGGTCTTCGACGACTGGGTTAATGAAGACGATCCGGCTGTGAAGGTGACTTGCTTCGAAGACATGATAAGGACAATTCTCGGGGGCACAGTTCGAAGCGATCTGATCGGTAATGGTCGAGCCACCTATCTGGTGATAGATACTGACGGCTCCATTCAAGCTCTGGATGCTCTTAAGGTCTGCTGGGAGGGAACACCGGAATCAGGTCTTAACCTGTTCGAGCATGGATTCGACGATCTAGACAAAGGACTGCCACTGCTTCATCGCGTCGTGCATGAAGGGATTCCGATGTGTGCAACGTGTGATGCGTGCCGCGAGCGTGGGACTTGTAGCGGTGGGTATCTGCCGCATCGCTATTCGCGCACCAACGGCTTCGACAACCCTTCGATTTGGTGTCAAGACCTGCTAACGCTGTTCGCCTATGTCCGAAATTACATCGATACAAGAGCAGGCGCTTAGCGCCGAGCACCCGTTGGCGTTTTTCTGCAATGGCTACGGGGATAACTTTCTAAATCTTCCGGCGTTACGCGCTCTAGTTCGGTTGTTTGACGGTAGGCTCACACTCGTCTGCCGGCAAGGTCCTGATCTTTTTTGCTTCGACGATCTTGGGGTTAACCGAAGGATCACGCTCGACGCGCGGTTCAATGGAGAGGATTACCAGTTCGACGCAGTCGCTGCCGCAGCCGAAATCGGCCAGTGCGACCTTTTCCTTTCACTAGTTCCGTGGAGTTCCTCCTCGTTGAGTAATTTGCTTGAGGCGTGGGGTGGCATTGTGTCGATAGGCTTCTTTGAAAATTATACACGTCGCCTTCGCCTCGATTACGACAAGCCATCTGCTGATCTCGCGTTCGATATCGTCCGCAGCCTCAGGCCTGATTACCAACTGCATGATTTCCTCGAGCCGCTACGCTATCCAACCGAGCGACAACAGGACGTACATGAAATCTTTTCGATGCTGGAGCCAGGCGCGAAGACTCTGTCCGTTCACATGGACACCCGGACGCACAAGCTTTGGAATGAAAATCGCTGGGTCGAATCGCTCGATGCATTCCTGGATATGCATCCGAATTTCGTAGTATTGCTGGTTGGGCGTCCTGAATGCGTTTTTGATACTGAGCAGTTGCGTAATGCTGGCCGAGTAATACCGTGCTACGGTTTGTCACTATCTTCGTCTTGCTGCTTAGTGGCGGAGTCTGACCTATTCATCGGCATTGATTCGTGCATGCTGCATGTGGCCGACATGGCGCGCGTTCCTGGTGTGGGGTTGTTTGGTCCTACTAATGCGAAGGAGTTCGGCTTCTACATTGGGCCACATATTATGATTCAGGCTGATGGGTCGATGGAAAAAATAGAGGTGGACATGGTCACCGAAGCCTTGAATCAGCTTGTGGCCCTGCCGGCGCAATCCGTAACCTGGTGGGCCAATTAGTGACGGCTTTGTCTCGAAAGTCAGGATTGTTTGTTGGACACGGTCAGTACCACCTGCGGTAGCGGGTGGGTGCGTAGCCTTTTTGGTATACATTCGAGTAAGGTGCGAACGCGAAAAAATATTTTATGGGCAACAGGTTGATTGAACAGTTGTGGAGAGAGCACAAGTTAGCAGCTTTTCCTCAACACTATCGCGGTAAGGACTTGAATGGCGTTGATCTGGTGATGCTTGATGCCGATGTTGCTGGATGCGTTGACACCTTTCTCAGCCGCGGTAATTTGAACTTGTTTCAGACAGCGGTGCTCGGACTCTGCTATCGAAACCTAACTTATTTGATACCGATGCTCAGTGAAGAGGGAAAAGCTTACTACTGCCGTCTTGAGCGTCTTGCAGAATTGGTTTTGAAAGCTGTAGCCACTAGAAATCGGAAGGACCACGAAAGTAGTTAGCGAGACGTTCGGAAATAACTCAGGAAGTTGGTAGATAAAAACTTTGCCTCATCAGGCTTGATGCCAGCCACTTCGACGAGGAGCTTTTCATCAATCTTTGAGATGGTTGGTTGACGAGTTCGCAAATTCTTTATCACCGATTCATTTTTCGCTAGAAGAGTCGAGACGGCTCGCATCACGGCGTCAGCCTTAGGATTGGCGCCCCGCTCAAATTCATATCCATGAACGCGACCCACATATCTCTGGGCGAACCACTCCGCCAGTCCTTCTTCCAGGATCGTCGGAGCAAAACCAAAACCGGCGGGGCTCAGCACATGAACCGCTTCATGAGCAAGTTCCAACGAAGCAACCCAGGGCTTAGTTTTGGAATTGTGACTAAGATAAATTCTGGTCACTCGCAAGGGCGGAAAAATGTAAGTCCGCGAAGAAGCACATTCGGTAATGCGAGGTATAGACAGTTGATATGAGGCGTCTCTAGGACCAAACAGACGTTCAGCCTCTTTGAATATCCTCAACAATTCCTGCATCAATGTTTGTTCATAAGAACGATCTTTCGCCGTTAGCAAAAATTTTGTTTCTGCTTCAATCGCTAACAGATCTTCCATCAAACGCAGAGCTCGCATGGACCTAACTATATAACTAGCCGAGAGGTGTGGGAAAGCCAGCGCCGTCGAGTCAGGGGTTGGTTTGCTCGCGCCAGGCGGCGAGTTGCTCGCGCACTTTCGCAGCGTCTTCGTCTTCACGCGCGTGCGCAACGTCCTGCGCCGCTTCGAGTGCGGCTGGTTTGGCTTCGACTTCCGGCTTCAGTTTGGTCCAGAGTGACTTAGCCCACTCCAAACTCTGGTCCACGGCTTTCTTGCCGGTTTCTTCCGCCGCCTTCTCACCCGCCTTGAGCAAATAAGGCAGGAGCGGAACGATTGATTCCGAAAGCAGCGCACATGGGCCTGCGTTAGAATATCTCCTGTCATGGATTCGAAGTCGTTTCAATAGCCAAGACATAACGCGTTCAAACCGTCGATTTGAAAATGAAGTTCCCAAAATCAAAACTTGGACTTGTGCTGTCATGCTCCTATGTGTTGGGCGCAGCCGTGATCATTAATGAGTTTCGGTGCAGGCCTGCAGACTGGGTTCTCTGCGGGCGGAGTCTGGGCGCAGCGATTGTTGCTCTTCCCTGGACGTATCCGTTTCTTGATGGCTCCGGTGAACTTTCTACATTGATTGCCGTGACGGTGGCTGGCATAGCAGTGAACGGGATCATCCTATATGTGTGCGGATGGGCAGTCGAAAGCGAATGGAGGGCCAGGAGACTTCCGTAGGCTTCTCTGGGAGTTTCATTTTTAGCTGGTGTGGCTTTGATGGAGAGACTTATCGAATTATCGTACAAGGTCCATTCTATGAGACTGCTGGCTGCGCTTCTTTTGATTCTCTCCACATCAGTCGCCGGTTTTACGAACGTATCGGTCCAGGAAAACAGTCAGGAGCTTTCGGTGATGGAGGAGCAGGAGGTTCGGGAATTTGCTCGGCGAGTCGCCGCTAATCTCGAAAAGACTCGCGACCTCTCTCGCTACCTCAATAAGCCACCCGCAAAAGACTTCTTCAACAAAGCCATCGCTGATCCAGACGATTCAGACGAAATGGTTGATAAAAACGTCGCCCGCAAGGTAGGAAGCCATGAATTGCAGCGGTTCTATATCGTGCTATGGAACATCGCCTACCTGAGCGACTCGTACGTTTTCAGCAGGTTTCTCGTGGAGAAGACGGCGGTGAGAGATCTGTTGCCTCAACAGCGGTACCCGGACCACGTCGTAAGGTTCCTGGGACGAAATCCAACCGTCAAAACATGGTGGAAGACTGATGAATCGTCGGATTCAGAAAAGCAGATTAGAACTGTGGTCCAATTTTATTCGGTACTAAATACGTACCAGGAAGCAACTGTTCTGATGCGAGCGTACTTCAAAAGGCGCCCACCCGAACGCACGGCGATTTACAAACAGAACGTCACATATCTCCGCCCTTTTCTGAATGAGATCAGCGTGGATACTTGTAAAAGCGAACAGAATTGCGCGGGTTTGCCCTTAGGAACACGAACCATTAGAACAAATCTTCCCGTATTGCAGTTGTCTTTGGTGAGGCTAAATGGCCGGCTACAAGTTCTGCTCATTGGCCTTCATAATGACTGACGCGTCTTATGGCGATTCATTTCCTGTCCAACAAACAATCCTGACTTTTGAGGCAAAGCCGCGCAGAATCTAACACACGCTCGCGCTGACTGGTCCACAACCATGTCAACAAGCGCGATTTTTAGTTTAGTGGCAGGCAGCAGTCACCATCATGCGCTATGCACTTCTGATTGAATCAGCGAAGTCATCTCATTAGTTAATGCTTCGCGATTCGTGAACCAATCCCAGACCATCCCGGTGGCCGGCGATTCGTTCGCGCCGGTGATTCTGCGCGTCAAGCGAATACGATCGTTGGGGCACGGATGCGTGTCGTCTTCACTCGTCTCGCTATTCAGCGATTCCTCTATCTGCTGTTGCAAGTCGGAATTTTGCTCAAGACGCAGCTCATAAAGGTTCTGCAAGGCCCGCTGCACCGCGACCGAGTCTTCGATCTCTTTGACAGCCAGGTGATGGAACTCGACACTTTTGCCGATGACGTGGGTCAATCCCTCTTCGAAAGCGAGTGGTCCATACTGGAGCACCGCTACACGATCGGCAAGCACCTCCTGTAATCGTGTAGCGCCATGGCTAATGCGACGAAATATGAAGTGATAGATGCGCAGGAACTGGAAGGCGATATTCCACCAATTGGCCTGGCCGGTGGCGATCATTGCATGCGCAAACTTCATCATGTCATTGTTGACTCTGATTGCTACGTCGCCACCGGCTGTGTCGCGATGCGTGAAGTGTCCGTATTCGTGGGCCAGTACGGCGCGAAATCCGTTCTGCTTGAAATCATTGAGTACGCCAATTCCAAGGAGCATAACTCGGTGCGCTTTATCCTGTGAACGCTCTCTCAAAGTTCCTTTCTCGTAGACACACAGTTCAGTCCCCGGAGTGATTCTGATTTCATCCACCGGCCGGGTGTTGAGATTGACCGCCACGGCGCGAGACAGATCCCATAAGCCAGGCGCTTCTTCGTATTGCAAGCTTCTTCCTGGATCAACTCTTTCAATTTTAGTGAATAGCGAACGAACTAACGTGTAGATGGTGACCAATCCACCGATGACGAGGACAGCAATCAGCTTGATCGGAATTCGTCCCAGCATCACGAACGCATAGGTGATCGAGGCGGCGACGATTATCACGAGGAAGATCACCACAGGCAGCGAGATGTAATAGTAAAAGCCGGCGACATTTATAAGTTGTCGATAAAACTTCCTGAGAGTCAATTCTGATGAGGAAGCTGGACTGTTGGGATTGGTCGCCTCGAGAGACGTGAGAGTTTTCCATGACATTAGTTTCCCGAACAGAAAGAGCGCTGCGAGACCAACCAACCAGGCTCCGATCAGGTAAAGGGAATAGATCAGGAAATGCCACACGGTTGCTCGTGTTTTCACCCCCGAGTCAAGAAACTGTTGCGCCACTTCGGGCGGGAGTCCTAAGCTCTGGGCCACCTTGATCTCTTCTTCAGCAGTTATCCATTTCTCATCATATGCAGCGAGCATGGCATTGTAGAAATGGGTGGCCATTAGCTCCGGGTGGTTGGCGACCAGTTGCTGGGTCGCCTGGCGAAACTCATCGATCTTATCAAGCTCCATCGCGAGTTGTGCTTGCAACACGAGAGCGGACACGTCTTGGCGATCCGAAACTCTGGCTTCTCTGATCAATTGAAAGGCTTCCTGCTTTTGCTTTTTTGTTCCTTCCTTCCCGGCCGGAAAAAACAATGATTCAGCGAGACTGATGAGGTTTTCAGGGGAGCGTCTAATTGCGAGTGCCTGTCGTTGGAAGGCAAATCCTTCCTCTGTCTTGCCAGTAGCAACCAGACTACCTCCGAGACGGCGAAGTGCGGCGTCGAATTTAGGCGCCTCTTGATGAACTTTCAGGAACAGGTCGATAGCCTTCTCGTAGTTTTGAGCGTCCATCGCCTCGGTAGCGGCCTTGAAATCGGCGACGCTCTGCGGCGCTGACGTTTCGAGTTCCGCCCAAATGGCTTTCTCTTTTGCCATATCTCGGCCTTGTTGTGCGCAGGTTATTGAACACAGAATCAAGAGAAGAAGCAGTGGGGAAGTTGTTTTCAACATGGAGAGATCCTTTCGGGCGGAATGAAAACTGGGTCGCGTTGCCGGTGAATGTCAACGCCAGAACGGATACGACTAATTTGTACCCGACCTCTCACGCGAATTCAAGAAATATCTACTTTGAGATTTCTCTGCGTAGTCTCTGCGTCCTCTGCGCCTCTGCGGTAAAAGGGAACGAAAAAGCATGTAAACCGCAGAGAACGCAAAGACTACGCAGAGATATCGTGAGAGGCCAGTCACGTGGTTAAATGAATTCGCACTCTGAAAGGAGATCCCATTATGAGGATAGTGATGCACGTCGCGATCGTTCTCTTATTGGCAACACCCGCCGTGGCCCACGCACAAGGCCACCAAGCCAAAGACGAGAAAACGAAGGAAGAGATACAAAAACTATTCAGCGATTTGAACGACGCCATTACGAAACGAGATCGACCTCGGCTGGAACAACTCTACGCGGATGAGTTCCAGTTCATCCGTCCTTCTGGTGGCGTTATCAATAAGGTGACCCAGATCAGTGGAATCATGAGCAACGATCCAATCTCCTCAACTCCGATTCCGCCTCCCGCAATCGAAAGCCTCATGGTGTACGGTGATGTAGTTGTCTCGCGACACACAGTACGCGGCACTGCGGTCAGTAGCATCTTTGTGAAAAAAGATGGCCGCTGGCAACTACTACAGGCACAAGGCACGCGTCTGGCGCCCGAGCGCAAACCAACCTCACTCGATCCTAAATTGTTGGATCCTTTGGTTGGGAAATATGAGTTTGGACCAAACGCCATTGCCACCGTCACGCGTGAAGGCGACGTGATTAGATGGCGCGGCGGCAACCGAATGCCGGTAACACTTGTTCCCTTATCAGAGACTCAGTTCTTCGCTAGAGAGACAGAGACGGAAATGATGTTCGTCAAAAATGAAAATGGACAGGTGACCGGAGTGGTTTTGAGGTTGGGTTCGTGTCAGGACTCGAAGGCGAAGAAGATTGAATAGCGGGACTCGAACCGGCAACATACCAGTCATGATAAGTTTGAGTCGGCGAAATCGGTGGATTAGTTTCGACCACGCAATTCCAGTCAATCTTGCGTCTGCGACGATCCTACCGTCTCACCACTTACTCTCTGAAGAAACACGAATTCTTGAATTTAAGAGCGAGCGAAGTATTTGGTCAGCGCCTCCTGGTACGCGGATATGCCGGTTAAGACCGAGACGGGATTGATTTGTTTCCCAGTAAGGATTTCACGTCCCTTCATGCCATACACCGGCTGGTTGATGTTGTTATCGGGATTCAGACTAAACGACTTCCAAAAGCTCTTTCCGAATGCGGCGCCGTTAAGTATGCCGTTGAAATAGGAATAGGCGAGAATCGGCACGCTCTCCAATTCTTTTCGCTGATCTGCAGAAATGGTTCCGACTGGGCCTTCAACTGCTTTTTTTTCGTTCTTCAAGGGCACTCCACCTTTTTCAAACCAGCTGAGGGCGTCTTTGTTCATAAAGAGCAGAATGACGGAGTGCGAACCCGGATCTGCAAAGGGACCTGAAAAGCCTTCACCACGAAATCGGTAAAAAGCTGGCATTGTCCACCCTTTGTCCTGACGCGCGCTAATCACACCGTAGCCTTTACTTACTTCCGTAATAATATCCGTGTGTCTAACAACTTTTGGAAACACGGCGATTGCTTCTGCCCGATCCAGCAGCTCTTTTGGCATTCCACTATCCGGCAGCTGCGCCAGTATGCTCATGATTCTGCTTGCGTCCTGAGAACGAGTTACAGCGTGTCGGAACTTGGTAGCAGGCTGTGCAGATGTTTGAGGTTGTTGTCCGACCGTGAGAGAAGAGTTGACGTGGGCCAAAAGCAGCATCGGGACAACGACCGAGGCCATGACCCTCAAAGTAGTCTTAGACATGAAACAATCCTCCACAATTTTGTATTCACATTGGCCTTCGCCAAGGATTTCCAAATACGAAGCCCGACCCTGCTATTGCAGAGTTTCAAAAGCCAACTGCCGTCATGACAAATGCCCGTCAGCCATTTGTTGAACCTGGTAGTGGGAGAGATTGGAAAAACTGGCTTAGCTAGCTTGGTTGGGAATCAGATGAAGCATGTTAACCAATGGTTTCCCGGCGCAGGGCCTGGTTGTGGCGGAATTCGCGGCAATCACAATGGTGGGCGGCGTGGGCTATAAAACATGTCCCGGAGAGAGGAGTTTAGGAGCACGTTGGAGCAGAATCTGGCCGCAATGTTTTAGCTATCAGGTACTGAAAAATGACTACTGCTCCAAAACGGGACTCCAACTCGAATCCGGATTGAAGCGGTCAATTCTCCTGGCAATCTCGAGCGTGTTTGTACCAAGGTCCTTCTGATAGACGACGCCGTCCTGGCTCACCATGAAGGTCTTAACACCGGTCACTCTGTACTGCGAAGGCGTGGCCACGAGAGCGAAGCCGCCGATCATTACCCCCTTCACCACGTAATCGAGCTCGCCCAGTGGAGCCGCTGGTCCCTGGCCTTTTAAGACCTGGAAAAAATAGCCGCGGTAAGGTTCATTCCCACTGGTGTAACCACGCGCGATCGCTTTAGCGACGTTTTCGCCGATTGGACCAGCCCAGGTTCCATCAGGGTTCTGCCATGCCAGTCCATCCTGAGACCCCGGCGTACTGATGATTCGCTGCGCGTATTGATTGACGCCGGATTCGCCGTGTTTCTGCATGGCGTATTCATTCTGAGCTTCGACAAAGCCGCGGCAGATTTCGATTGCGTCGAGCTCGTTTCGACCGATACGACGTAGGAATACCTCCTCACGCCCAACTTTGCTATCGAAATACCACTTGCCTGCCAGCTGTACGATCGGAACTGGGAAAGGCCACTCATCATTACCAACATTGAGAATCATGCGGCCCGATTTCTGAGGATCCTTTGCCAGGCTGTGTTTGGTGCGGGCCTGCGCAGCAAACTCTACTGCCATTTCCCGATCGCGGACAGGTTCACCGGTATGAATGATGTCGTAACTGTTTGGACCAAGGATCGTTTCGAGGGACTTCTCATCAAACTTTTCTGCTGCAGTTACCAATGCGTCAACAGCCTCTTGAGCAGTCGCGAAAGCAGTTCCTTTTGACAAGGTTTGAGCCGTTGCGAAAGGAGTGCCGCCCAGCGTAATCAAGCATGAGAAGACGAGCGTGGCCGCAACCGCTGTAACGGACGACTTCCTTAGACTGTCGATTGTTGATTTCATTCTTTTGTCTCCGTTTCGTGAATTGCTA
>Ga0207712_10001212_pt1 | contig 17830 bp, 18 predicted proteins | sample KBSS44metaG_FD_184402 | JGI IMG/M metagenome (GOLD analysis project Ga0207712, IMG submission 184402) | Switchgrass rhizosphere microbial communities from Kellogg Biological Station, Michigan, USA - KBS S4-4 metaG (SPAdes) (version 2) | ecosystem: Host-associated > Plants > Roots > Rhizosphere... | reverse complement strand
TGGGGCGAGCGCACGTTCGAGCAGTAGTCGAGGCTCTTCCAGCATGGGGGGTCGAAGTGGCGGCGGCGGTGGTGGACGCAGTGGCGGCGGCGGTGGTGGTGGACGCGGTGGCGGCGGTGGCGGCGGCGGGAGGAGATAACAAGTCATGAGAGAGAGCAACGCTATGAAAACCGATAGGCGTGTTTCCAAAAAGTTCTTAGCAGCAAGCGTACTCACTATTTTTTTGATGGCGCCGCTGGTTACTGCACAAACCACGGTCCAGAGCTCAACTGCCAAAGTCAGGAAATTTACGACCGCCCAGGAGGCAGCAAGAGCGCTTATCGAGGCGGCGGAGAAATTCGACGAGACAGCGCTGGTCGAGATTCTCGGACCTGATAGCTATGACATCATTCACACTGGTGAACCCGCGCGTGATCGGCAAGTTGCAAAAGAGTTTGCCTCGCTGGCTGGAGTCAAAACTCATATTGCGGTTCAGCCGAACAATTCCCGTCTCGCCTATCTTGCTATCGGAGAGGACGATTGGCCGTTTCCGGTGCCGATGGTGAAGACAAGTTCAGGCTGGTGGTTCGATACCAAAGCCGGTCGCCAGGAGATCCTCTACCGCCGTATCGGAAGCAATGAGCTGAATTCAATCGAGATCTGCCGCGGCTACGTTGAGGCGCAACACGAATACGCGCTTACAAAACGTGGGACTTCGGGAGTCAATCAATACGCACAGCGCATTATCAGCACACCCGGAACACAGGATGGACTTGCCTGGCGAAACAGCGACGGCACGTGGAGTGGTCCAATCGGAGAAAAAGTAGCTGCCGCAATCGCACACGGTTACAGCAACAGGGCTGAGCCTTTCCACGGATACTTCTTCAAGGTGTTGAAGGGCCAGGGTGGCGCCGCGCCTCTCGGTGAGATGGATTTCGTGGTCAGGGACGTAATGATTGGCGGCTTTGCCCTCATTGCCTTTCCCGCGCAGTACCGCCTTTCAGGGGTTCAGACCTTTATGGTGAGTCACGACGGCGTGGTCTACCAGAAGGACCTTGGCCCAAAGACTCTTGAGGTTGCCGGCGCCATCGATCGATTCAATCCGGATAAGAGTTGGACTCCGGTAGTGGAGCAATAGACAGGGCCAGCCGATCCGCAATTTGGATCGATGAAAAAACGTGAGGCCCCTTCAGTCTCGCAGTCAAATAGGTTTCCGAAAGAAGGAGAGAACACATGAGTAAAGAAAACAAGACAATCGATCGAGGTTTGATCAAGAAAATACTAAAAGCCGACTGCGAAGATCCGCTTGCGAGCACTGACCAGTTGATTTCGCAGGAGATTCCCCACGACGTGGATCGCCGTAATTTCTTGATACGAAGCGCTGTGGGCGGCGCCGCCGCTGTGATGATGGGGCATTCTATCTCGGCCCAGGAGAGAACTGCGAAGGCTCTCGCAACGCTGCCGCAGGCTTCCTCACCAAAGCCGCCGCTCGCAGCCGACCTGAATGTCGTAAAGAAGGGCCAGGGGCCGGTTCTGACGACGGCAGACGAATTCTACAAAGTAGGGCCGGGCCCATCGAGTTCGCACACGATCGGCCCGATGCGTATCACCTACGATTTTTACCAACGGGCAGCGAAACTGCCCGCCGACAAACTGGCCAGGGCGACTAAGCTCCAGGTCAACCTGTTCGGGAGTCTCAGCGCTACTGGCAAGGGACACGGCACGGAGCGCGCCGCACTAGCCGGATTGGTTGGGAACGAGCCAGCGACAGTGGACCCGAAATTCCTGGACGGCTTACGAGACAAACCTGACCAGACGTTCCCCGTAAAGCTCGGCGACAAGTCGATCAATGTCAGTCTCAAGGACATTATCTACGACGCCACCAAGGGCGACTTCAAGCACCCGAACACAATGACGGTCAAGGTCCTCGCCGGCGACGAGGTCTTGCTGGAACAGGAGTACTACTCAGTGGGCGGCGGATTCATCGAGTGGAAAGGATACACGCCGCCAAAGAAGAACCCACCCAAGTATCCGTTCCGGTTGATGAAAGAGCTGCGGGCCCACGCTGACAATAACAAGATCTCGATCGCGAAGGTGGTGCTTGCCAACGAAATGTCGATCGCGGGTCGGACGGAAGCGGAGGTTTATGCCTTCATTGACAAGATCATCAACGCCATGGTCGCCACGGTAAAGTCTGGGCTTTCGATGCCGGAGGATGACGTGCTGCCCGGCCCGATCAAACTGCACAGCAAGGCGGCGACCGTTTACAAGCGCGCCATGGATGATAAGTATGCGTCGGACAAGGGCATCGGCGCGCTTTCGGCATTCGCGTTGGCGGCATCCGAAGAAAACGGGCGCGGCCACCTCGTTATCACGGCTCCGACCGGCGGTTCCGCCGGCGTTATGCCGGCTCTGGTCTACGGGCTCCTTGAGGTTCGGAAGCTCGACCGGCAGAAGATCCGTGACGGCATGCTCGCCGCTTTGGCGATCGGCTACCTCTGCAAGCACCATGCGACTCTGTCTGCGGCCGAGGGCGGCTGCCAGGCAGAGATAGGCGTGGCGTCGTCGATGGCCGCGGCATTAACCGCTACTGCGTACGACGCAGAATCGCGCGTGGTAGAGAATGCCGCCGAATCGGCTCTGGAACATCACCTGGGAATGACCTGCGACCCGGTCGCTGGCTACGTGCAGGTTCCCTGCATTGAGCGATGCGCATTCGGCGCAGTCAAGGCATGGACCGCCTACGCGATCGCCAGCAACGAGATCGCGTCCAGGCACCGCGTCGATTTCGACGCAACCGTTCAGGCCCTGGCCGAGACCGCAAAAGACATGAACAGCAAGTACAAGGAAACAAGCGAGGCCGGTCTCGCCCTTTCCGTAACGCTCTGCTGATCTACGCTTATCCGACGAGCTATCCACAGATTACGCAGAACTGTTCTGTGTAATCTGTGGATGGATTTACAAGCGTTGACTTCATTTTTCCGCAGGGCTTTGGAGGTAGGTTCAAGATGGCCGTACACCGCGAATACGTCAAGCTCTCAATTTTATTGGCATTGACGTCTGTTGTGTTCTTCTCGGTCTCTGCCTTCGGACAGTCGCCACCAATCAACAGCACTGATAAGAGACTCGGCGCCGCCGAGAATAAAGTCGCGGCTGATGAACCAAAGCCAAAAGATCTGCAAAGCGAAATCGAAGCTGTGAAGGCAGAGAACGCCGTGGTTCGAGAACTGCTTCGCAAGATGGAGGAACAACAGCGGCTACTGCTTGAACAAGTCGACCGTTTGCAGCGACGGTTAGATGGGGACAAGGCAGCGGATGTGTCGATCTCAGGCCGGCCAACTGTATCGCCGCCAACAGCAGATGACCTGCTGCCGATGCCGGCAGCGAATGTCGCGTCGAATACTCCACAGGCAGAAACAGATTCAGCCAGCACCTCCACACAGCCCGCGCCCGTTGTGGCAACACAGGCAAACGACGAGCGTTATAGAGATGGAATCATAATCTGGCAGACTTCCAAAGACGCAAAGGTGCCGTTCCTGCTGAGGTTCAACAACAATACCCAGCTCCGATATCTCAATACACTTTCGGGCGACGATACTTTCACTGACCACCTGGGCGTTGTCCGCACTATTAATAAACGCAACGATATTACGGTAAATCGCTCGATGTTCATTTTAGGCGGCTACATCTTCGACGAGAGGGTCCGATATAGCCTCACCGTCTGGACGTCCGCCGGGGCCGCCTCGATCGTCGTAGCTGGGAACATTGGCTGGCAATTCAACAAGCGCTTCACGCTTACTGCAGGTTACACGGGTGTTCCAGGGAGCCGATCGCTTGTTAATACTTTCCCATATTTTACAGCTACCGATCGGTCAATGGCGGACAACTTCTTCCGACCCGGCTTCACTCAGGGAGTATGGGCGAACGGCGACCTCGGGCACGGGCTGAATTATCTGGCATTCGTCGGCAACGCTCTCAACAGCATAAATATCTCGGCAGCCAAGATCGATACCAATCTGCTCGTTTCCGGCAGTGTTTGGTGGGAACCGCTGGGGCGATATGCTGAACCAGGCAAGTCAGTCAACATGTACGATGATTATTTTGCAAAGAAAAAGGTTCGTATTCGCCTCGGTACCTCGTTTACAAGATCTCGCGAGGACCGGTTCTCAAATCTCGATCAATCGAGTCCTGATAACACTGCGCTGTTCAATTCGGACGGCGTCCTTACATTCTCAACCGGAGCGTTTGCACCGGGTGTGACCGTTGACAAAGCTCTCTACAAAATGTCGGCGATCGACGGTGGCATCAAATACAACGGACTTGCGGTCAACGGGCAATACTTCATGCGTTGGCTGAGCGATTTCGAAGCCGACGGACCGATTCCGGTCACATCGACGTTCGACCACGGGTACGAATTGTCGGCGAGCTATTTTGTCGTTCCTAAGAAACTGCTCGTGTATGTTCGCGGCTCCCAGGTCTTTGGACAGTTTGGCAACTCGCACGAGTACGCTGGCGGCGTCAAATGGCATTTCCTCCCAACCGAGCGTTTATGGCTCAACGCCGAGCTTATGCGGGTCAACAAATCACCTTATAACGGGGCGTTTACTCCGTATACTGCGGGAATGAACGGTTGGGCGCCGATGATTCAGACGATCATAGCTTTTTGACGATCGTCAGTTTAATAGCCGAGCAATCAGCTTGCTTGTGTGAAACTAGCGGCGTTCTTTTCGTTATCCATGGTCGCAACAAGTTCCATGGAACCCGACCCCCACTTTGAGATCGTTCTAAGAGCGGCAGTGAAAGGGACGTCCAGTGGATGCACGCGTTTCCGATCTAAAATGTAGACCGCGCCCGCAAGCGGTGTGGGGATCGAGGGAACAAAGACCGTATAGCGACCATCCTCGAACTCTTCAATGATAAAAGCCGGAACGAGGGCCTCTTCGATTTCAACGAACGCGGGCTTCCAGACCTTCTCTTGACTCGACCCGGCCAGTTGCTGCGTGAGACTCCTGATTAACGCGTAGCCTGGGATTCGTTCGAACAAGGTTGTCTCCATTCGCTCTCGGACAGCCGCTCCTATCCGAGTATGGACGATCAGGCCGATCACCAAGCAGAACACGAGCACGAACAGAAGCGACAGGAGCGTCTCGGCAGGAAGGGATTCCGGGAGAAGAAGCGCAATTGGCTGGACCAGGCTGACGACCGACTTCATGGCCTTCAGCAGTAAGAGGATCGCGAGGTAAATCGGAACGACAATGAGAAAACCGGTAAGTAACGACCTTGCAACAAACATGAATCTCTGTTTCATACCCACACCTATTCCTCATGTTGGTTGAATGCCTGAAGTCATCCATCATTAAATGCAATATTTTATTGTATCGCTTCAGATTCAAAAACATACCTGTCAAAACTTACAGTATCTTTCTTCGCTGCCGTCCCATAGGATCCCACAACCGAACCCCAAAATCCGCGTAACGTGCTGTTATGAATAACGTGACCTAAAGTCCGACGTGACATGTGTGAGGAGTGTCGGTTCGGAGAAATTGAAAGGAGAAAGTAATGTCGGTTAATAATCCAAAGGAAATGTTCGTACTATTACTAAGTGATGTACGACGAAAGACTGAGCGCTCGATTGACTTCTATCAGGAGGCCAGCAAAATCGCTGAAGAACCCGAAATCAAAGAAGCGATCGATGCCAGAGCGTTCGTAGCACAAAAGTCTCTTGACAAGATCGATGAGGCGTTCAGGCTAATCAGTCAAAAGCCTGTTCCGCTCACCGGTCGCACCGAAGAAGTCTTTGTTGAGGACTTCCGCCGTGAACTTGCCGAAATCAAGTCGCCGGTTGTAAGACGAATTTTCGTCTTGTCTAAGCTCATGCATTTGACTCATTGGCGAATCGGAGAATATATGGCTCTGGTCGCAGCCGCAGATACGACAGGTAACTTTGGTGTAGGTGTGCTGTTGGAGAGCTGCCTCGGGGATTATCTCGCATTTGTCGAGAGGAATCGCCGGATTATCAGGAAGCTGGCAGAGATGAAAGCCACTACCAAGGCAACCGCTTAAAGCAAAGCAGGGAAATCGTTCAGGGGTGCAGTAATGCTCTGCACTAACTGAACAACGAATCCCCGACGCCATTTCAGGGCCAGAAGCGACGGCCGATCAGCGTCGGGGATTCGTGTCTATGCGGTAACAGGGCGGGAATTGTTCTGCCGTCCTGTCAAAACTACTAGTTGTTAGGTTTCCAAGTACGGACTAGTTTCTGATTCATTGACAATCTCTTATGAGTCGGGTTGTGAGGCAGATAACACTGCTCACCATATTTCGCAGAACCCGTTTTATTTAGTGACTGTAACGTGACTTCTGATCGACTCGAACCCGCGTGTGGATACGATACCCCTTCTAAACCACAGGCTTAAAAGCGCGACTTGCTCATTGTTGCTGTGGCTCGTTATTTGAAGGAGGACCGATACACAGATTGAAGGCACGTTTCTGGATTCATCATGAACGTAGGAGTGGATCATTTGAGTCGGTGAGGTAAAGGGCGAGCAGCGACACGTTTCCTCGAACCCGGCCGCCTAAATCCACCGGGAGTTGCGGCAACCAAGCCATTGATGTTGGCACTTTAGGTTTGGGAACAAAGAACCTGAATGCCAGGGACCAACGACAGACCTAACGAAGGAAGGACAAGATGAAGTTACACAAATACGTGCCGCTAATCATAGTGGCGATCGTGCTCACTGTGGGGGTATCGAATGCTCAAGTGCAGCAGAAAATTTCGGAACAGGAGCTGTCAGATCTTCTGACCCGCATTGACACCGATGCCGACCGTTTCGCCAAGACTGCGGACAAGGCGATGGACAAGTCAGGTTTTGACGGCACGCCCAGGGAGGACGAGCTTAACAACCACCTAAAAAACTTCAAAAAAGCAACGGAAGCTTTGAAGAATGATCATTCGGGGCCAAACGCCAAAGGGGACTTCGAAACCGTGCTGCACCATGGAGTGGCTATCGAGAACTTCTTGAGACGAAACCCACTTGATGGTGTGGAAGAGGATTGGGCAACCTTGCGCGCCGATCTCGGCGAGCTGGCGAAGGGTTTCAATATCACCTGGGAACAAGGGCATGCATTAGGTGCTCGTGTAGGAGAGGCCGATATCAAGAATCTGTTGCAACACATTGAGGATATGGCCGACAAGTACAAACTGACCCTCGACGCTGCGCTCGATACTTCTCCCTTGAATAACACCAATGCGGAGGACGAGATTAACGCCGTCAACAGCGACTTTCGCAAGGCGACCCGTCATCTCGAGGATGTTCGCAATGACGAAAGCGCTCCGCAGGCCGCCAAAGAAGTTCTGGTTAAAGCGAAACGGATCGATGGCTTCCTGCAAAAACACAGTGCGAAACTCACGCCCGAGGTGCAGAGTTCCTGGGGAGCGGTGCGAACCGACCTGGAACGGCTTGCGCGCCTCTACAGCCTGAAAGCGCAGTGGTAGTGATTTCAGCGACGCGTTGGTGAATGAGCAAAAGCCTGTGCGACGCCAAAGAAACGCCTGAAGTCAGATTCATTCAAAACCGAGGTGTGCCGGCAACCTTTTAACAGGAGGAAAGGCCAGCAACCACACCTCGATGAGTGGGCCGGGGGGATTTTGGGGAAAAACCCGGCCCACTGAGACACGGTTGGCTAAATGAGTCAACTGTATGGGAGGCGCAGTGATGATGAAGAAATTCGTAGCGGCCGGTGTCGTTATGCTTTCGGCACTGCTCATCTTTGGATGTCAGTCTCAGGAACAGGGGGCTGCTTCAAACACGCCGGCTGCTTCTACTGCCACGCAGAACAAGCCAGATCCAAAGCTGGTAGAAGAAGTGAAGGCTACGCTGGCAAAGCACGACAAGGCGCTCAACGATAAGAACATCGAAGCCGTAATGTCGACGTTCTCAACCAACCCCCAGACCGTCCTGCTCGGAACAGGGGAGGGCGAGCGTTTTGTCGGCCAGCAGGCCATTAAAGAGGCTTACAACGAGATTTTTAAAGACTACGATCCCGGGACACTCATTTCCAACTGTGATTGGAAGACTGGTGAAACAGACGCAACAGGCACGAGCGCATGGCTCGCAGCGACTTGCAAGTTGCAGGACTCAATGAAGAGCAAGAAACGCGACTACGTGCTCAACGTTTCCGCGGCATTGGAGAAGCAGGGCGCCGATTGGCGTTTTGTGATGCTCCACATGTCAAACAGCCCGCCGCCACCTGCCACCGCAAAAGCCGGCGACTGAGATTGCATACCCCTTCTCGAATTTAGATCGGAGAACGTGATGAGTAAGCACACAGAGCCCGCTCAAGTGGAGCCTGAATCGAATGATGCGCAACTGAAGAACAGAAGAGACTTTCTGAAGAGCCTCGGAAAGTGGTCGACAATCATTATCGGCGCCATTGCCTTAGGAGGCACGGTGGCGCCTGAGGATAGCGCCGGATGGCTCAATGGCGGCGGAGGCTGGGTTAACGCACGAGGCGGCGGTGGTGGCTGGGTTAACAGGTCTGGGGGTGGTGGCGGTGGCTGGGTCAACAGGTCTGGCGGCAGCGGCGGTTCGTGGATTAACCGCAGAGGCTATTGACCGTATTGGTCGCCTCAAGATGAGGAGCGCACTTGAACTCTGTCACCTACAACATCCCTGCGCATTTGTTTGATTCATATCAGGGGCGGAAGGTCATCGTCCGCTCGGATAGTTCTGACGAACTCGTCATCTATCTATCACGAGGAAATCTGGAAAACGTCCTGTACGCGCAGTTGACTTCTCTCAAGGTAGAACTGGATCTGGATCCACTCGTGTCCTGGGCTTGTGCTTTGCCTATTGACGTCGTTGTGCGTAATCCCGTGGCCGAATACCCTTTGCTGTACCACTTCTCCAAACTTCTTGATCGGCATCCCGTCAGGATCTCGATTCCAGTTAAGAGGGGATTCGTAAAGGCGGTTCGTTTAGCGCTGGCATTAGGTTTTTCCGTAAAACTCGAAGTGGGCCAACCCGACGCTTGCCTCATTGCGGAGATGGCTGAAGTTTTGGATCTCTATCTTCGTCGCTCTGAGGTCTCGCAACCCGTTGAATACTTCCACAGCACTTTTCTCTCTTTCTTCAATCACCAGCAGTCTCCAAACCTCTGGTTCGTACAGGAGGAAGATCCGGAACATTTTCGCTTCATAACGAATGAAGGGGCGGAAACTGTCTCGCCGCGGTTTGGGGAAATCGATTTAAGAGAGCTCAAGCTGATTGTAGGCGCTCAGCAGACTGGATCCCGCTTGAGTAAGACGGAGTGCGACGGCTGCGAGTTCCTCGAAACGTGCGGCGGATATTTCAAGTGGCCGAACCAGGAATTTGATTGTGAGGGCATCAAGACTTTGTTCTCCAGGCTCAATCTTGCAGCGGAAGAGTTACGCAATGACCTCGCCTCCTTTCAGGAGTTGCCAGGAGGACTACCAGCATGATGAGAAATCACTTGTCTGTCATTTTTCTTCCGACGAATAGATGCAACGTAAATTGTGAGTACTGCTTTGAGAACAAGACCGCCGACCGCATGTCACTCGATCAACTGTCAGCGGTCACGGTAAAACTCCTGGATTTCATGGACGAAAGCAGTATCTCTTTTCTCACACTCCACTGGCAGGGTGGCGAGATCATGACGATGCCCGTCGAGTGGTTCGAGCAGGCTCATGAGCGCATCGGCGCTCTGGCCCAGGCTCGCAACAAGCGCGTAGACCACGGCCTGCAAACCAACATGATTGCTTACACGCCGCGCTGGAATAGAATCGTCAAAGAGATGTTCGGTAACAGCGTTGGGACTTCCATGGATTATCCCAACCTGTACCGGAAAATGTTTCGCGGCGGCCCAGATGACTACACGCGAATCTGGAAGCGCAACATTCAGGCGGCGCGCGAGGCCGGAATAAATGTCGGGGTCATCTCTGTCGCCAACCGAGAGACGCTGAAGGTTGGGGCTGAGAGTTTCTACTCGTTCTTCGTTGACGAATTAGGAATCACGGATTTTCAAGTCAACACCCCCTTTCCCGGCGGCGAGCAGAACGATACGAAACGAGATCTGGAGCTCGAGAATGAAGAGCTAAGCCAATTTTTCCGGGACTTGACTGATGTCTGGGTCGAGCGTGGTCTGCCTGAAGGCGTAAAGCTTGGCCCAATAGATCAACTCATTGCGCATTTCTCAGGTGAACCGAGCTGCCTTCCATGCATCTGGCAGTCGAATTGTGCCGATGAGTTTATCTCAATTGACGCGCGCGGCTTTGTCGCGCAGTGTGACTGCTGGGTAACAAGTTATCCCGACTATTTTTTCGGCAACATCTTCGAGCACGAAACGCTCTCAGGTCTGCTGAAGAACAGCACGGCGCGGCAGGAGTTCGTTGCCAGACCCGCAGCGATCGTCGATAAGGATTGCATTGAGTGTGACTACCTTTCGTTATGCCACGGCGGATGTCCTGTCAGAACATACACCATGCGGCATACACTTTTAGAGAAAGATCCGTACTGCCAGCTCTATAAATCTCTGTTTCGTCATACAGAAACTGTGGCTGCAAGACTTGCGGGTGCGCGAGTGGATCGCACTGATTTTCGAAAGGCACTCATTCATACGGGCAAAGGAAAATCGTGCGGCACCAACTCACAAACTACTGCTGTTGCGGCATGGCAAACACAACCGTTGGTACAGCTCGGGCGACGCAAGGCTTTATCGTAAACGGATATTGAGAAGGCTTTGCACAAAGGTCACAACATCGCTCTTCTCTGTGCAACCTCAGTGTTCTCTGTGTCTCTGTTGTTAACTAAATTCACAGCAATAACTCACCACAGAGACACAGAGGTTGCACAGAGAAATCAAAAATGTAGGGGCTTTTCTGCAAAGCCTAACATTCAAAAACGGGCGGTCGTGTCATTTTCATGGCAGTTCCATCTTGAGAGGGAGTGAAACCTCTAATGATGTTTCACTGGGTATTTGCTCCTTCGCACGTCGCAGGTTTAACGCCACCACAGGAAAGAGCAGCAACGACACCATGCCGGCGCCGATCAGGCTGGCAGCGGTTACCGTTGATACAGCACCGGACTTCATTCCAATGATGGCGATGACAAGTGGCAATTGGGTGGATGAAAGGAAGCCAAGCGCGATTCTTGAGCGGAGATCCAGATCGCGACGCGCCATAAGAGCAGGTAAACCGCGAATGACTAAAAACAGAACCAGAAACATCGGTAACTGGAGCAACGCCATCTTGTTCGAGATCAACGCGTTCAGGTCATAACGCAAACCTGTCCCAATGAAAAAGATCGGCGCGAAGAAACCAAAACTGATTGCCTCCAGTTTGTGCCGCAAGCTCTCACCGTGTGCGCCGGGTGAGGCCAGAGCCACAAGGACACCAGCAGCGAGCGCTCCCAGAACCGCATCAAGTCCAAAATCCCGCGCGAGTATGACCAGGCTCGCCAGCACCAGAATCGACAGTCGTACTGGCAACTGGGCGCTGGTGTGCATCTTTTTCTGAAGCATAAGAATTATTCGGGGTGGTCTGTATTTGAAAGCGATGAAGGCGCCCACAACGATAATCAGCGTGAAGACAAGCATGAGCAATATAGAGCCGCTGTGCTCGTCTTCGCCTGACGACAACGCCAGCACAACCAGAAGTATGGGACCAAATTCACCCATTGCGCCGCTCGCCATGACGTAAGCACCAAACTTTGTCCGGAGCTCGTTAGCATCGCGCAAGATTGGTAGCAGTGTGCCAAGTGCGGTTGTTGACATCGCTGCTCCAACGATCAACCCGGATTCGACGATGCCCGCGGCCTGAAGACCGAATCCAACGCTCAGGCAAATAATCAGCGAAGCGAGCCAGCCGAGTACCCCTATGGCGAGCGGCCGTCCGCGTATCGCGGGGTAATCAATCTCAAAGCCGACGAGAAAAAAGAGAAAGGCAAGGCCAAACGTGGCAAACACCTGAATAGTCGGCCCGGCGCTCGCAAGTTTCAAAACCTGTGGGCCGATCAGTATTCCCAAAACGATTTCCAAAACCACCAGAGGCAGGCGGATGCGAGGTATCCATTCACAAAGGAATGGAGCCGACCCTGCAATGACAAGGATCAGTAAGAGAGAATGGAGTTCGCTGATTTCCATGAGTCGTCGCGACTATCCAGACCGTGATGGACGTAGAAATCCCGTAACCGGATGTGGGCGAGCGGAAACTCTATTTCAGCCACGAGTGATCAGCTACTGTCAATTTTGACAGTGTTGTCAGACGGTATTTTCATCATGCAATGCCGTTATGGCAGGTCAAGTTAGACCACAACGACACACAACGTTGATTCTGCTCACGCTATTGCTTCTTTGCCGAAGTGTGAACGGTCAATCCGCGGCTAAACCAACCCCACCACCTTCACCAGTTGCTTCTCCGAATCCTTTAGTAATTCCGGTTCCTCAGATCGCTGCTGAATCAATTCAGCTTAATCAACGATTGCGGAGCCTGCCCGATCGAATCGTCTCGGACGAATCGCTTGGAGAAACAGAGCACCAGGTAAACGAGCTGAGTGCTACGACAGTTGAAAAAGACCACGAGACCCGGGCGACGCTTCAAGCCGGAGCGATCCTCAGCGAGCTCGAGCAGTTGTCGGGTGATTGGCAAGCCTTCGCTAAGGAAGTGAAAGATCTTTCAGAGCGGTTGACGAAACAAGCGACCGCTTTGGACAACGAGATTCGCTCGCTTCGCAGTGAGGAGTCGAGGTGGTCGGCGTCCGCAACCGAGCACAGAAATCAACAAGCTGCGCTGGAGCTCCTGGACATCAACGACAAAGTCCTTAGAGATCTGAGCGTGGCGATAAAGTTGGCTGAAGATCGCCGTGCCCGACTCGTGACCTTGCAACAATCAGTGGCCCAACAGGGCGTGTTCGTTACCGGCGAGATTGAAAACCTGAAGAGGGAGATGGAGGTGTCGCAGCGCAGTCTGCTGGAAGCAGACAGTCCGCCGCTGTGGAAAGTTCAGTTTGGTTCGCAGAGCGAGGCCAGTCTCGCGCGCTTGCTACAGCGATCTTATGCCAGTGACCTCAAGCGCTTGAAAGCATTTATCACTACCAGGCGAACGGCACTGACTGTCGCGGGTCTGATTACTCTGAGCGCCTTATTTCTTTTTGTATGGCTGGATCTTAAGTCAGGGCTCAAAACTACCGCACCGGATCAAACAAAACCTGACCAGGTATTTAGTCGCCCAGTGTCACTGGCGTTGCTGGTGGGGATTGTGGCAACCATGCCGCTTTTCCACGATGCGCCGCGCGGAGCGAGAAGTCTGCTCTATTTGATTGGCATTGTTCCCGCAATCAGATTGCTGAAACCACGTCTGACACTGGCTCGCCGCCAGATACTCATCGGTTCAATTATCAGTTTACTGGTCTGGCAGCTCATCATATTCCTGCGTGTTCCGCTGTGGCTCAAACGCGATCTGGTCGAGATCTTTATCGTTTTGGTGGTTAGCTGGTTCGCGTGGCTTACGCATAAAGCGCGACAGGAAAGAGCGGCGCAGAAACAAGGCCGGAGCGTGCCAATGCTGGGTGTATACCTCGCGAATGGACTACTGGTCGTGGCTTTTATGGCGAACCTGTTTGGTTATGTTGGACTGTCGGACTTGTTGGTCCAGGCGACGTTGGCGAGCGCTTATCGCGCCGTCGCTCTTTACACGATCGTGGTGATTGGATCGTTGCTGATTTCATCCGTCCTGCAAGCGGAGGCTAGTCAGCGCCTGGCCTCGGTACGAGCCGGTGGTGAAGGTCTCGTGCGGCGTTTGTCATTTGTGCTGGCGCTGTTAATGCTGCTCGTCTGGATCCATCAGACGCTTAATCTGTTTGCTATTCGGCAGGATGTGTACGAGGCGATCGGTGTGGCCCTGAATTACCAGTTTAAAATCGGTTCAGCCACTCTCGCCGTTAGCAGCGTCGTGGCCTTCATACTGACCCTGGTGCTCGGCTATCTGGTGGCGACAGTGTTGCGAGTGATTCTGGGCAAAGAGATTCTGCCACGTCTGAAACTCTCGAGCGGACTTCCGAATGCAATCGCCACGATTACACACTACGTACTACTGGTATTGATTTTTCTGTTGGCGCTGGCGGCCGCCGGGGTTGAATTGTCGAAGTTCACGATTCTCACGGGAGCGCTTGGTGTCGGGCTCGGTTTTGGTTTGCAGAATGTGGTGAACAATTTCGTCTCAGGTTTGATTTTGCTTTTTGAGCGTCCGGTCAGAATCGGGGATCTGTTGGAGATCGGTGGCGTCAGTGGTGCGGTCACCAAGATCGGCTTTCGCTCGAGCACCTTACACGCGTTCGACGGATCGGATCTGATAATTCCAAATGCCACCTTGATCTCGCAGCAGGTAGTTAATTGGACCTTGACGGGAACACGGCGCCGGGTGGTCCTGAATATTCCCGTGGCTTATGGAAACGATCCAGCTCAGGTGCGCGATCTGCTATGCAAAACAATGGCGGCTCATCCGGAAGTCTTGCGCTCCCCTGTTCCGATGGTTCTGTTTCACGGTTTTGGTAACAACGCGCTTAATTTTGAGATTCGCTTCTGGGCTCCGCGTCCCGAAATACTTCCGGAGCTGAAAAGCGATGTTGCGTTGAACATAGCTGCGGCGTTGAGCGAAGCGGGGATCGAGGTACCAATTCCGCAAGTGCACATACGAACCACGGATCAGAAACCAGCGGAAGCGGCCGCTGCTGCGATCAACGACGGCGGCTAACGAACAACCTGCCGGCTGTTGAAACCTTCAATGAAGCTCTGCGCTGCTCCGTGTCTGTGACTACGCTCCACGTCCGTGGTCATGAGCGTCTTCTAGTGCCCCGTGGCGAATCGCCAACCGTCAGATCTGCCAGTACCCCCTCACATAATCACTGAACTAGTCTTCAATCCTCTCAACGTCCAATCACTGATTGCCCATCTTTTGTCCACTTCAAACATCAGGCCAAGGAGGGAAGTATGAAAAACCAACGAATTCACATTGCGCGTTTTTTGATTATCGTGGCGCTGGCTGGCGCTGATTGGCGTTTACGCCTCTCTGAAGCCGATACGAACCGTCGGCGCCATTGCCCGTTCGGTCTACGCTGCATGGACCGGCGGCGATCAAACATCTCGAACAAACGGGACTCGACAGCTCGCTTTCGGCGGCGGTGACGGCGGCGCACTATCGGATCGAGGAGCGCAAAGATGGCGGTTATGAAGCGTCTAATCCGGAGCAGGGTCACCGCACCGTTTTCACGCGAGCAGGCGTGGAGGTGAGTGGATCTGGCCGGAACGGTAGCGACTGGCGGCTGGGAATGCACCAACCACTAACGATCTCCATTCCACGCACAGAGAAATCAATTGAGGAAACAACCGCCTGTCATTTCTACCAGTTTCCCCTGGTTGCGCTTAAAAATAGAATCCACACTCACCGTAACTGAGGTGGCCGGCGCTACTAACACAGGAGGATAGCACTGGCAATTTACCTCAGCTTGATGGGCCAGAACGCGACGAAAAGGGAAGCGCTGGCCCATCATTAGAACTACTCAGATTCGGAACGGAGCAAAGGCAATGGATGAGTTCTCGCTTTCACAAAGAATGACGGCGGAGTTCTTAGGGACGCTCTGGTTGGTTCTGGGTGGCTGCGGCAGTGCGGTGCTGGCCGCGGCCTTTCCCGAAGTCGGCATCGGGCTGCTTGGCGTCGCTTTCGCTTTTGGTCTATCAGTGCCGACCATGGTTACGCGGTGGGCCATGTTTCAGGAGATCACTTCAATCCAGCCGTAACCGTCGGTCTATGCACAGCGTCTCCTCGGCAGGGAGGTGCTTCCCTCCGTAGTTGCTCAGCTTGCCGGAGCGGGAATCCTTTATGTCATTGCGAGCGGTAAGGCTGATTCGATGTATCCGCCGGCTTCGCGTCTAATGGCTACGACGCCCATTCCCCTGGTGGCTACTCGTTAACCGCAGCACTGGCAGCAGAATTAGTGATGACCTTCTTTTTTCTAATAGTGATCCTTGGAAGCAACTAACAAACGTGCGCCTCAGGCGATAGAGAGGTACCAATCGGACTGGCTCTAACGCTGATCCATCTCGTATCGATTCCGGTTACAGACACGTCAGTGAATCCTGCTCGCAGCACAGGGCCGGCCATTTGTGGGAGGTTGGGCCATCAGGCAATTATGGCTGTTTTGGTTAGCACCGATCGTCGGCGCCGCGCTCGCTGGACTTGCTTATCGTTTTCTCGCTGAAGCACGAAACGTCGTGGAACCAGCCTTCGCACAGACAGCGACACCGCCGGCCTAGGTCGATGCGGTTGTAACCAAACGGTTCGTCAGTTTAGCTCATCATCTTTGGAGTACTTGGTCCCCTTGCCGGTCAGCTCGAGTGCGAGGCCCTTGTCGGTTAACTGGTACATCCAAACACCTGGCGATACTGCTACGGCGCCCTCAAGCGATCCGCCGCCGTCACTGGTTTTTGCGGCCGCCGTGGTTTGGGCGCCAAACTCCCAGCCGCTATTGGTGAACTCGTCCAATTTCTCCTTCGTCTCAAAAATAAAGATGGTGCTGAATTTCTTCACTCCCATTCCCAATCCAGCCTGAACCTCTCGCATCTTCATATAGACAATCTTTTGGGTGCCGTTGTCGACGGCGATCCCCTGGCCTTTGCCGCCTCCCGCCACGAGAATCTTCATGCCTGCGTTACTGAACACCGCGTAACCGGCCGCTGCTTTGATTGCACCCTGCGCGGAGGGCTTCGCCTTATAAAGACGCGCCAGCACTTGATCGGCTTTCTTGCGAGCTTCAGCCTGTTTCTCTTCCTTCGTTTTTGCAAAGATGGTAAGCGCGGTCACCAAAATCAAAGCCGGTAACATCAACAGTTTTACTCTATTCATCGCACCTGTTTCCTTTCGCCTGGTGCACACAGAGCCACAAAAGCACCCATTGTCCGGAGATTAGCAGACGTTTGAGTAGAGAGTACCTGTCAAAACTTACAGGGTCCGATGGTCCAACGTGGGCCGTGTTCGGGTCTTTGCAACCAGTGACCAGTCTTCATCCTTTGTGCGCTTGCCAGTTAGAACCCCACACCTGGCTCACGATATTTCGCAGAACCTGCGATATACAGTGACTAACTTGAACCCGGATCGGTTTCGACGCAGCTTAGGAAATCCCTTCAATTGCTTTCAGACCATTGGTTTATTTACACCCGACGTTACGACTCGCTTCTTTGGCCCGCCATTTGAAGGAAGAATCTTCGATACAGAATTGCAAATTGAAGATTACCAGTACAGTCGAGTTGATGATCTGAGCACTCTCTCACTTCGCTGCAGTGTAGTGATCAAGGTCGACCGAAAAATGACTCACCGATTACATTTCACCGAAGTCATTAAATGGAGTGTTGATAGGCTATGAATAAGAACACCATCCCCGAAGCTGTTTTGTTGTGCGAGAAACAGATCGAACGACGCGTTGATGGGCAGCGGTCCGGCAACTCACTAGTTCTGTCTGCGAACATAATTGAGAGGCAACTCATTTGGTCGTCTTGTAGACCAGACGATTGGGAGATCCTCGTTTACAAACAAACTGAGGGTTGGGAGGTGTGCTTCTTTCGATGGCCGCTCCATCACGAACATGCGACTGGATCTTCATTCGATTCGGTGCGGCAAAGGGCTGAGCGGAGGATATGCACTCTCGAAGCAGGCCGTCTAAGGGCCACGAACTGGGACCGGGCTGGGGCGGCAACTTTTACAGGAGCAAAGAGGCCGGGAATTCTACCTCCGTGAGTGGGGCTGGAATTTCGGGGACGGCCGACGGTTCACAAAAAAAGCAAA
>Ga0207712_10001208_pt1 | contig 17848 bp, 17 predicted proteins | sample KBSS44metaG_FD_184402 | JGI IMG/M metagenome (GOLD analysis project Ga0207712, IMG submission 184402) | Switchgrass rhizosphere microbial communities from Kellogg Biological Station, Michigan, USA - KBS S4-4 metaG (SPAdes) (version 2) | ecosystem: Host-associated > Plants > Roots > Rhizosphere... | reverse complement strand
AGAAACGGACTGGCCTCTCACGATTGCTTGCCATATGAAAATCAGTAAAAATCTTTTTTAGGCCTCTCTGCTGCTTGTCTTACTCTCAACGATTGCTTGCTTATGAAATAACAGAGACGCAGACCAAAAGTAAACTGCAGCTTTGTCTTACTGAAAATATATTGCTCCCCGTTTTATCATTTCAAACGGGTGAGAATTTAGGTAACTCATTGCAAGCGAAGCGTTTCCAAAAAAATATTTTATTATGTCCAACAGGTTTTCAGATATCCTATTTCAATTGGTTCACTCGCTTGAAAAGTCGGAAAAACGGCATTTCAAGCTTTATATAAAGAGAAGCTCGGCTAAACAGGACCTTAAGATCATCCAGCTTTTTGATGCATTGGATAAGCTGCAGGAGTATGATGAGAGGCTTTTGCTAAAAAAAATGCCCGGCATTTCGAAAACACAATTAGCCAATTTAAAAAATCACTTATACAAACAAGTATTGGCGAGTCTCCGGCTATTAAAAACAACTGATAATATCGATCTGCAATTGAGTGAACACCTCGATAATGCCCGCATATTATATAATAAAGGCTTAAAAATTCATAGCCTTCGCATTTTAGAAAGAGCAAAAGAGCTTGCAAGGGCAAATCAAAAGTTTAATACCCTGGTTCAGTTGCTTTCGCTTGAAAAGAAAATTGAAACATTGCATATTACCCGCAGTACTACTGATAAAACAAAAGAGATGGCAGAAGAAGCGTTGGAGATCAGTGGGCATATAGATAGGGTGACAAGGCTTTCTAATCTTGCATTGCTTTTATATCGCTGGTTTGTATTACATGGTCATGCAAGAAATGACCAGGATGAAAAAGAACTGAATACGTTTTTTAAAAATTACTTACCGGCAGATGTACAGAAAGTAAATGGTTTTTATGAAAAACTTTACTTGTATCAGAGTTATTGCTGGTATGCTTTTATCCGCCAGGATTTTCTTATGTATTATCGCTACAGTCAAAAATGGATCGATCTTTTTGAAGTACAGCCTGTGATGAAAGAAGTGGAAACCGGACATTATATAAAAGGAGTTCATACAGTGTTGAATGCCCTTTTTGATCTCCGGTATTTTGAAAGATTTGAAACTGTACTTAAGAAATTTGAAATGTTTGCAAAGACAGATATTGCAAAACGCCATGATAATTTTCGTACACATACCTCTATTTATATCAATAGTGCCAAAATAAACTGGCACCTGATGAAGGGAAGTTTTGCAGAGGGTTTAAAGCTTGTGCCTTCTATAGAAAAAAACCTCGAAGAATATGCATTGTTTGTTGACAGTCATCGCATACTTGTGTTTAATTATAAGATCGCTACACTTTATTTTGGTGCCGGTAAATACGAAATAGCAATTGATTATTTACAAAAGATCATCAATGGTGCGGGTGATCTTCGAATAGATCTCCAATGCTATGCCCGTTTACTTCACCTAATGGCACATTATGAATTAGGCAATGATGAGATAATTGAATCACTCATAAAATCCGTTTACCGGTATATGGCGAAAATGAAAAACCTTACGGTTGTAGAAGAAGAGATGTTTCGTTTCTTAAGACATTCATTCAATGTTTCTCCCAAGAAGATAAAGCCGGAACTTGAAAAGTTCCTGGATAAAATAAAGCATCTTGAAAAGAATCGTTTTGAAACAAGATCATTTGCATATCTCGATATCATTTCATGGGTAGAAAGTAAAGTTTACAACAAACCGATGAGTGATATAATATTTGAGAAATACCTGAACAGGAAAAAAAGAAACCTCGCAAAGGCCGCTTAGCAGTTAGAATTGCTTTTTAATTTTTATCTTCCTTCATATTCTTAAAATATGAAACGACTGCAATTGCTACTGATTGTTTTATTACCGCTATTGGTTACCGCCCAGGAAAAAGTTTTTTATAATGCCCGCATTTTTACTGCAAATTCCGGGCATCCTTTTGCTGAAGCAATTGCAATAAAAGATAAAAGAATAATGGCTGTAGGCAATTATGCTGAAGTAATAAGATCCGTCAGTACAAAAGCAGAATTGATCGATTGCAATAGTGGTTTTCTAATGCCGGGTTTTGTTGATAGTCATAATCACGGTATCAGTGGTGGTAGAGGATTGACCAAAGCAAATGTCAGTGATCAATTGATGACAATTGACGAGTTGGTGGCTTACGCAAAAAGTGAACTAGAAAAGAAAGATGGAATGACCGGCGATGTCCTGGTGATCTATGGGATCAACATCAGCACATGGTCCCAATTGGATATTATTATACAAAAGTTTAATGCAGATGTGTTTCTTTCACAGCCCATCGTATTGCGAGGTTCTGATGGTCATACTTCATGGGCAAATAATGCAATGATGAAACGGGCTGGTCTTGACAAAAAATTTATTCAATCACTAAAACCCGAAGAAAAGATCTTTTACGGTACAACAAAAAATGATGAACCCAATGGGTTTGTTTCAGAAAGTGGTTACCAAAAAATCTCAAAGACATTGATTGTAGAGGCCGACTTTAGCAAAGCAGCTGAAAAAACCATGGAATATAATAATAGCTATGGTATCACCGCATGGCTTGATCCTGCTGTATCATCTTTAAATAATTCCCGGGCAGGTTACCTTGACTGGTACAAAGCCCTGATCGATAATAAAAAACTTAAAGCACATATTGCGGCTTGTATTGTTGCTGATGCGGATCATGATCCTCAAAAACAGATCACCCAATTAAAAAACTTACAGAAAAAATATAATACAGAAGATTTTTCAATCATTGGTTTTAAAATTTTTGGTGATGGAGTAATAGAACATCCCACACATACTGCAGCCTTATCATTGCCCTACTCAGGCACATCATCAAGAGGTGTGCTTATGTTTGATCCAAAAAAGTTTTCACAATTTGTAATAGCGGCAGATAAACAAGGTCTTTTAGTACATGTTCATGCCATCGGTGATAGAGCAGTAACCGAAACTCTTAATGGGTTTGAAGCTGCCCGTAAAATCAATGGCAATAATAAAATACCACATACTATCACACATTTACAAATTGTATTGCCATCCGATTTTGAACGCTTTAAAAAATTAAATGTACTGGCATCATACCAGCTGTTATGGGCTTTTGGTGATATTACAACCATTGATATTGTGAAACCATATATAGACCCTTCGCTTTATAAATGGCAATATCCCACAAGATCAATGTTACAGGCTGGAGCTATTATTTGCGGGGCTAGTGATTGGCCGGTAAGCACGGCTAATCCTTTTGAAGCTATTTATAATGCTGAAACAAGACGTGGGCCAATGGGTGTTTTAGACAGTACTCAATGCATGCCACGCATGGAAATGTTATATGCATATACAATTAACGCAGCAAAAGCAATGATGGCTGAAAAAAAAATCGGTTCACTTGAACCGGGTAAATATGCTGATTTAATTATGCTTGATAGGGATATATTAATTATAAATCCCGAAGCAATGAAAGATACCCGTGTACTCTGGACAATGTTTGAAGGCAAAAAAGTTTACGAAGCTTCAATAAAAAAAGATTTTTGATAAACTAACTTCGTACTATGGCAAGAACTCCTTCAACGATGGTTACACTAGGTACAAAAGCTCCTGATTTTTTACTGCCCGATACTGTAAGCGGAAAACATTTATCTCTGGATAATATAAAAGGCGAAACAGCAACCATGATCATGTTTATTTGTAATCACTGTCCTTTTGTAAAACATGTAAATGAAGAAATAGTAAGATTGGGGAATGATTATAAAAACAAAGGAATTGCCTTTGCCGCTATCAGTTCAAATGATATTATAAATCATCCTAATGATTCTCCTGGGTTAATGACACAGGTTGCTAAACAACTGAAATATCCATTTCCATATTTATATGACGAATCACAGGAAACGGCAAAGGCATATGATGCAGCCTGCACTCCTGATTTTTTTATTTATGATAAAGATCTTCGGCTCGTTTATCGCGGACAATTGGATGATAGCCGCCCAGGAAATGAAATACCCGTAACAGGGAAAGATATTCGAAACGCTTTTGATTGTTTAATAAATAATGAGCCTGTTTCGCAAGAACAAAGACCAAGTATTGGCTGTAATATCAAATGGAAATAAGTTGATTGTTATTTTAGCAGATTGCAGAAGCGAATTACCGGAAACACAATTGTGTGACACAATGGAGGATGATGGTAATAGTAAAGCCTGTTTAATAAAAAAATTACTCCTGGACTTATAAACTGTTATAATAAGCAATTATCGCCTCAAAATTTGCTTCGTTGTCTTTTGTGATCTTTTTTTCCCCGATGAATTGCCGGATCTCATTTTTTTTATCATTCAATAAATCCGAAAGCTCTTTTATTTTTTTTATCCTTACCCATTTACCGCTGATCAAAACAAAATACCTGAGCTCAGTTTTGATAGATTGTTCGATGGTGGCTGAGCCATAAGGTTTGCTTTCCAACAGATTTTTTTTGTATTGCTTATATAATTCTGCCTTGCCGGTTTGTAATAATTCATAAAATTCCTTTTCAGGTTTATCGGTTGTTTCAATCGATTCTGAAAAAACAAACCGATGGTGATCATTATTAATGGTATCCCATATCACTACTTCTCTGATCGGCGTAGTAGCAATCATTTCCATCTGTTTTTCATCAATATAATTTACTTGTGATTCCAAAAGGTTAAGCCTGACGAGCATATTTCTATATTCTTTCCCTTCACTAAGGATAATTGCGCCACGCATCGTTTGCTCATTAAAAAAAGGAGTTCCATCAACCACTTTTGAAAATTTTGTATTAAGAAATGGAGTTCCGGCAACGGTATACATATATTTTAGACCTCCTCCGCCTCCAGCGTTGGTTTCTTTATCAACGTCGACCGTTTTTTGAGAAGTGGCGTTAAGACATATAAGTGAAAAACAGCAACAAATCAGTAAACGTGACATAATGTATAAATTTCAGCTTTTCTAAGATACTGAAATAGTGTGGACTTTTTGTAGAAGGTTAATGTTGGCACGGGGTTGGTTCTGAAACTTTGAGCTACAAAATTTCTTTATGAAAAATCAAAACAAATTGAGATTGCAAGCCCCATGGGAAATAGTAAAAGAAAGAATGAAAGAGAATGATATCAACCTTACCGATGAGGATCTTGAATATATTCCAGGCAAAGAAGAAGAATTAATAAAAAGACTGGAGAAAGTAATGAAGAGATCCCGTGCCCAGGTCATTGCTTATATTGAAAGCATTGCCTCAAATGAAAACCTTGCCGGGTAAAATATTTTTGTCAATCAAATACTCAATTTTAACATTTAGCTTTCGGCAGAATTGATTTGACCAAATACTTTTGAATTAATACCTTCAAACACCAAAAACATTTACCAATGAAATACAAATTAGTAGCGATAACAATGCTATCATCTTTCTTTCTTTTTTCTTGTGTCAGCAGTAAAAAATTTAAAAAATCGCAATCAGATTATGCGGAGCTGCAAACAAAACACACTGCACTGCAGGGTGATCTTACAAAATGTAATGATGATAAAGCAGAACTAGGGCGTCAGAAAACAGCCCTGGAAAATGATAAAGCAGGTCTTAATAATCAGATCGCTGACCTTAATAAGCAGATCGATTTTTTGAAACAAACTAACACCACGGTGTTAAAACAAATGGAAGACCTTTCTGTTGTATCCTCCGCACAGGCAGACAACATCAGGAAATCCCTTGACAATATTGGCGCAAAAGATCTTTATATACAGGATCTGCAGGCATCCATGGCCCGTAAAGATTCATTGAACCTCGCATTGGTAATGAACCTGAAAGGTGCTGTGGGTAATATGGAAGACCAGGATATAAATATTAAAGTAGAAAAAGGAGTTGTTTACATTGATATTTCAGACAAGCTACTTTTTAAAAGCGGTAAATATGAAGTAACATCCCAGGCTAAAACAGTGCTTGGTAAAGTAGCCGCTGTATTAAAAAATCAGCCGGATATAGAATTTATGGTGGAAGGCCATACGGATAACGTAGCCTATAAGAGTGGCGTATTGATCGACAACTGGGACCTGAGTGTGAAAAGAGCAACTTCAGTGATAAGGATTTTACAAAAAGAATATGGTCTTGATCCCAAAAAAATGTCGGCAGCCGGCCGCGGAGAATATAACCCGGTGTTTGAAAACACTACTGCAGAAAACAAAGCAGCAAACAGGAGAACAAGAATAGTGATCCTGCCACAATTAGATCAGTTTTTCCAACTGTTGGAACCGAAGAAACAGCCTTCTTAAAAACTTAACCCCGCTGATGCGGGGTTTTTAATTATTCAATTGATTATTGGCTTTATATAAATTCAAAACAGTTACCTCTTTATATTTGAACATCAATAAAGACGTAAAATATTAGGCCAGCTTGTTCCATTTATAAACAAGAGAAGAATAAAAAGAAGCTGTTGGCGTTGTTTCTCCCTCTTCGCCTATATGGCTTGCTTCCAATTCAAAGAAATATCAATAATCTTTTCTATGTCGTTAGAGGCAAGATCTACTTTGTAATAAGTTGTTGAAGTGCCATAAGGCTTAAAATGAAGGTCAGGTTTGGCAATTCCATTACTTCAAAGTATCCGTTTAATTGCTGCTACCAATTCAAATTCTTGTCTTGAAACTAATTCTTTCAACGTCACATTTAAGGTTGTGTGATCAAGAACATCTTTCTCAATTATTAAACTCTTATATTCTTCAGCATTCATTTCCTTACAATTCGTTCAAGTGTTTGAAGTTGATTGTTTGTTGCGTTTATAATCCCAACAGTTTTATGCCTGTTGAATTGTGGTTCTGTAATCTTAGAAATTTCAATTGCCGCCTTTGCATATTCTTTCGCTTCTTCTTTTTTGCCCATCTTATCACACAATTGAGCTAAAAGTTCCGCATAATAAAATTTATCACTGTTAAATCTGAGTTCATTTATTGGATAATCTTTGCAAAGATTATATGCTTCTTCAAATTGGTCTGACCTGTTAGCAGCCAAGAGTGTCTCGGCTAACTTTAAATCTACCATTGCACTTGTCCCACTTCTTGATTGCTTGCTTTTGTAATGATTTGTCACAACACGAAAATGCGCTTCGGCCCTTTCAAAGTCGCTATTTTTTAAATAATAGTCCCCAAGTTGTTCATGTCCAAATAATGTACTGAACTCTTCTGTAGGAAAATCATTTATGAGCCGTTCCATTAAACGAAGTCCAATAGATTGAATGCTTTTGTCCATACTCTCGAGAAGATAACTTGCCTGAATTCTTAAATATTGAGCTTTATGAAAAGCTCCTCTTGAACGTTTGAGTCTGCCTTCAAATTCAGCCTCAATGTGGGTATTCCACGTTGTATTTCTAAACCATTCATCTGTTGCCATTCGAGTAGTCGATTAAAGTTTGAGTCCAGAGTCTTTTCCCGCAGCCATAACAAATATAAGGATGATGAACGCAGACTACGGAGAAGGAAACCTTCTTAACAATTAAAAATTCGAGCGGCAATATTTTAGCCGCAATGATGACGTAATTTGCGGTCATGACTGAATATTTAAGTGGCTTGAATGATAGACAACGTGAGGCCGTATTACATATTGATGGGCCCTTGATGATCGTGGCCGGTGCCGGCAGCGGAAAAACTAAAGTACTAACTACCCGTGTAGCTCACCTGATGGCAAATGGTGTAGATTCTTTTAATATTCTTGCTCTCACTTTTACAAATAAAGCGGCGAAAGAGATGAAGGAAAGAGTGGAGCACATTCTTGGCAACAACGAAGCAAGAAATTTATATATCGGTACTTTCCACTCTGTGTTTGCAAGAATTCTTCGGACCGAAGCGCCGAAAATGGGCTATCCAAATAACTTTACCATTTATGATACAGATGATGCAAAAAGTGTGGTGAAAACCGTGATCAATGAATTAAACCTAGATGATAAGCATTATAAGCCTTCTACAGTTTATAATCGTATCTCTTCAGCCAAAAATGCATTGGTAGGGCCAGCAGAATACATCAACGACTATTATATACAGCAGGAAGATATGCGCAGCAATCGTCCGGCCATAAGCCAGATCTATGATGCGTATGTAAAACGTTGTTTTAAGAATGGTGCTATGGATTTTGATGATCTGCTCTTAAAGTTTTATGAGTTATTAAAAACATTCCCTGAAAGCCTGAGTAAGTATCAGCATAAGTTCAGGTATATTTTAATTGATGAGTACCAGGATACCAACCCGGCACAGTATGAAATAATAAAATTACTTGGCGCCATGCATGAAAATGTGTGTGTAGTGGGTGATGATGCACAAAGCATTTACAGTTTTCGTGGGGCCACGATCCAAAACATTTTACAGTTTCAAAAAGATTATGAAGAAGTGAAAGTGATAAAGCTGGAGCAAAATTATCGCAGCACACAAAGTATATTAAATACAGCTAACGAGGTCATTAAAAAAAATAAAAGCCAGATACCAAAAGATCTTTGGACAGAAAATGCAGAAGGAGAGAAGATCCGTATTGTAAGAACAATGACCGATAATGAAGAAGGAAAATTTATTGCTGATACCATACAGGAACAAAAGCTCCGTAATCATTTTTACAACAGGGATTTTGCAATTCTTTACCGTACCAATGCACAGAGCCGGGCCTTCGAAGAATCCCTGCGTCGTATGGGTATTCCTTACACCATTTATGGCGGCATTAGTTTTTATCAACGCAAAGAGATCAAAGATTATATCGCTTATCTAAGAATTACTATTAATCCAAGAGATGAAGAAGCGCTGAAACGTATTATCAATTATCCTGCAAGAGGCATTGGCAAAACAACTATTGACAAAGCTGTTCTTTTTGCCAATGAAAATAATATCAGCATGTGGCAAGTGCTGGAACAGGCAAAAACATTTGGATTCAAGGCCGGCACATTAGAAGCTATTGATGGTTTTGTAACAATGATAAAAAGTTTTCAAAGCATGTTGCAAAAACATAATGCTTATGATGTGGCTTTTCATGTAGGCAAGCAAACAAATTTTGTAAAGGAACTTTTTAATGATAAAAGTACGGAAGGCGTAGCACGATATGAAAACATTCAGGAATTATTGAACTCAATAAAAGAATGGATAGAAAGCCCGGATAATGAAGAAGGAGAGGTCGTGGATAAAAGTCTTGGAAGCTATTTGCAACAAATCACTTTATTAACCGATGCAGATGACAAAGATCCCAATGCAGATACCGTAAAATTAATGACGATACATGCCGCAAAAGGTCTTGAGTTTTCAGTAGTGTTCGTTGCCGGCCTCGAAGAAATGCTTTTCCCTAATGCACTTAGCATAAATACAAGAGAAGAACTGGAAGAAGAAAGAAGATTGTTTTATGTAGCAATAACAAGAGCTAAAAAAAGGTTGTTTATCACGTATGCAAATACACGTTATCGTTTTGGTTCCTTAGTGCAAAATGAACCAAGCCGTTTTATAGATGAACTTCCTGAAAATTTTATTGACAGAAGTTTTGCTGGCGGCGGTGCAAAAAACCAGGGCTATGGAAATGGAACTGCATTTGAAAGAATGAAAGGATGGGGCGGAAGTGGCAAGGACTGGACATCTGACAATCGGACGTCAACAAAAAAAGAAACACCTTCTTATTTAGCGCCGAAAACAACGATCCAAAAAGTTATTGAGCATGTTCCTTCTGCAGATTTTAAAGCAAGCGATGTATCTAATTTACAAGTGGGACAAAAAGTGGAGCATCAGAAATTTGGTTTTGGCGAAGTGATAAAAAAAGAAGGAGCCGCACATAACCCGATCGCTACAATTAAATTTGAGAACAACGGAGAAAAAAAGATAATGCTGAATTATGCAAAGCTGCGAATTATCGAAGCCTGATCTTCTTTAATAACCTTTATTTTATTCTTAGGTGATTTTCTCATTTAATGTCCAACCAATATTTATCTTATTTGCGGCACGATATTTTATGTTTATATATTCTAAATCTTAAACCTTAAAATAACAACAATGCAAAAAAAATTATTAGGCTTGATATTGGCCGCTGCCGCTTATGGTGTTTATCGTTACACTCAAATGACCCCGGAACAAAAGGCTGAACTTAAGAAAAGAGGAGGAGACTTTTTAGAAAAAAACATGGGGAGTTTTGGTAACCTTTTTGGTCAAAAGTCTGCTGTAACCGAAACAGCCAACAAATTCAATTAACCCTGATATATATAATAAAAAGAGTTGCTTTTTTGCGACTCTTTTGTCTTTTATTCTCCGGGGTGATACATTTTTTCTACATGTTTCACCACATCTTCTTTATAAAATAAAACGTCTTTGAATTGACCTTGGCTGTACATCGACCCCTGGTCAAAAAAATGTTTTGAGCTCTCGTTTCCACTTTCGCCTCCGGCCAATAAAGACTTTGCTTTTATTCTTTTTCCAAATTCAACTGCACAAATAAAGCTGTTGCCGTTTACTCCATATCTTTTTTTGGTGCCGGGAAAACTGCGACTGGTATAAGAAGGAAGCATTCCCCATGTAGAAGAAACAAACCCATCAGGTATGCTTGGTTTATTATCATCAAATTTATTATCAATGTCTGAAGAAATTCTTTGAAAGCGGTTGATCTCGCCCCATTCTATTTTCCAACTACCAAATTTATTCTTCAAATCATTAATTGTTGCTACCAATGGCTGCAGTAATTCCTCGGGCTTTGCATTTGCTGCAAAATATTTTGCTTTATCAACCTGGTCAGCTTCTTCATCATCAACAATTTTTGTCCTGAAAATAGATGGTAAGATCTTTTGCCCCCATTCAACTGCCAAAGTTGTAGCAATTGAATTTTCCCCGCAACGAAAATCCCAACTTCTAAAAATCGATATAACTTCATACAGTTTGTTATAAAGAGAATCGTTACCATGAACATTTTGTCCAAAACATTTTATCAGTGCAGGAATTAAAATTTCAAATGCCGATAGTCTTTTATCATATCCTGCTTTGATCACTTTATCGATCGTGTATTTATTCTCTTCACTTAATACTCTTACTGCATTAATACCGCGAAAATTTTCTCCGTCAGGCGCCATATATGCAGGGTAATTTTCTTTTTTAGGACTATTAGTTCCTGCAACTGTAAATGGTGTAGAATTACAATTCTGCAGCCAGCCATTTGGAGGATTTACACTAAACACGGTTTCGTCGATGCTGTGATAACCCTTCCATTCTGTTGCAGATACACTTCCATCAACAGCTTTACTCCAATCATATTTTGTATCTCTTTTAGGAATACGATTGCCGTGCCAATAAGCAATATTTCCTTCAGCATCTGCATAAACGGTATTGTTTGAAATATTTCCTTTAAGATCAAGTGTCTTTTTAAAATCGCCAAAGTTTTTTGCTTTTGTTCTTTGCCAGCATTGGACCAATCCATCCATAATACGGTTGTCTGCTCTCACACTCAACCATTGTCCATTTCTTTTTGCCATGATAGGACCATGATGTGTAAATAATGCATTGATATTAGTTGTTTCAATACCCATTTCTTTTTTTGCTTTTATTGAAATTCTTTTTTGAATAACCGTTTTTAACTTGCCATCATATTCATACACCCACTTATTGTCTTTTTTTGAAATTTTCTCAATATAAGTATCGGCTGCATCAACCGCACTTGAAGTGTGCATCCAACCACAATGTTCATTAAACCCCTGGTAAACGAAAAATTGCCCCCATGTAACAGCACCATAAGCATTTAATCCTTCCTCACTCGCCATGTGCACTTCGGGACGGAAATAAAAGGTAACATGCGGATTGATATAAAGGATCGCATTTCCTGACTCCGTGATCTTTGGTGAAAAAGCAAAACCATTCGAACCAGTTAGTATTTCTTCTTCTGGTTCTTTAACAAATGAAACAGATGGTTCACCAGAATAAAAGTTTTTCAATTCATTTACAGTTATATCCGCGGTACTGATAGCGCCGATACTTCCATCTGTCCATAATAAAGGATACCAGGGTTTGAAACGATTTAATAAAGCAGGTTTAGTATTAGCATTCTTGTATAAATAATAATTAATGCCATCCGCAAAAGCGTTACACAGTTTTTTTAACCATGCTGGTGAGTTGTTATAATCTTTTACCGCATCGGCAGAATCAATGATCATTCTTATGAGCAGATCATCATAAACAGATGTTTCGCCTTTTACTTCTGCCATCCTTCCGAGCTTTTCAATATAATTAATCTCCACTCTTTTAAAATCATCTTCGCATTGTGCATACATCAGCCCAAACACAGCATCAGCATCTGTTTTCCCATAAATATGAGGTATGCCCCAGTTATCTCTTATGATATTGACATTCTTCGCCTGTTTTTCCCAACGGGATATCTCTTCCTTTGAAAAAGATTGAGAGAATAAGGTGACCGGAACAAATAAAAAGAAAAATATTTTTCTCATGTTTTAAAAATTAATTATTCTATATGAAGTTCCTTTCTCAACAATTGCCAGGAAAAAAATTTCAATTTGCAATGTTTCGGGAAAGATACATTATTGAGAACAGATTTAAAATGGCCATCTTTCTTTAAAAAATAATTCCAACTGAATGACCTGCCGATATTTGTGAGGCGGCATATAATTATATTAAGAAGTGCCAATACTTTTCCTTTCTCTTTTTTTTAACATCATTCTTTATGCAGAAAATAGGTTTTTATCTCATAAATAAAAATACTGTTTATGAAAAAGGTTTTAATTCTACTTACTGTATTGATCTTAATATCATGTGCATCACGCAAAGAAAATAAGACTACACCACATGCCGATGTTCCTAAAGCATTGCAGGATAATAAGGAAATCAGCCTTCCTGTTTTTTCAAAAAGAGGTCATGATGCCCGTGACCTTGTTGAAGAGCTTTATGAAGAAAAAGTAAAGTCAACACCACAGTTGCAGGCAATAGAAAAATTGATTGATAACATAAACGATTCTCAAAATGATTCATTAGAAGCTTCTAATGATTTTAAATCCAAAAATCAACTATATTATGTTTCGGCAAAAAATCATTTAAATTCAATAAAGGATTCATTGCTGAAAAAGGAAATTGAAAATGTAATTGAGAGAAGTGCTTTAGCTTATAACAATAAAATTTCGGGATTTGAGAACCTCACAACTGTTTTAAATAATAAATCAGGCTCAGCCGATGATCGTCATTCAGCTCTAGTGATCCTTATATCGCTTGGAATGATGAAAGAGTACCAGGAGAAAAATATGCCGTCATCCAAATCCATAGAATCTGTGATCAATGATTATAACAGGCTTATTCAAAAAATGGATTCGGTGATCTCAAAAAACAAATAAATATTACCCTGTTACAAATCTGTAGCCAATTCCTTTAATTGTAATGATTTCCAAAGAAGGATCTTCTTTTAAATAACCACGGAGTTTGGTAATGTACACATCAAGGTTACGACTATTGAAGAAATTATCATTGCCCCAAAGAAGATTGAGAATATCTTTTCGATCAATGATCTTATCACGATTTTCATATAATACTTTCAAAAGTTCGCTTTCTCGGTACGAAAGCTTACGATCTTCTTTACCATCATTTAATACCTGGCGGTTGAGTTGAAAAGTGTATTTACCCATCGTTACACTATCACCGGTAATTTTTTTAGGAGCTTCTGTTTTATTGCGAAGAGCATTTTGAATTCTTACGATCAGTTCTTCCATGCTAAAAGGCTTGCGGATATAATCATTGCCACCAAGTGAAAAGCCTTTCACTACTTCCTCGGTTTGAGTTTTTGCCGTAAGAAAAATAATAGGCACTTCTTCATTCAGATCCCTTATTTCATCAGCAATGGTAAAGCCGTCCTTATTCGGAAGCATTACATCCAATACACAGATATCTGGTTCAGATTTTTTAAATGCTCCTGTTGCTTTTGCGCCATCACTTTCCATTATCACTTCAAACCCGCGGCTTTCAAGACTTTCTTTTACGATCTTGCCAAGAAACACTTCATCCTCTACGTATAAAACCTTTGTTTTGCTCATTTATTATTTAGTTTAACCGCTAAGACGCAAAGAAACGCAAAGTATTTATAAATATTGGGCCCTTTCAAAGCGAAACATAGCGCCTTTGCGGTTAAGTATTTTTGGGTAATGTAATAATGAATTTAGAACCCAGGCCAGGTTGACTTTCCACTTCTATTTTTCCCTTATGTCTTTGAATAACATGTGCTACATAGCTTAACCCCAGCCCGTAGCCTTTTGTATTATGTGTGTTCCCTAACGGCACACGGAAAAATTTTTCAAACACTTTGTCTTTATATTCCTGTGAAATTCCAATTCCGTTATCTGCAACAGATAATTCAATCTCGTTTTCTTTTTCTTTCAAGTCAAATTTTATGGCAGTGTTACCATTACCATATTTTAATGCATTATCAAGTAAATTAAAAACAACACTAAGTAAATGTAACCTGTCTGCTTGTAAATGGGTATCACCTTCCGTATTTATAGAAACAGTCGCATGATTTTTTTCGATCTGCAATCGCATAGAAGAAACAACTTCATCCACCACACCTTTCAGATCGAGAAATTCATATTTTAGTTCAATTTCTTTTTTCTCAAACATGGAAAGCTTAAGCACTTTATCTACAAGCAAGGAAAGACGTTGCAATTCATTCTGCGAAATATCTAAATATTCTTTGGTCCGCTGCGGGTCGTTGATCGCATTAAAATTTCTTAATGCCTCTATAGCCACTCCTACTGTGGCAATAGGCGTTTTTAATTCGTGGGTGATATTGCTGATGAATTCATTCTTTATTTCAGTAAGCTTTCGCTGGCGTTGCAGGTTTCGATAAAGTAATACAAATGAAAAAACCGTAACCCCTACAAGAAACAAGGAAAATAAAATTGGTGAAATAAGTTTTTTGACCAAATAGCCAAAAGAATTACCAAGGGTTAACTCATAAGTGACCGGATGAGCAAAACCAATAGTGATCTTGTTGAGTGCTTTTTCTTCTTCCCGTGGGCTTCGTTCACGACGAACCTGGGTGGTATCTTTTGTGATCAATATTGGGACATTCATTCCCTCCTTAACAAAAGAAATGCGGCAAGCAGAATCAATTTCCTTTACACGCAATGAATCCTGTAGTGAATCAACATTATATAAGAAGCGAAAAATTTCTCCCGGCGGACCTTTGCGTTCAAACGTAATATTTTTGGATGAATCCCCCGTCCTTGAAAAGGATTCGTTCATTGAAATGATCATGTTCCCTTTTTTATGTCTCATCGAGTCGGCGGGAAGTTCTTTATTTCTTATTATAACATTTGGCCTGTTCTCCAAAACGATCCCGGCATTTCGCAATGAATCATTTACCCGTATCGTTACATCATTTATTGCATTAGCGATCTCATCTTCCGGGTGACCGGGAAGCCCGGGCATCGCTTCATCATTCATTATTATTTTAACTTTACCCGTTGAATCATTAAATACTCTATCAAGGTTCAATTTTTTTCCCTGTAGTCTTCTTACAGTTTCCTTAAATACAACATTACTTCTAAACTCAAGATTCTTCTTTTCCTTGATATAATTTTCCCGAAGCCAGAAAACCTGGAAACCGGCAATAATGAGAATGGGAATGGTCATTAATAACAATTGCCATTCGTTGTGTGTACTTCGCTTAGGATTATTCGCAGATATGTTTGCGTGCCTCTTCATTTGAAAAACAAATTTAGCCATTAGATAACGGGGTTAAAAAAGCTGTTAACCTTTATTAACCTTAAACCAAGGTAGCTTAACTTGTACCCGTCAACACCGGAATTAGCTTTGCTAAAACATTAATTTATTTATGAAACGCTTATTGATTGCTTCAGCTATGCTTATAGCTATTCCCGCTCTTGCACAGGTAAAAGAAGGTAAGATCTTGTACGAAAGAACAATGCAATTGCAGATCAGGATCAATGATGATAATCCTGCTTTTCAAAATATGATCCCAAAAGAAAGAAAGGATAAGTTTGAACTATTTTTTGCCGAAGGAAAAAGCTTGTGGCAAGGTGTAGAGGATGATGGCCAAAGCGATGAAACTAGTTTTGGGGATAGCGGTGGCGGAATGAGAATGGTCATTCGTGTACCGGGAAGTGATGATATTGCTTTCCACAACATAACTGAAAGTAAAAAAGTGGATCAAAGGGAGTTGGGCGGTAAAAGTTATATTATAGCAGATAGTATAAAAAAATTGAGTTGGAAAGTTGCCGGGGAAACCAAGGTGATCCTTGGCCATAATTGCATGAAAGCAACATCACAGCGTATGCAGGAGAGTTTCCGGATGACAATGGATAATGGTGAAGCAAAAAGAGAAAAGGTGATGGATACATTAAATATTGTAGCATGGTTTACCAACGAGATACCCGGTTCATTTGGACCTGAAACCTACCAGGGACAGTTGCCGGGAACTATCCTTGAAATTGATGTGAATAATGGAAGAACTAGTTTTAAGGCAATTGAAATTTCTCCAAAGGTTGATGTTACAAAGATCAAGGAGCCGTCAAAAGGAAAAAAAGTAACTGCAGAAGAATTTGCAAAAGAAAGAGAAAAGCTAATGCAGGAAATGATGCAGAATAACGGTGGCGGTGGACCGGGTATGAGGATTAATATCCGGAATTGACTTGACAAAATATTATTCAAAGGCGGCATTGTTATGTCGCCTTTTTTATTTCAAATTAATCCTGGTTATGCCCTCAACTCAACTTTAAATGCAAGACTGAAATAGCGATAATAATGATCCTTATTCTCAATATTATTGATATTCCATTCTTCCCCGTGGACAAATGGGTTTTTGCTTGACCATGCTGCTTCGCCAATTGCAACCAAAGTGTCAGGACTTTTAAGTCTGAATCCATATGTATTATCCTTGTGTAAGTGCACTGTTTGCAGCGGAAATTGTATCCAGTTCTCTGCATCATTTTCATCTACCTCTATCTCTGCAGATGAAAGAACTTGTCCCCAGGTTTTTCTTTGCTTGTCAAATTCATGCAAGGTGAGGATCAATTTACCCGGGTGAGAAACAGCGATCGAGTAAACCTGGATCTTACTAAGAGAACCTTCTTCGGGACATTGAAAAGTTTGTCCTGCAAGATGATCAGCGGGACCTGAATTCATATGGCCGATCCATAAACAAGTATTTCTGTGAAGCTGCTCAAGTGAAGGGTGAAGATGGTTGCCAAAAGTCGTCGTTTTCATACACACATGTTTTAAGTTATAGATTAAAACAGCTAGTTGCGGCAAGAACTACTTTTTTAAACTTATTGGTTCAGTAAATATTGTGCTTGTGTATAAAAAGAAGTTTTCCTGATCCAAAAAATAAAATCTCTTCACATTATTTTTAAAATCATTAATTTAACTCCATTAATAAACCACCAAGATGAAAGCAAAATCAATCAAAGGAAAAACTACAGAAGAAATAAAGCTGGCTTTGGAAAAAAATATGGTTGATGGATTTCAACCAACATTAGCTGTTTTTTTGGTGGCAAATGATAATGAAAGAAACGGAGTCGCTGAATTATTATCAAAAAAAGGAATTCAAATTTTCGGCACTTCTACTGGTGACAATTTCACCGATGGGGAAATTGAATCACAGTCAATTGTTCTCTTATTACTTGATATTGATCCTGCTTACTTTCAATTAGCGATCAAAGGCACTGACGAAGGAACTATAAAAGAAATTGCAGAACAGATCGGCAAATCAGCACTTAGGAAATTTAAAAACCCTGCATTTCTTGTTATGTCGGGCGGATTAGCTGTTGACGGTGATGAAATTATTGTAGGAATTGAATCTGCCTGTGGAAAGGGTACTAC
>Ga0207712_10001205_pt1 | contig 17871 bp, 28 predicted proteins | sample KBSS44metaG_FD_184402 | JGI IMG/M metagenome (GOLD analysis project Ga0207712, IMG submission 184402) | Switchgrass rhizosphere microbial communities from Kellogg Biological Station, Michigan, USA - KBS S4-4 metaG (SPAdes) (version 2) | ecosystem: Host-associated > Plants > Roots > Rhizosphere... | reverse complement strand
CGACTCGGAGGACGTCACCACGGCCGAGAAGACGGCCGACGTCATGGAGGCGCTCATGCGCTTCTCGGCGGTCATCATCTCCGGCTTCGCGCACGAGCACTGGCCGGACAGCGAGAAGATCCGCTTGACCATCCAGCGGCTGGCCGCCCGCCGCCTCCAGGCGATGATGGACACCGAACGCTGATGCACCTCTTCGCCATCGTTGCCGTCATCCTCGCCTGGGGCATCGGCATGATCGTCCGCCCCGCCGCGACGCTGTTCCTGACGACCCTCGTCGTCGGGTTCCTCATCATGGCCATCTACAACGTCACCCCTCACCACTGAAGGAGCATGCATGCCTCGTAGCAGACGCATCCGCGGCGGCCTCGCCAGCCCGGTCATCGCCGCCCTGATCAACTCAATGCCGGATCCCGGCGACCTGTGGCCGACGGCCGAGCGCCAGAAGTGGCTCAGCGCTCTCCAGGCGGCGCTCAACCTCGCCTACCGGCAGGTGGAGCCCACCGAGCGCCTGTTCGAGGCGACCGCGGCGGAGGGTGACGTCCGTGACCTCTGACGACCAGCCCGAGTTCAGCGTCGCGCAATTCTACAGCGACAAGGCGGGCCCGCTCGCCGGCCAGCACGAGTACGTGCGGCGCTACGTCACCGCGGAGGAGGCGATCCTCGCCGCCCGGCACTACACCGACAACGTCGCCTGCCGGATGGGCATCATCGATCGCGTGATCATCACCGACGGCGGTGACTTCTGCGTCTTCCAGTGGGAGCACGGCAAGGGCGTCACCTTTCCGCCGACGGAGGCACCGAAATGACTTTCGAGGTACTCAGCGAGCGCTGCGACCAGTGTCTCTACGGCCCCAACAAGATCGTGCGCGAGGAGCGCCGCAAGCAACTGCTTCAGGATCTGCATAGGTCCGGCGGCTACTTCATCTGCCACAAGGCGACGATCGCCGGCCGCAAGGTCGCCTGTCACGGCGACTGGGAGCAGCGCGGCTGCGGGCAGCTCGGGCGGATCGCCGGACGCCTGGGAGTGGTCAGCTTCGTCAAGGAGGAGGATCTCCGATGAACTGGCTCCACCTCGGCCTCGTCCTGGCGCTCGCCGCCGGCACCAGCGGGACCGCCGCAGTCGTCGCGCGGTCCCCGGTGGCGACGCTGACGCTGCCGGCCAAGACCCGCCACACCGGCTTCGACTGCGTGCTGCCGATCGAGGACCGCTGGATTTCGTGCAGCCGTTTCCCCCATCTGGAGGCCAGCATATGACCATCCACCTCGCCTACCGTCCCCGCGGCAGCGCCGCCTGGACGCATCATTTCAAGGTCCGCGCCAGCGAGTGGCGGACGTTCCTCGCCCACGCCCGGCTCATCAGGTCGGCCGGCGAGTACGCGCTCGTGCGGCGCGGCACCTACACCCCGGTGAAGGCATGAAGCCCGTCTGCGTTCCTTGCCGGCGCTTCTTCCGGATGAAGCGGGCCGGCTTCTACTTCACCGAGGGCATGCCGATCGAGCCTGACGCGCTGCCGGGCAACGGCGAGCCGGAGAAGTGGAAGCCCTACAAGCTCTGGGTCGGCGACCGTTTCGAGTGCCAGGGCTGCGGCGCGGTCATCCTCAGCGGGTTCGGTCGGACCCACATCCGCGAGCACTACCAGCCCGACTTCGCCGCCGAGGCCAAGCGGCTCGGTGCCGACCAGTTCCAAGTCAACGACTGTTAGGAGCACCATGACCCTCGGCCCTGGCCTGCACTACGGCGTCGAGTCGAGCGACTACTTCGCCGACCCCACGCCCGAGCCCAGCCTGACGCAGTCGATCGCGAAGATCCTCCTGCGCCAGTCGCCCGCCCACGCCCGGCTTGCCCACCCCAGGCTCAACCCCGACCTGGAGGACAGCGACCCGACCAAGTACGACATCGGCCACATCGCGCACCGCCGGCTGCTCGGCCGTGGCCGCGAGATCGAGGTGCTCGACTACCGGGATTGGCGCACCAAGGACGCCCAGAACCACCGCGCCGACGTCGCCGAGGCCGGCAAGCTCGGCGTGCTCGGCAAGGACTGGCTGCGCGGCGGCGAGATGGTCGAGGCCATCCGGGCCCAGCTTGAGGAGCGCGGCTACGGTCCCGACTGGTACGAGCCCGACGTCGAGCGCGCCGCCGAGGTCGTGGCGATCGCCAAGCTGGACGACGACGGCATGCCCTACTGGCTGCGCTGCATGATCGACTGGCTGCCGAGCCCGCTCCGCCCCTGGGATCTCAAGACGACCGGCCGCAGCGCTGCGCCGGACGAGCTGTGGCGGCAGCTCGTGGACGCCGACTGGCCGCTCCAGGCCGCGATGCACGAGAGGATCCTCGACTACCTCCTGCCGGAGGGAGCCGGCCGCCGCGAGCACAGGTTCGTGGTCGTCGAAAACGAGCCGCCCTACGCGCTGTCGGTCGTCAAGATGACCGAGGCCCACATGACGATCGGCCGGGCGCAGCTCGACCGCGCCGAGGTGATCTGGGCGACGTGCATGGCTGCCGGCCGCTGGCCAGCGTATCCCCTCATCGACCAAAATCCGGAGTACCCGACATGGCGGATGAAAGCCGAAATGCTGGAGCCCCAGGAGTGACCTTGGACACGCTCAGCGACATCATGTTCGAGACGGGAGTGCTCGTCGCGCTCCGGCGCGCAGCCGAGGCCCTGATAGCTCGTGGCCTCGACGACGCCGCCACCATCGTCCTCAACACACCGCGTCCGACCAGATCGGAGGTCGGGCATGACGCCTGAGATGGTCATCGTCCCCGCGCCGAAGTACCGGGCACCCTGGCGCATCATCTGCGATCGGATCGCGCGGCGGCACCAGACGACCTACGAGAGGGCTATCGCCAAGGGCAAGCGCCGCAACGCCACCCTGAACGCGCGCGTCGAGATGGCCCGCGCGCTCTATGCCGAGGGCATGTCCTCGACGATGGTCGGCCGGCGGATCAACAGGGATCACACCACGGTGCTCTGGTATCTCGGGCACCTCAACAATCCCAGGCGGAGGAAGATCCCATGAACCTCAACGAGGAGGTCTACCTCGGCGACGCCGTCTACGCTTCGTTCGACGGCTACATCATCTGGCTCCGCACAGGTGACGGCAACGACCAGCGCATCGGCCTGGAGCCTGCCGTCTACTACGCGCTCGCCGCCTTTCATGCTGCCGTGCAGCGCAAGATCAAGGAGTCGAAATGACCGACCGTGAATTTACCGTGAAAGCCGGCGTCCGCGAGGCCGTGCCCCTCCTCCTCGGCATCATGGGCCCGAGCGGCGGGGGCAAGACGTTCTCTGCGCTCCGCCTCGCGACCGGGATCCAGCGGGTGACCGGCGGCGACATCTACGGCATCGACACCGAGGCGCGGCGCATGCTGCACTACGCCGATCGATTCAAGTTCAAGCACCTCCAATTCGACGCGCCGTTCCGCTCGCTCGACTACCTCGCGGCCATCAAGCACTGCGCCGCGCAGGGCGCACGCATCATCATCATCGACTCGATGTCGCACGAGCACGAGGGCCCCGGCGGGATGCTGGATTTCCACGACAGAGAGTACGAGCGCCTGGGCAATAAGGAGTCGGTCAACATGTTGGCCTGGAAGCGCCCCAAGGCCGAGCGCCGCGACCTCCTCAACGGCATCCTCCAGATCCCGGCGAGCTTCATCTTTTGTTTTCGCGCCAAAGAAAAAATCAAGATGGTCAAGAACGACCGCGGCAAGCAGGAGGTCGTCCCGCAGGGCTGGATGCCGATCGCGGGCGAGGAGTTCGTGTTTGAGATGACCGCGAGCTGCCTGTTGCTCCCGCGCGCGAACGGCGTGCCGACGTGGGAGTCGGGGGAGCCCGGCGAGCGCACGATGATGAAGTTGCCGTTGCAGTTCCAGACGATCTTCTCTGAGTCGAAGCCGCTCTCCGAGGACATCGGCGAGCAGCTCGCGCAGTGGGCTGCCGGCGGCGCGCAAGCTCCGGCCAAGCCGGCGACGGTGGAGGATCACAGCACGCTGCTGCTGGCTGCCCGCGAGCAGGCGAAGGGTGGCCGCACGCTGATGGAAGGCTGGTGGAAGACGCTGAGCAAGCAGAGCCGTGTCGCGCTCAAGGACTACACGAACGAGCTGAAGGCGATCGCCGAGGAGGCCGACGCCCGGCGCAACGGCAAGCTGGACCCTACCCCGTCCACTGGTGGCGAGGCTCCGAGTTCTGCTGGATCCACCACCCCAACGACCGTCGCTGAGGGAGACGTCATATGACCCACACCAAGGACATCCTGGCCGCGGCGCTGACCGAGGCCGGGCTCACCGAGATGGCCGCCAAGGCGGCGACCGGCTACTACCACGACTTCCTCTCGCCGCTCGACCTCCCCACGGTGACGCTCGCCGATGATCTGGCTAAGGCCGGCGCGTGGGCGCTCCGCCAGCGCGTCATCAACGGCGACTTCGACGCCAGCCGGGAGGAGAGCGAGGAGTGGGCGGCGAGCCCCGAGGGCCAGGAGACAATGGCCGAGCTGACGAGGGGCAAGCGATGACCGACGACCTCACCTCGATGATGCTCGGGTCGTTCATCGGCTCGCTGCTCGGCACCGCTCTCGCCCTCGGGATCGCGGTGTGGTGGACGAACCGCGATGACTGAGCCCATCCACTGCACACCCGAGACGCCCTGGGACGGCGTCCGGCCAGACATCCACACGCGCGTCATCCACCACGACGTCGAGGAGGTCCAGCAGATCGACGGCTGGCCCGGCGGCGACATCGTCACCTACCACTGCAAGGTCTGCGGACATGAGTGGCGGGCGGAGTTGCCGCAATGAACATATTCGAGCTGCACCAGAAGATGACCGCTCACCTCTTCCCGCCCTACTCGTCCACCGACGAGCGCTTCCTGGCTCTCGGGCTGTGCGGCGAGGCCGGTGAACTCGCCAACATGATCAAGAAGCGGTGGCGCGATGGCGCTGACCTCTCGGACGAGATCCGCGAGGAGATCGCCGACGTCAGGGTCTACCTGGAGCTTCTCGCCAAATGCTTCGGCATCGAGGGGGAGAAGCTGGACGCCGCCGTCGAGGCCAAGCTCATCAAGGTGGTGGAGAAGCACAAGCTATGAGGAACCTCCACGAGCTGGATCAGTGGCGCGACACCGGGCCGGAGGTACGCGAGTTCTACGGCAGTACCGGCGACCACGGCAACGGGGCCTTCTTCGTCCCGTCGCCGATCGACAGGGCCACGATGCGCGTCGTCGCGTCGGACGGGGGCGGCTGGGATCACGTCAGCGTGTCGCGCAAGAACCGCATCCCCAACTGGACCGAGCTTGAGCACGTCAAGCGCATGTTCTTCAAGGACGACGAGGCCGCGATGCAGATTCACGTTCCGCCCGCCGAGCACATCAACCACCACCCGCGCACGCTGCACTTATGGCGGCCCCAGGCGATCGAGATCCCGATGCCGCCCGCGATCTTCGTGGGGCCCAAGGCATGAGAGCCCTCGCCCTCCTCGTCATGCTGCCGCTCGCGGCCCACGCCGCCGACATGAGCGACTGCCACGCCTACGCCAACCGCGGTAGCGCGGCGGCCCTCCGCCAACTGATCCTCTTCCCCTTTCTTGCCGATCCCTCTGTCGGGCGATTCCTGTACCGCAAGGCGTACTCGTACTGCCTCAACGCCGACGAGGTGCCGGTCCTGGCTTTCACCGCCGAGGAGCAGCCGATCGTTGACGGGCTGCCAGCCCCGACACCTCGGCCGGAGCCGCCCCCCGCCTCGGTGCCGGCGACCGATGAGACAGCCCCCGTCGTCGCGAAGGGGAGGTCAGGCTTCGCCGCCGGCTCCGACCAGTGGAAGGGTTGGTGCCGGCGACACTTCCCGCGGAGCTGGGACGCGAAGACCGGCACCGTGATCCTCCCCACCAGCCGCAAGAGAGCGAGAACGCCATGCCCAGGGTAGATAGCTGCGAGGACTGCCTGTGCTTCTTCGTGCCGGCTGAGGCAACGGCGGAGCAGACCCAGGCGGGCTTCGGCCTTTGCCGGAGGAACCCGCCGCAGATGCTCAAGATGGACGGTGGGCCGACTGCTTTTTTCCCGGTCATGCACAAGTCCGGCTGGTGCTACGAGCACAAAGAGATCCCCGAGGGCTACCTCAGCGCAACGAAAGGAAACTAAGTGAGCACACGGTATAAAGCAGACCCGACGATGCACGACGTGCTCGCGGTCATCGACGGCATGGCGGCCGTGAAGATCGAGCGCGACACCGGAGTATGCGCGAGCACTGTGCGCTCATGGAGAAGCGGCAAGACGTTGTCGCCCCAGAATAAGACCTTGGAGTTTGCTTTACGCGCCGCCGGCTACAAGCGGATCATCGTGAGAGCATGACGGATGACCTCGACGCTCTCATCAGACGCTACGACTGGGCCGTCCAGCGGCGGCGCGATGCCGTTGCCATCGACGAAGACGCTCTGAGGCTCGCCATTGCGGCGCAGCTCGGGGTGGCTCTATCGCACGTCCCCGAGGACACGAAGCTCCTGGCGGGCATGCGCCGCGCGCTGGAGGCCTATCTGGCGGCTACATCCTGAGCACGGCCTGGAGCGATGCGGTGGCTGCGTAGGTGCAGTTGGCCGAGTTGCCGCCCTCAAGCGCCTGGGCGTAGTGCAGCCCCCTCGCGGCAGGGAGGATGGCAGTGACGGTGTCGTAGCTGCGCCCGACGCCGCCGGCGTCATCTTCGACCAGCGTCTCGGCACCGGCTATGTAGGCGGTGGTGCTGTCGAAGCCGAGGCCGAAGGAGCATGTCTGACCGACAGCCGCGGCTGTCCTGACGAAGTGCCCATAGACCGCGGTCACGACGTCGGTGACGTCACCCACGACGTAGGAGATCCGGTTGTTGATGCCGGCGACCGCGGTCACTGGAGCGTTGGGGCCGTTATTCGCCGGTCTGATCGTGCCGCTGTTGGGCTCGTAAGGCCCCACCGTGTCGAGAACGATGCCGCGCACTCCGACGCGGTTGTAGTTGTTCCAGACGTAGAGCTTGGCGAACTCGGTCGGCGGAGCTGTAGTCGGGATGACGGTCGGCACCCATGACGTAAACCCGGCCGCCAAGGTCCGGAATGTCCCGACAAAGGTTGCCGCGCCGGCTGCGACCTGGATGGAGTTGGCGCTATCGGAGCCCCACCGGCAGAACATCAATAGCGTGTTCGAGAGGATGCCGAACTTGTAGCTGATCGCGGCGCTGCGAGTGGTGTCGTCCGTCCAGGCCGGGCCGGAGCACAGGCGCGGGGTGGCACCGTCGAGGATGACGAACAGGTCGAAGTTGGAGTTGGCGGCATGGAAGCCCGTGTGCGCCGGCGTGGCGTCGAGGACCAGCGGCATCTCGGAGAAGGTGACCGGCCGGAACAAGGTGCCGTCCCAGATCGGCACCGTCGAACCGATGAACGGCGTGTAGTAGATGACCCCGGAGTCAACGGGCAGGATGCTCGCGACCACGACCGGCGAGCCTGACCTTATCGTCAGCCTGCCGCCCGGTATGACCGGGATGACCGCGGTCGGGCCCGCCGTCGCCGCGGGTAGGGCGACGAGATGGAAGCTCGCGTCGGAGCTTGCATAGACGGCGTTGATGACGTTGCCGGCATGGACCTCGCCGCCGGCCATCGCGGTCGGTCCGACGACCGAGTCCTTGAGGAAGGGCAGCGGCGGGTTCGACCCGACCTGGAGCGTCATCGGCCCGGTGTTGGTGACCGTCGCGACGAAGCTCACCATCTGGCCGTCGATCAGGGCGAAGTTGCCGCCGCCGACGGTCGGGGCATTGCCGGATCCGCCGGCGGCTCCGCCTTGCGTGATGCCGCCGACGCCGGGGTCGGTGGTGAGCTGGTCCCAGATCGTGTTGCCGAGGACGTCCTTGACGAGCTGCCGATAGACGCCGGAGCCGTAGATCACCGCGCAGCCGGCCGAGTCGAGATTGACCGGGTTGGTGTTAGAGATGGTCTGCGCGCTGTTCTGCCAAGTGGACTTGGGCGTTGTCGTCGAGGGGATGAAGAACGACACCTTGCCCGCGGCGAGCGGGTCGCCGTTGGCGTCGAAGAAACAATTCTTGCCCGGCGGCAACAGGCTCGCGGCGTCGGCAGCGCCGGCGGCGAAGAGGAGCGCGAGGGCGGCGAGCAGAAGTCTCATGGCGTGACCACTCGTTTGAGCATTGCGTCGGCGGCCGGCACCGCCTGCTGGGTGACGCCTGGGATCATTCCCCTGACGATGCCGGCGGCGGGCTTGATGAGCCCAGGCACCGGCAGCGACTTGGTGACCAGGGCGTTGCCGAGCCCCGTGCTGCGCGCCGCGGCTCCGGCGATCTGCGTGCCGAGGAGACGCGCGCCGAGCTTCGCCGCGGCGATCGGCGCGGTGATGATGCCGGCCGTCGTCAGGTCGCCGGGGACCGAGAGGCCGTGCATGACGACGTGCGCGGCGGCTGCCGGGGCCCCGGTGAAGAGCCCCTGCTTGAGGCTCCCCTTGATGAGCCTGACCGCCGTAGCGAGGTCGAGCTTCGGGTTGGCCGTCTCCTTCAGGAAGACCGCGCCGATGTCCGCAAGCTCGGCGACCTCGCTGTCTCCGCCCTTGCCCGATGCGTTGATCGCCTTGGTGATGACCTCGTTGAATTTTTCGGGCTTGAAGCGGCCGAACTTGTCGATCGAGGTGACGTGATCCAGGAGGCGCAGGTTGACCGTTTGCCCGCGCAGGACTTCCAGCTCGGCGAGCAGCGCGTCCCTGTTCGGCGCATTCGGCGTGAGCGCCTTCTTGATGGCAGCGACCCGGTCGGTGATGCGCTTGGTGGTGTCCCTGAGCACCTTGGCCGTCAGCATGGGGGCGTCCGAGCCGATCGTCCGCGTGATCGCCCGGTGCCACGCACTGATGGCGCGGGCCTCGCCCTTCTGTGCCCGCGCGACCAGGGGGAGGATCGACTCGCCCTCGGCGAGGAGCTGGCCGTCGAGCTTGCCGTAGACCGGGTTGGCCGAGATCTTGCCGGCCCCGAGCGGGATCTTGTGCTTGATGATCGCGGTCTTGTAGAGGCCCTCCAGGCCGGGCTTGAGGGTGTTGACGAACAGGCGGTTGAGCGAGGTCGCAAGCACGCTGGAGCCGATGCCGGTGATCCCGGTCAGCCCGATCTCGATCGGATCCTGGGGCTTACCCTTGATCCAGTTGTCGAGCATCTTGATGCCCGCCATCACCGTGCCGCCGACCGCGGCGGGGAGTTTGTAGCCCTCCTTCGACGCCAAGCCGAACGCCTTGGGGAACTGCGCGGCGGCGATCGTCAGCCCGCCGATGCTGCCCACGAGCTTGCCGAGCGTGGCGTTCCACGGGTTCGCCCTGTCGGTCGCCGTCCGCTCGGCCTCGATCAGGGTACGCGCGCCCTCCTCGGGCATGCCGGTGAGGGCGACCCGGCTCTTAGTGGCGCGCTCCCGGCCGGCTTTCTCGATCAGCCCGCCGACGGCCGGCAGCTCTTCGAACATGTTCATCCAGAAGGCGAGGGCCTCGTCTTGATGCGGGTCCGTCGGAGCCTCGCCGAGGATCGGATGCACGTCCTCGCGCGGCCGGTCGGCGTTGGCCGCCTCGATTCGCGCCATCACCGCTTCCCGGTCGTTCCCGGTGGGGGCCGGCTCTGCGTCGGTGGCGTCGAGAGTGTCGAACACGTCGGGCTTCTCGCCGACGCGCGAGTAGTCCTTCTTCTGCCCAGGCTCCGGCGCACCGAACACGGGCTCCTCCGGCTCCGGCGGCGTCGGCTCCTCGTCGGTGGCGTCGAGCTTGTCGAAGACGTCCATCAGGCAGCCCTCCGACGCCAGTTCTTGCCGTCGAAATACACCCCGCCGACCTGCGTCCTGGCGCGGATCTCGCTCACCGGGATGTTGGCGCGCGGAGGCACGGGCCGGGTGGCCTGGGGCACGTCGGTGATGCCCATCGGACGCCCGGTGGGTTCCTTCAGCCGCACGCCCTGGGCCCTGGCGGCGTCGTAGGCGGCCTCGGGCCACGCTCCGGCCGGCGGCGCGTAGCCCTCGGCCTGGGCCACCTGCTGGCCACCACCGCTGCTGCGCTCGCTCATGGGGACGCCCTTCTCCTCGGTCTTCCCCTTGTAGCTGTCGATGTAGTCCTTGGCTCTCTGTTCCGGCGTAAAGCCAGACTTGTCGTCATCGAGCGCGCGCATGTTATCTTCAATCTCAAACAGTCTTTGGAGCTGATCCTTGGTAAAGAAGCCTGCCGGTGGCGTCATCTCGCCACGACCAAGTAGTGTCGATGGGACGATCCAGTAAGTGTCTGGCTTCTCCTTCGGGGAGGGCGTCAGCTCAGCTTTTTCCTCCTCGCGCCTAGTCTTGATATCATCCCACGATTGGCCGCCGTACTCATGCTCGTAATAGTCCCCGACATTCGCCCAGTCGGGTATCGTCCCCGGCGGCTCTGTTTCGAGAGCGGGCGTTTCTTCCATCCCCAATCCCTGTTCCAGGATGGATCTCGCCTCCTCGCCTTCAGCCGCGATCGGCTCTCCAGGAACGCTCTCGGCGCGCTCGTCTCCCTTGCTCTGGAGCCCTTCCCGCATGGCGTCGTAGGCCGTCTTGCCGCCCGCCCTACTCAGCGCTTTCTGAGTGTCGGCCGGCAGATCCTCCCACGGTGTGTTGGCATAGCGCTCGGTCAGCACGCGATCGCGCTCATCGAGGTCGTGCCCTCCCGGCTCAGCGTTCAGGTCTTCCACCGTAAGGCCGCGGCCACCCGCCTTCGACGCCTTCGTCCCGGCCGGCTCGGCCCCCTTCTGCGGCGTCTCCCAGAACTCGTGCTGGCCGATCTTGCCGACCATCTCCCGGCCACCGCCCCTGATCCACGACGCTCCTCCCGGTGACGACCGGCCTGGGTTCATGAAAAACTTCGCGCCCTTGATATCAGGGCTGCGACCGTTGTAGGCGTCATCGACCGCTTGCAGCGCTTCCCTGCTGACCTTTCCGCCCCGCGCGTATTGGTTCCCGCTCAGGATCTGCTTGAATGACTTCCCGAAGCCGCCTGCGGCCATGCGGTTGAATATCGTCTGCGCGACAGCAGCCCTGCCCTCCTGCGATTCGCCCCTTGCTTCAGCGTCAACCGTCTGGGCTATGCGCCGCCTGTCGTCAGCGGAGAGCTGGAAGGAGTAGGCCGGCGTCTTGGCTCTCGTGCCCGGCACCGTCTGCTCGCCGGCGACCGGCTTTCCTGGCACGGGCTCCGGCTCCTCCGGCGGTAGCGGCCCAGGCTCCGGCGTCGCCTCCGATCCTAACCCTCCCTCCGGCGGCAAGTTGACCTTCTTTTCCGGGGACCGTGTCTTGGCCTCCTCCTTCTCTTCACGTGCGGCGGCGGGAGCCTTGGTGCCGGCCGCCGTCACAGCATCCTGCCTCATTTTCTCGTAGATCCGGTCCTCAGTTTCCATCCGCTCTACCGGGTCCGTGATACCCATCTTCTTGACCATCCCCTCCACCGACGTGATGGTTTCGCCGGGGAGATGCGCCTTGAAGTCATTAAGGGCCCGCAGCTCGGCTGCCGACATGGGCTGCACCACCGACTTGACCGTCTCAACCGGATCACGCGGCGGCACCGAGGGCACCATGCGCTCGGTCCTGGGGGGCAGCCCCTTGTTGGGCCCCTCGGCAACGGGGGCCACGCCTTCACCATAGGGCACCGTCGCCGCCACCAGCTTGTTCGAGATACCGACGCGGGTGGGATCCTCTCCGATGAGAGAGCCCGGCGCACGAGCTGGGCGTGACGGCGGCAGCGGTATCACGGTATCGGGAAACCCCTCGGCCGGATCCGGCGACCCCTTCGGGATGTTGCGCGCATCGATCTCGGCCTGGGTGAGCGCCCCAGGCACCACGGGCACCGACCGATCCACCAGCGCTGAGGCTCGCCGTGCGCGCTCCGCTTCGGCTGCGACCGCGACGTCGCCTCCGCCCGCAACGCCGGTCGTCGGATGGCGCAGCCTGAACGACTCGGCATCCGGCTGCGCGACGACGACGCGCGCAGCGGCGGCCGGCGGCGCATTGTGCGCGAGGGTGAACGCTCTGAGTTCACCCGGAGTGTCGAGCGTGAACCCCGGCCTCACGGCCGCTGGCGGCGTGTACGGCCGCAGCTCGGGGTGCTCGGTGTAGAGCCTCTCCAGCTCGGCCGGCGTCATGGTCTTGGTGAGATCGGCGGTAGCATCCGGATCGTTCGGGGGGATGTCCACCTCCGGCACCACGCCGCCGGGCAGCGGCTTGCCGTCTGCCGGTCGGAGCCTGGGCAGCGGCACCGCAGCCGCCGGAGGCACGGGCACGAGCACGGGTGCCCTGGTCGCGGCTCGCGGGACGCCGGACAAGCGCGTGATCGCCTCATCGCTGACGTAGTTGGCCGAGCCGGGGATGCCGTTCTCGCGCATGTATTCCGCATAGCGCTTCCTGGTCTTCTCGCCGTACTTACCGTCCTCCTTGAGCATCACCTTCCAGCCGTGCTCGCGTGCCCAGTCGTTCAGCGAGACTTGCAGGTTCATCGTCTCATGGAAGCCCGTGTAGTCGTCGGGGTCGTACCCGGCACCGAGGCCCAGGGGCGGGCGCGACGGCGGCGTGCCGGCAGCGCCACCGGCGAGAACGTCGGTGGCGCCGCCGCCAGTAACGAGCGAGGAGGGCCCGCCACTGCCGGAGAGCGTGCCGGCGATTGCTTGCCCGGCCAGCCCCGCGGAGCCGCCGTTACCCCAGCCAGGACCGCCAGCTCCAGAGGACGGCGCTGCCGCCGCCATCGTGGCCGGCTGGCCGCTGCTGCTGCCCCAGCCGGGCTGCGACACCTGGGCCGCGGTCGCACCGCCCCAGCCAGGGCTCGCCACCGACGTCGGACTGACGGTCGCCACCGGCACCGAGGCCTGGGTCAGCGTGTTGCCGGAGCCGCTGTAGGCTGGCGTCGAGAAGATGTTTTTCGACACGTTCGCCGCATAGCCGCCACCCGTGTCGTCGGCCTCGAAATTGGGCATCGCGTCCTCCTACTGGGGCATCATCCCCGGCGGCGGCATCGCGGCCTCCGGTGCCTGCGCTGCTTCCTCCTGGGCGCTGCCGTGCTGGGCATACGCCATCTGCGCGAGAAGCTCGTGGCCTTTGTCGGAATGGCGCTGTGCCCACTCCCTGATGTCGTCGGGCTCCTCGGGAATGTCCGCCAGGAAGGTCGCGGCGGTCTGCGGCGACATGGCGTCGTCGGCCACGATCTCGGTCATCATCTGGATGATGGCGCTGCGCGTCACGGTCGGCTTTTCGAGGACCGTCGTCAGCCGGCTCGTCACCACGGCCATCTTGTGGATCGCCTTCTGGAGCAGCTCCGGGTCGATGCCTGCCTCGGCCAGCGTCGGCGGGGGAACGTCGGCGTCAGGAGGAGCCTCTGGCGTCTCCTCGGGGGCCTCTGGCGCTTCAGGGGCCGCTTCGGGGGCCGGAGGAGCGGCCGGGGGCTCCGGCGCTGCCTGGGGGGCCTCTGGAGCCTGCGGCTGCGGCTGCGGCAAGGAGCCGGCGGCGAGGGCGTTCGACATGGGCTACTCCTGCGCCTTGAAGCGATCGACCGCGAGCTTCAGCCAGCCGGCCTCGTCGGCGTATTTGAGATCGCTGGCGAAAGCGTTCAGCTTGATGCGGTCGCCCTCGCCCAGCTTCGCGCGCTTGCCGGTTTCGTCGGGGAGGCCCACCCAGTGCCTCTTGCCGGAGACGGGATCCTTGACGTACTCGGCCCCGAGCATGGCGTCGCGCTCCGCCTTGCTGCCCATCATGGCGTACTGGAAGACGCGCGGGTCGCCGTGCTCGGCCCAGTCGCCATAGAATTTCTTGAGCGCGAGATAGTCCCCCTGGATCGGCCCGACCAGGAGGCCGACGGTCTTGATGGCAGCCTGATTGCCGAGCAGCTTCTTGATCACGATCCCCCTGCCCAGGTCGGAGATGTGCGAGTTCGGGTTGGCTATCATCGACTGCGAGCGCCCCGCGTCTGTTGCCCCCTCGGCTCCACCGAGCTGGGCCGCCTGCTGGGCGGCGAATGCCATTGCGGTCTTGTTGAACACCTCCTCCGCCGCGACCGAGTGCGCGGCGATCTCCGCGCCGGTCAACTGGTTGGTGGCCGCGAGCAGCTCGTAGAGCGGGCCGGAGAGCGGGCCGCCCCTGAACCTCTGAGCCTCCTCCAGGAGGGTCATCAGGTTGGCCGATGCGTCCACCGAGGCATTGGCAGCCGCGAGATCCGCCTGCGCCTTCTTGGAGTAGAACTGGCCCGCCTGCCCGGCCGCGGCAGCCTGGGCGGACGAGGGCCCGGTCACCGCGGTCTTGAGGCCGGACGTCGGCTTGTCCGTCGCCGGGGCCTCGCCTGGAAGCGGCTCCTCTTCCCCGTCGGGCCTGGGCGGCGTCACTCCGGTGGCCTCGGCGATGACGTCAGCCAAGAGCTTCAAGCCCTTTGTGCCGTCGGGGTTGGTGACTTCGACGGTCGTCGTCCAGACGGCCCCCTTCTGCGCGGCGATGAGCTTCTCCGCGATGTACTTGCTGCGCGCCTTGTCGTTCGGGAGCTTGGCCAGCTCCAGGTTCATCGCCGCCGCGGTCAGCGGCTGGATCACCTTCAAGGAGTTGAGGCTGCCGACGACGGCGACGGCATCGGCCGTCGGGATGCCGTCGGGGTGGCTCGACAGAAGGACGCCGAGCGAGTTGCCCATGTAGGCCAAGTCGTCCTGGGCGTTCGCCGCGACGCCCTTGGCCGCGGTGGCACCGCTGGTCACTGCGTCGGTGGCCGCCTTGTAAGCGTCGGGGATCAGCTCGGGCGGAGCCCCCTGGATGTCCGGCGTCATCTTCGACGGGTCGAGGCCGATGCCTCCAGGCACGATGCCCTTCCGGATCGCCTCGCCGGCGAGCGCGCCGCCTTGCAAGGCCCGTCGCCGGGCCTCCTGCTCCTGACGCTGGATCAGGATGTTCTGGACACCCTGGGCCCGCTCCAGCGGATTGATGTCCGGCATCGGGGCGTAGGGCGTGTAGGGCTGCACCATGACGGTTTATCCAGACCACAAATTGCCGTTGCCCGGCACGGGGATGCTGTTCTTGGAGTTGGAGAGCAGGTTGTTCGTGTAGATGTTGTTGGCGAACCCGGTGATCGCCGCCGCGACGTCGCGGGATCCCTGGCCCTGGGCGGCCCCCTGGTTGATCAGGCTCTGGCTGACGTTCTCGCCGACCGACGAGGCCGCCGTGCCGATGCCGGTGGCACCGCTCTCGCCGAGAGACGCCGTGCCGTAGAGCGCCTTCCAGGCCATCTCCTTGTTCGCCAGGGCGTTCTGGAATTGCTGCTGGTAGGTCTGCGACGCCAGCCCGACAGCGTACTGCTCCGCCCCCTTGATGCCGGCACCCGAGCCGAGCGGGCTCATGCCGCGCGTGGTCAGAGCATTGCCGGTGGCCTTGAGGCCCTGGCCGAGCGCGAACTGGTAGCCGGGCGTCTTTTCGAGATCCGCCTGGGTCATCGAGATCGGCTTGATCAGGCTCTTGAGCATGCCGGGCTTGGCTGCGACAGCCGCCTTGGCCTGGACGACCTTCTGCTTGACGGTCCAGCCCTGCGCCTTCAGCGCGTTGACCTTCGCGGCCCCGCCCGGCTGCACCGTGACCGTCTTGCCGTTCTTGGTCAGGATCCAGGGCTTCGCCGCCACCGCTTTCCTTCCCGGCGAGCCCATGAGGATCCCCATCGCGCCCGCGCCGCCCGAGAGGTAGGGGGCAAGCGTCGCCTGGGTGATGCCGAACATGGCGAGCTGGGCCGCGATCGCCTGCTGGTTCCCCTTCACCTGCGCGCTGGCCGCCGACTTGGCCCCGAAGATCTGGGCGATCGCCGAGATCGCAGCAGGGAGAATGGCGGCGATGATGGCTTCCATGCTGGCCTCCTATGACGGGTTGCCGTTCGGCAGATACCAGAGCACCGGCAGCACCGTGTAGGTGATGATCAGGACATCGTTCTGGCTCATCGGAAAGAAGCCCGCGACGGGGCCGATGGGCGAGATGATAACACGCGCCCGCTGCAAACCCACCGAGCTGACGGTGCCGCCTTTGATCAGTGCGTTGCCGGCGTGAATCGCGGTGAACGCGAACACGAACGGCGACGGCGGCACCGGCGGCGGGAACTCGATCTGCTGGAACGGCGTCGCCTTGCCGGTGAGGTCGGAGAAGAAACCGTACCAAGGCTCGGTGACGATGCCGGTGTCGAGATCGACCATCGGCAGGGCGTTCGAGGGCAGCGCAGGAGGCGGCTTTTTCACGAGCCCACCGGCGTCGCTTCGAGGAAGATCCCGTTGAGCGCAGTGTCGATCGGCGCTGACCACGACAGCTCGAACACGATGTCGCGGCCGATGCCCAAATTTGGCCACCACGGCAATTCGCCGTACTCGCCCTCGTTGCCCATGCTGGCCTGGAGGGCGTCGGAGAATGATCCGCCGCGGTCGTAGGAGACGCGCAGCGAGATCAGCGGCGTCGAGAAGAGCGGCGAGGGGAGCTGGTTGTTCTCGGTGACGGCGGCGTAGAACGCCTGGACCTGTGCCTGGGTCAGGGCGACACCCTCCCAGATCGCCATGAAGCCCATGCGGGTGTTGGCGGGCATGGCAGCAAAAGCGTTGCCGCGAGCCCCGATCTGCATCGGGAAGGTCGCCGGGGCCGCCGAGGGTGCGGTGTAATTCGGGTTGCCCGCTACCGTGACCCCGCCGTTGTTGAAGATGAAGGCGGATGTGCCCTCGTTGACGCTGACGGCTGAGACATTCCAGCTACCTACCGGCGGGGCGAACGCGGGGGCCAAATTGATGGCGTAGACTGGGGTCGGGCTGAAGTTAAAGATCGCGAACGTCAGTACGGCCCCGGTGGGATCGGTCCCGAACAACCACCCGAGCCCGGTGCTGCTGGAAGCGCCGAGATCGCCGCCCAGCATCACGCCGTTCGGTGCGCTGGTCGCGTGATACCACTGCGTCAGGATGGTGAACTTGGCCCCGTCCTTGTGGATGTTGTTCATCCACGCTTCGTTGGGCGCGTCGTAGGTGAAGTGGTCGGTGCCCGACCCACCCGACAGGAAATACTCGCTCAGCGACAGGCCCCCCGGCGTCCCCACGAACGAAGGGTCGCCCCCAGGGACCACCGCGGCGTCGTCGCCGAGGAAGAAGTCGTAGCCCCCGCCACTCTCGTCGAACCACTTCTGCCCGCTGCCCGGCCACGACGGCAGGTTGCCTGCCTCCAGGAGAAGCGTCGGGGCCGGCAGCGCCAGCTCGCCGACGATGTCCTGGATCGAGCGCGAGTAAGGCCCCGGCACCGCGCCGCCGAGCGTCCCGCCCTGGGTGTCGGCGATGACCCTGTCGATGCGGACGCGCTTGCCGTCGTTGATGACGTGCGGGATGGTCCGCAGCCGCGTGATCGGATTGCCGGCGTCGGTGAGGTTGAACGGATCCATCTCGTAGAGGTCGCCTGTCGCCCGATCGCCGGTCAGCACCATGTCGTAGGCGAAGCACCAGCACTGTCCGCGATGGCGCTCGAATCCCGCCGGGCCGGTCCAGGCCAGCTCGTGCCACTGCTCCGTTTTCAGCTCGCAGGCGAAGGTCCGGTTGGCTGTCGGGAAGGTCAGGATGTAGTAGCTGTGGCCGAGGATCTGGAATGTCCCGCCGATCGCGTCGTGGACTGCCGGCATCCTGGCGAAGATCGCCTCGATCCCCGGCTTTGAGATCACCTTGGCCTGGAAGGCCGCGTCCCACTTCATGACGGTGCGCTTGCCGCGACGGGACTGCGTCAGCCAGTAGATCGCGAGATCCTCGGCGGCGAGCGAGTAGGGCGCGGTGCAGCCGTTCTCGTTGAAGACGCCGGGCAGGATCTGGAAGACGAAGTCGGCGGCACCGGAATTGTACCAGCTCTCCCCGGTAAGCGTCCCCA
>Ga0207712_10001203_pt1 | contig 17887 bp, 14 predicted proteins | sample KBSS44metaG_FD_184402 | JGI IMG/M metagenome (GOLD analysis project Ga0207712, IMG submission 184402) | Switchgrass rhizosphere microbial communities from Kellogg Biological Station, Michigan, USA - KBS S4-4 metaG (SPAdes) (version 2) | ecosystem: Host-associated > Plants > Roots > Rhizosphere... | reverse complement strand
ATATCCGCTGATCCATGATTGTCGTGATCGACGGCCCCGCTGCGTCAGGAAAGGGGACGATTGCGCGGCGTCTCGCGGCGCATTTGAAACTTCCGCATCTCGATACCGGGCTGCTCTATCGGGCCGTTGCGTGGCATTTGCTCAATCAAGGGCAGTCTCTTGATGATGTGGAAGCTGCTGGCAAAGCCGCACGCGCGTTGACAATCGCCGAACTCGATCCGCAACGGCTAAAGGTGAAAGGCCTTGGCGATGCTGCCTCGCGCGTCGCGGCAATTCAGGAAGTACGGGCGGCTCTGCTCCAACTGCAAAAAGATTTTGCCTACCAGCCAGGTGGTGCAGTGCTCGACGGTCGCGATACGGGAACCGTTATAGCGCCTGATGCCGAGGTCAAAATTTTCATCGAAGCGGTACCAGAAATCCGTGCGCGCCGCCGCCATCGCGAACTCGCCGCGAATGGCGAGAACGTCTCCTACGAGGATGTGCTCGCAATCATCCGCGGGCGGGATGCGCGCGATTCGGGCCGTGCCCTGGCGCCCCTGAAACCCGCCAAAGATGCGGTCTTGCTCGATACCACCGACTTGGATATAGAAGCCGCATTCCGGGCCGCGCTTTCCATCGTGGAGGCTGCCCGGGCGGGCCGAGGGCGGGGTTAAGCCGTTCTCGTCGAGTTGGAGGCAAGCCCGCCCCGCGCCATCCGCTTGCGGTGGTTCCGGATAGTCCAATCCATGAGCACGGTATGTGCCGTGCATCGAATTCATCCGACGGTCGCTCGGGCCAGCACGGCCCTAGTGCGCGTTGGATTTAAACCGCATTCAAATTGAACCGAACCAGGAGAACCAATGCCCGCTGCTGCCACGCAACCGACCCGCGAAGATTTCGCGAAAATGCTCGAAGAGTCCTACATAACCAACGACCTTCAGGAAGGATCCGTCGTCAAAGGCCGTGTCGTCGGCATCGAAAAGGACATCGCCGTCATCGACATCGGCTTGAAGACCGAAGGTCGTGTGCCGATCCGCGAATTCGGCGGGCCCGGCCGCGACTCTGCTATGAAGGTAGGCGACGAGGTTGAGGTTTATCTTGAGCGCGTAGAGAACGCGCTCGGCGAAGCAGTACTCTCGCGCGACAAGGCGCGCCGTGAGGAAAGCTGGGTTAAGCTCGAAAAGGCATTCAGCACGAATGAGAAAGTCACCGGGCAAATCTTCAATCAGGTCAAGGGCGGCTACACGGTCGATCTCGACGGCGCTGTCGCATTCTTGCCACGCAGTCAGGTCGATATCCGTCCGATCCGCGACCTAGGTTCGCTGCTACACACGCCGCAGCAATTCCAGATCCTAAAGATGGATCGCCGCCGCGGCAACATAGTCGTCTCTCGCCGTACGGTGCTGGAAGAAACGCGCGCCGGCCAGCGTCAGGAATTGGTTTCGAGCTTGGAAGAAGGCCAGGTAATCGACGGCGTTGTGAAGAACATCACAGACTACGGTGCCTTCGTCGATCTCGGCGGCATCGACGGTCTGTTGCACGTGACCGATATCGCGTGGCGTCGCGTCAACCATCCGACCGACGTTTTGACCATCGGTCAGACCGTGAAGGTCAAGATCATCAAGATCAATCATGAAACGCACCGCATCTCGCTCGGCATGAAGCAGCTACAGGGCGATCCGTGGGAAGGCATCGAAGGCAAGTTCCCGGTCGCCAGTAAGGTCAAAGGCCGCGTGACCAACATCACCGACTACGGCGCCTTCGTTGAGCTTGAACCTGGTATCGAAGGCCTCGTTCACGTGTCCGAAATGTCCTGGACCAAAAAGAACGTTCACCCGGGCAAGCTCGTCTCCACTTCGCAGGAAGTCGAAGTGTCGGTGCTTGAAGTTGATCCTGTGAAGCGCCGGATCTCGCTTGGACTCAAACAGACGCTGCCGAACCCTTGGGAGGCATTCGCCGAAAAGCACCCGGTCGGCTCCACTGTCGAAGGCGAGGTCAAGAACAAGACCGAATTTGGCCTGTTCCTTGGCCTCGATGGCGATGTGGACGGCATGGTGCATCTTTCCGATCTCGACTGGAATCGCCCCGGCGAACAGGTGATAGAGGAGTTCAAGAAGGGCGACACGGTCAAAGCGCAGGTTCTCGATGTCGATGTCGAGAAAGAGCGCATTTCGCTCGGGATTAAGCAGCTCTCCGGCGAGGATCCCCAATCGGAAACCAGCGACCTGAAGAAGGGTGCTGTCGTCACATGCGAGATCACGGAGGTGAAGGAAACAGGGCTCGAGGCCAAGATCGTCGGCACCGATCTCACGACCTTCATCAAACGCTCCGAGCTCGCGCGTGACCGCGGAGAACAACGCACGGATCGCTTCGCGGCCGGTGAGAAGGTCGATGTGCGGGTGCTGACTTATGATCGCCGCAGCCGCAAGGTGACGGTCTCGATCAAGGCGCTCGAAATTGCCGAGGAAAAGGAAGCGGTCGCACAATACGGCTCGTCCGATTCAGGTGCGACCCTCGGCGATATTCTCGGCAAGGTGCTGAATCGAACGACGGAAAAGAAATAGTAAATACGCGCGCCAAATCCGAACAAAATCCGCGGCCTGCGTTCACCGCCGGCCGTTTCAATCCTGACTTGGCAGCCTTGATGCTGCCATGGCGGCGGGTCTAGTGTCGCCGCAATTGGCCCTTCGCCGAACCTCGGAGATTCCCCATGTCTCTTGATGTCGATCAAATCGTCGATCGCCGCCGCCTGCGGCGCAAACTCACATTATGGCGCATTCTCGCCGTTGTCGCTGTCATCGCCGCAATCGGCGGAATCGTTGCGGCGTCCACCGATTCCAAATTCATATCGACTTCCAGTGCCCATGTGGCGCGCGTGACTGTCGGTGGGCTGATCCGCAACGATCGAGATCGGCTTAAAATGCTTGACGACATCGCAAAGTCAGGTGCCAAGGCCGTCATTATCTCGATAGACAGTCCGGGTGGAACAGTTGCTGGTTCTGAGGCGCTCTACGGCGGCATTCGGCGGCTGGCTGAAAAAAAACCGGTCGTCGCCGTCATTGAAGGCATCGGTGCATCGGGCGCTTACATCACAGCAATGGGTGCCGAGCGAATCTTTGCACCGCGTAGCGCGATCGTCGGATCGATCGGAGTTATTTTCCAATATCCGAATGTGTCCGACCTTTTGAAGCATATCGGCGTCGCGATTGAGGAGGTTAAGTCGACTCCTTTGAAAGCAGCCCCCAATGGTTACGAACCGACCAGCCCGGAGGCGAAGGCAGCGATCCGCGGGTTGGTGGAAGATAGCTACGATTGGTTCAAAGGTCTCGTACGCGAACGCCGTTCGCTCGATGACACGAAACTCAAGAGTGCAGCGGACGGTCGTGTGTTTACCGCAGCGCAAGCGCTGCCACTGAATTTGATCGATGAAATCGGCGACGAGCGCGTAGCGCGCGCATGGCTCGCGAAAAACAAGGATGTCTCTGCCGATCTTCCGATCCGCGACTGGAGAAACAGGAGGCTCGGCTCGGAGTTTCGCTGGCTCAGCGCAGCAAGTTGGCTCGCGGAGCAAATTGGCTTGTCCACGGTCGCTTCCTTGCTCGGCAATGATGCAATTGCGAACGCCATCGGCAGCACGCAGCTTGACGGCCTATTGGCGCTCTGGCAGCCTCCCTCGGACCACTAAGTTCCGCCAAGTCTTTTGGATTGTTTGCGTTTTTCGCCTTGGGGGCCCGCGAGCGCCGATGATCAAATCCGAGCTTGTTCAGAAGGTCGCTGAGGCCAATCCGCATCTTTATCAGCGCGACGTTGAGAATATCGTCGAGGCTATTCTTGACGAGATCACGGTCGCTCTTGCGCGCGGTGACCGGGTAGAGCTGCGCGGCTTTGGTGCGTTTTCGGTGAAGGAGCGGCCCGCGCGTCTCGGACGCAATCCGCGTACCGGTGCACAGGTGAAAGTATCCGAGAAGGTCGTGCCCTATTTCAAGACCGGCAAAGAAATGCGCGACCGACTCAATCGCAAGCGCGGCTGAGGAGCCTCGCCGTCGCGCGAATTCTGAGTCCTGAGCCATGCGTAGACTCCTATTCTGGATCGTTCTCGTACCGCTCGCGACCTTGATCATTCTATTCGCGGTTGCGAATCGAACGACTGTTGTTGTCTCCTTCGATCCGTTTTCGTCACAAGCTCCAGCTGCCGCGCTGTCGCTGCCGCTCTTCATCGTGATCTTCGCTGCTATGATCATTGGCGTCGTGATCGGAGGTCTTGCTTCATTTGCCCGGCAATTCCGCCTATGGCGGGCGGCGCGCAAAGCGCAGGAAGAAGCGGCGCTTCACAAAGCTGATGCTGAAGCTGAGCGCCGTACGCGAGAAGCGATGCAGCCGGATTTTCCTTCGCTTTCCGCGCCTCGCTAAACCCAATCCATGCGCTTTATTTCCGCGGCAGAAATCGACGCCGCGCTCTCCTTTCCTGCTTTGATCGATGCAATCGCGGACGCCTTCCGCGCCGAAATCAACGTACCGGTACGACATCATCATACGATCGAGCATGAGGGCGCGACACTTCTCCTGATGCCGGCATGGACCGGATCAGGCAAAGAGAACTTCCTCGGCACGAAAATTGTTACCGTATTTCCGAGGAATGCCACGCGCGGCATTCCGAGCGTTACGGGCACTTATCTCTTGATGTCGGGTGAAACGGGAGAGCCGCTGGTCGTTTTCGAAGGACGAGCTCTGACCCTGTGGCGGACAGCGGCCGCATCAGCACTTGCGTCAAAGTTTCTCTCACGCCCCGATGCGAGCCGTCTTCTGATCGTGGGCGCCGGAGCGCTGTCCGCTTATCTCGTCCGTAGTCATTTTACCATACGGCCAATCCAAGAAGTCTTGATCTGGAATCGAACCTTTGCACGTGCAGAAATGCTGTCAGCGAAACTCAGGAAGGAAAAAATCGAGTCACGCGCCGTGGAAGACCTAGAAACTGCTGCTCGCGGCGCCGACATCATTTCCTGCGCCACACTGTCGTTCGAACCGCTACTGCAGGGGCAATGGCTCAAACCTGGCGCGCATGTCGATCTTGTCGGTGGGTTCAAACCGACCATGCGTGAAGTCGACGACGAAACGATCAGGCGATCAAAAGTTTATGTCGATACGCGCGGCGGCGCTTTGAAAGAAGCCGGCGATATCGTCGATCCGATCCGACGCGGAATTTTGCGAGAGCAGGATATCCGTGGCGACCTATTCGATCTTTGCCGCGATAGGGTTAAGGGCCGCATTTCTACTGACGAAATTACGCTTTTCAAATCCGTCGGCAGCGCAATTGAGGATCTCGCAGCCGCTAGGCTCATCTGGCGAAAACTCGGCGCCTCCTGAGCCTGTGGACAAGCTCCAGCCCTCGTGTCATCGAAAAGCATGTTCGAGGTCAAAATCTGCGGAATCAAGGACTTGGCGGCGATGGACGCGGCACTAAGTGCGCGCGCCGATCTCGTCGGGCTGGTGTTTTTTCCTCCCAGCCCGCGTTCCGTGACGCCCATCGAGGCCGCTAAACTCGCCGAAAAAGCGCGTGGCCGCGCGCAGGTCACGGCCCTTTTGGTCGATGCCGATGACGCTCTCATTCAGGAAATTGTCTCGCAAGTGAGACCCGATCTTCTGCAACTGCACGGCGAGGAAACAGCGGAGCGTGTCGCCGCGATCCGTACGCGCTTTGGGAAACCCGTAATGAAAGCGATCGCGGTTTCAGGTGAGGAAGACCTGCGCAATGTCGCTGCCTACGAAGCTCTCGCCGACAGGCTTTTGTTCGACGCGAAGCCACCTAAGGATGCGACCCGTCCTGGCGGCCATGGCCGCGCGTTCGACTGGAATTTGCTCTCAACCGTCTCGCGCAAAAAGCCAATCATGCTCTCTGGCGGACTCACCCCGGAAAATGTCGCGGAGGCGATTCGCATCGTTCGACCCGATGCCGTCGATGTGTCATCGGGGGTTGAGGGGGCGCCCGGCGAAAAGGACCCCGAAATGATCCGGGCATTCATTGCCAATGCGCGAGCCGCCGCCAAGAAACTCGCACGGGAGAAAGTCTCGTGAACCGGCAACCGAATAGTCTGCGCCTAGGCCCGGACGAGCACGGCCATTTTGGGATCTATGGCGGCCGCTTTGTCGCCGAAACCTTGATGCCGCTCGTACTCGAACTCGAACAGGCTTATGCGAAAGCGAAGGACGACCCCGCGTTCAAGGCCGAGATCGCACTCTACCACAAGGACTACGTAGGAAGGCCCAGCCCGCTTTATTTTGCGCGGCGTCTGACCGAGCATTTACGCGGTGCGAAGATTTATTTGAAGCGCGAAGAACTCAATCACACCGGGTCGCATAAACTCAACAACGTACTGGGGCAAATTCTGCTCGCGCGCCGCATGGGCAAGAAGCGCATTATCGCTGAAACCGGCGCCGGAATGCACGGCGTGGCGACAGCGACCATGTGCGCGAATTTTGGATTGGAATGTATCGTCTATATGGGCGCGGTCGACGTCGAGCGGCAGAAGCCGAACGTCTTTCGCATGAAATTGCTCGGCGCCGAGGTCCGCCCGGTGCAATCGGGAACCCGGACACTCAAGGACGCGATGAATGAAGCGCTGCGCGACTGGGTCACCAATGTCGAGAACACGTTCTACTGCATCGGCACGGTGGCGGGCCCGCATCCCTATCCTGCGATGGTGCGCGATTTTCAATCGATAATCGGTCGAGAAACGCGTGAGCAAATGCAGGCTGCGGAAGGGCGGCTTCCGGATTCTCTCGTCGCCTGCATCGGCGGCGGATCGAACGCGATGGGATTGTTTCATCCGTTTCTCGATGACGCCTCGGTTGAAATCTACGGCGTCGAGGCCGCAGGCCACGGGCTGACGGGCCTGCACGCGGCGTCGATCGCGGGCGGCAGGCCCGGAGTGCTGCACGGCAATCGCACTTATCTCTTGATGGACAACGACGGACAAATCAAGGACGCGCATTCAATCTCGGCGGGCCTTGATTATCCCGGCATCGGGCCGGAACACGCTTGGCTGCACGACATGAAGCGTATTCAGTTTCTGTCGGCAACAGACGACGAAGCGCTGAAGGCGTTTCAGTTGCTGAGCACGCTCGAGGGAATCATCCCGGCGCTAGAGACGGCGCATGCTATCGCAAAGGTGATGGACCTCGCGCCGAAAAAGCCGAAGGACCATTTGATGGTGGTCAATCTCTCCGGCCGCGGCGACAAAGACATTTACACGGTTGCCGATCATCTCGGGGGCAAGTTGTGAGCGCTCGTATCGACGCCCGATTCAAGGAACTCACGCATGAAGGCCGTGCGGGCCTTGTGACGTTTCTCACGGCCGGCGATCCCGGACACGACGCGTCGCTCGCGATCATCAAGGCGCTGCCAAAGGCGGGCGCCGATCTGATCGAGCTCGGTATGCCCTTCACTGATCCGATGGCGGACGGGCCCGCAGTCCAGGCCTCTTCGCAACGTGCCCTGAAGGGTGGCCAGACGCTGAAAAAAACATTGCAGATGGTAAGCGAATTCCGCAAGGACGATAACGCGACGCCCATCGTGCTGATGGGCTACTACAATCCGATCTATATCTACGGCGTCGACCGTTTTCTCCAGGACGCGAAAGCTGCAGGTGTGGATGGCTTGATCGTCGTCGATCTTCCGCCGGAGGAGGATGTCGAACTGTGCCTTCCCGCGTTGAAGGCGGGCATCGCATTTATTCGTCTCGCGACACCGACAACTGACGACAAGCGTCTGCCCGCCGTACTCGCGAACACTTCGGGTTTTGTCTATTACGTCTCGGTCACCGGTATCACGGGCACCGCAATCCCCGACACCAATCGTGTGATGTCCGCTGTCGCCCGCATCAAGCGTCATACCAAGCTTCCGGTCGCCGTCGGCTTCGGCGTGAAAACAGCCGAGAACGCGAGGACAATCGCAAGCGGGGCTGATGCCGTAGTAGTCGGCTCGGCGTTGGTCGAAACCATACGCGAAAGTCTGGATGCCAAGGGCCAAGCGACGGCGAAGACCGTGAAAAACGTTACCGATTTCGTGTCCTCACTCGCACAAGGCGTACGCTCCGCAAGACGTGTCGCCGCCGAATAGTGTAAGCTCAACGTCACTTACGCTTGCGAATAAGAGCACCTATCTAATGGTCGATTTTCCAAAAGAACCCATGAACTGGATCTCGAACGTCGTTCGTCCGAAAATCCGCTCGCTCCTGCAGCGCAAGGACGTGCCGGAAAATCTCTGGATCAAATGTCCAGAGACCGGTCAGCTTGTCTTCCACAAGGATGTGGAATCGAACCAGTGGGTGATACCGAATTCGAATTATCACATGCGGATGAATGCCGCTGCGCGCCTCAAGTCTACCTTCGACGGCGAAACCTGGCTCGACGTTGCGCTTCCGGATGTTGCCGTCGATCCCCTCAAATTCCGTGATGAACGCAAATACCAGGATCGCCTCAAGGATGCGCGCAGCAAAACCGGCCTCAAGGATGCGATCAAGCTCGGCTTTGGCAAGCTCGAAGGCTTGCCCGTCGTGATCGGGGTGCAGGAATTCGATTTTATGGGTGGCTCGCTCGGCATGGCTGCGGGCGAGGCGGTCATCAAGGGTCTCGAGACCGCAATCGAAAAGCAGACGCCGTTCATTTTGTTCGCCGCATCTGGTGGCGCGCGCATGCAGGAAGGTATTCTCTCGCTGATGCAGCTTCCGCGTACGACGGTCGTCGTACAGCGCCTGCGCGAAGCGAAGAAGCCTTATATTGTCGTTCTGACCAATCCGACGACCGGCGGCGTCACCGCCTCCTACGCCATGCTCGGCGACGTGCACATCGCCGAGCCCGGCGCGCTCATCGGTTTCGCCGGTCCGCGCGTGATTGAACAGACGATCCGCGAGAAATTGCCGGAAGGATTTCAGCGAGCGGAATATTTGCTCGATCACGGCATGGTCGACATGGTTGTTCATCGTCATCAAATGCGCTCGATGCTCGCGCGTCTTTGCCGTTTGCTCACCAAGGCGCCGGCGGTAGGCCAATTGCCCGCGCCCGCGAGGGCGGTGTGAGTGCGGGCGCTGCGCAGAAGCAAAGCTCGACCGATGCGCTGATCGCGCGGCTCGGCGCGCTGCATCCGAAAAAGATTGATCTTTCGCTCGGTCGCCTTCAGAAGCTGCTTGAGCGCCTGGGTCATCCCGAACGCAAATTGCCCCCCACGATTCATGTCGCCGGAACCAATGGTAAGGGTTCGACCATCGCCATACTGCGCGCGATCCTGGAATCGGCCGGGCAGGGTGTGCATGTCTACACATCACCGAGCCTTGTGCGTTTTCACGAGCGCATCCGTCTTGCGCGTACGGGAGGCGGTATTTTCGTGGACGATGAAAAACTCGCCGAAGCGCTTTCAACCTGTGAGCGGCTGAACGGCAACGATCCGATCACGTTTTTTGAGATCACGACCGCTGCAGCTTTTTTGCTGTTCGCACAGGAACCCGCCGATGTGCTGCTATTGGAAACAGGGCTTGGCGGGCGCCTCGATGCGAGCAATGTCGTCGATAAACCGCTCGCGACCGTATTTACACCGATTTCGATCGATCACACCGAGCATCTCGGACCGACGCTCGCTCTCATAGCGGCTGAGAAGGTAGGAATTTTGAAACGCGGCGCGCCCGCGATCGTGGCGCGACAGGAACCGGAAGCGCTGGCCGTGATTGAGCGTGAAGCCCGCCGTCTCGGCGTAAAACTTTTCGTTTCGGGCGAGCAATGGTCGGCGCACGAAGAACGTGGCCGCCTGGTTTATACCGATGAGGAGGGGCTTCTTGATCTTCCTCGTCCGCGCCTGATCGGTCGCCATCAGATCGAAAACGCCGGTACCGCCGTCGCTACGCTTCGGGCGGTGGGTAGTTTTCAAATTCCTGCAGCTGCTTTTGAAGCCGGCATGTTGCGCGTAGATTGGCCAGCGCGCATGCAGCGGCTGAGTATAGGCCGGCTGATCGGCCTGTTGCCCACAGGGTCGGAACTCTGGCTCGATGGGGGACACAATGTGGGTTGCGCCACAGTAGTGACGGCGGCGCTCGCTGAGATCGAAGATCGAGTTTCGCGCCCGCTCGTGCTTGTCACGGGCATGCTTGCGACCAAGAACGCCGACGGATTTCTCGCCTGCTTTACCGGGCTTGCGCGACATCTATTCGCCGTACCCGTGACCGGCGAAACCTCACGCAAACCAGAAGAGATCGTCGCAGCAGCGAAGCGTGCAGGGCTTTCGGCCGAGGCCGCGTCGGGCGTCCAAGAAGCGCTTAAAAAAATAGCGACACTTCCATTGGAAGCGCCGCCGCGCGTACTGATTACCGGTTCGCTTTATCTTGCTGGCGAAGTACTCGCCGCCAACGGAACGCCGCCGGTCTGATCGACAGAATTAGGCCACAGCCCCCGTGATCCATTGCACAATCTTCGCTTTTGGCGCCGCACCGATCTGACGCGAAGCCATTTCGCCATTCTTGAAAATCATGAGCGTCGGAATTGACTGAATGCCGTATTTCGCAGCGGTTTCCGGATTTTCATCGACATTAAGCTTGACGATCTTGAGCTTCCCCTTGAGTTCGCCGGCGACTTCCTCGAGCACAGGCGCTACCGCCCGGCACGGCCCGCACCATTCGGCCCAGAAATCGACGAGCACAGGCTCCTTCGATTGGATGACGTCGGCCTGAAACGACTTGTCGGAAACAGGGGCAACCATGGCTTAGCCTCATGGAACTGGGGATCGTCGGGAAGGACGCGGAACCTATGCACGCGACCCCGCCGGGTCAAGGTGCATTCACAGCGACGTGAGACGACGAAAGGCTTCATCCAGCAGTTTCGATGGAATTTCATGGATTGCAGGGCCCGCAGTCCAGACCAGAAAGACACGCATGGCCTTTTGCGGGAAAACACGCAAAAGGACAGCCCGATAGCGCGACAATTGCTCGAGATAAACGTGTGGTGAAAGGTCGGGGCGGTCGGGAATTTTTTTGTCGCTTTTGAAATCTGCGATCCAGACCGAATCCGGCAAGACCGCAAACCGGTCGACGCGACCCGTATCCTCGAACGCAGAATCGAGAAATTTCGCGCCAATCGAAACTTCAGCACGGCCCAGAGGTCCGAACAGCGGCGTTAGTTCCGGATGATCGAGGATGGCGACGGCTTGTCCGATGAGCCTGTCATGAATTTCTTCAGAAAATTCGCTGGCAAATTGAGCAAGATATCGTTTGGCGCGATCCTCCCGCTTGCCTCGATCAATCCCCGGCAATTCCTGCAATAAGCGATGGATCAGCTCGCCTTGCCGTCGCGCATCGCTGCGTATAGTTGCGGTACTGCTGAATGCGGATGACGGCCATGAATCGCCGGGCCGCAGGCCATCGAATCGGGCAGGGGCGATGTCTTGCCGGAGCCAACGAGGTTCGGACAATTTCTCTTCCACTTTCGATTTTGCTTTTCCGATTTCTTTGCCGTGCTTAAAGCGCCACCGCCATACTTTTTCCGAGAAACCGTATCCGGGTTCTGCAACCTGCACTAAGTCATTATCCTTTCCTTCAAGAGCATCACGGACAAGCCGGTACCAGCAATTGTCCGGCAGTTGCGAACTGTCCTGCTTCTTCGATAGGGCGCCGCAAACGACCAGCGCATCCCGCGTTCGCGTCAACGCAACATAAAGCAGGCGGTGCTGTTCTTGCTCTTCCTTTTCACGCGTTTCTTCTCGCGCCTTGCGGATCGCATCGCAATCGCTGTTTGCTGCAAGCGCCCAGACTAGATGTTTTGTACCGGACGACTTGCCGCCGACCGCCATCAGCGAGGGGTCGTAGCGGCCCCCTAGAACGGATGTGGTGTCCGCGAGCACGATAATCGGTGCCTCCAGACCCTTGACGCCGTGCACGGTCATTACGCGCACTGCGGTGCTTTCGACCTCAAGATCCCGTTTGATTTGCGAACCGCCGCGTCGCAGGAAAAGCAGAAAACCTTGCAAGGACGGTGTCTCGGTCGCCTCATAAGCGAGCGCAAGCGCAAGCAGCTCGTCCAGTGCATCAGCGGCTTCCGAGCCCAATCTGTTCAGAAAGCGTTCGCGTCCCTTGTCGCGCCCCAGCACGCGGGAGATAAAATCGAAAGGACGAAGACGACGCGCTTCCGATCGCCAGCGAGTCAGTTTTTCTGCGGCTTCGCGAAATCGCGCCTCGGTTTGCGCCGCCGCCACAAGCGCTTCAAACAGCGTAGCCTTGCGATTTTGCGCGAGCCGATAAAGGTCATCCTCATCGAGGCCAAATAGTGGGCTCTTGAGCGCACAGGCAAGCGCGAAATCATCCGATTGAAGCAGCAAAGCGTCCCCGAGCGCTGCTATATCCATCACGGCAATATGTTCTGCGAGCTGAAGTCTGTCGGCTCCTGCGACCGGGATCTGCGCGCTCTTTAGTGCGCGCAAGACTGCCTCAAATAACGTTCCCCGGCGTCGCACCAGAATAATTATGTCACCGGCATTGGGCGCGCGTTGCCCTCCCGATTTCGGGTCGCCTATGGAAATACCGCCATCCAGCCAATGCTTCACGGCCTTGGCAATATTGCGAGCAAGGAGTGCGGGCGGGCTCGTTTCGCTTTGCTGGTCGAGCGGCGCATCCCAAGCGATCGCATCATCGCCGTCATCTGCCGGTGCAACTGCATCCCATAATTCGACTTGCGCGGGCGCATCGCGGCGGATGGCTGTGTGCATTGTGCGCGTCGCGTCTGGATCGCCTGAAAGCCCTCTGAATGCTTCGGGCCGCGCAAATACCGCATCCACAGCCTCGACAATTCCTCTTGCGGAGCGGAACGATAGATCGAGCATTTTGGGCTCGAACGTCTGTCCGGCCGCAGCCACGCTCTTGGCGAATATATTTCGCATTTCTCCGAAACTAGCGGGATCCGCGCCCTGAAACCGGAAGATCGATTGCTTTTCGTCGCCTACGGCAAAGATCGTGCGCGTACAGTTTTCACCCGCACCTTTGCCCGCGAAAAATTCCTTCGTCAGGCTTTCAATGACGCTCCACTGCTCAGGGCTGGTATCCTGCGCTTCGTCGATCAAAATATGATCGATACCGCCATCCAACTTGTATTGAACCCAGGCCGCGGCCTGGTTCTTCAGGAGGTCGACGGTCTTGCTGATGAGGTCGTCATAGTCGAGCGCACCGCGTGCAAGCTTCATCGTTTGATAGCGGCTGATAATCTCGCGCCCCAGTGTGTTGAGAGCTAACGTACGCTCGACAGCACAAGCCGCTCGATACTTTTCGGCGAGCGGAGAAATGCGATCGCGCTCGGTTAGAATCCTCGCGAATAATTCCGGCTCCTCGTTGCGCGCGGCTGCGCTGCCGAAACCGGCGTCGTCACGGAGCTTTCCTTTGTCGGTAAAGAAGACCCCTAAATAGAGGTCGATCGCAGAGTCCATGGTTGACGCCGCGGCCGCGGCCTCCAGATCAAGGCCGCGTTTCCGCGCATTACCGTCCATTTGCCTAAGAGTTTCAGCAACGCCCGCCCATTCGCTGCGCGGCAGATTCCTCCCGTTGACTAGCTGTTGCTCGACAACCGAACGTGTCTCTCCGGATTTTAGCCCCAGCGCTTCAACAATCTCGCGCTCGGCGCGGGTGAGTCCATCTTGATCGAGCAGGTACTGCAACTTACCGCGGGCACGGACAACCTCGTCGAATACCTCTGCGATGCTTTTATCGGTTGCAACCGAAACTACGTGGTGTAGCGCCTTACCCAGTTCACTTCGCGGCTCGCGGGCAGCACCCAGAAGTACGGAAGATCGTGCGCGATTGAGGAGATCTGCTTCACCAGACTCCTCCAGCACCTTAAATCCCGCCGGCACGCCGGCTTCAAAAGGAAATTGATGCAGGATGCGGTCGCAAAAAGCGTGGATCGTTTGCACCTTGAGCCCACCGGGGGTTTCGAGCGCCACAGCGAATAGTCGCCGCGCTATTGCGCGACGTTCCGCTGTTGGCGACGCGAGATCGAGCTGCCTAAGTTTTTGATCAAGCGCCGTATCGTCGAGAACGACCCACTCGCGGAGCGTCTTCAGCACTTCGTTCGCCATATGGGCTGCGGCAGCTTTGGTGAAGGTCAGGCAAAGAATGCGCGCCGGCGGCTCACCCTTTAGCAGCAGACGAATGACTCGACGCGAAAGCACATAGGTCTTGCCCGAGCCTGCGTTGGCCGAAACCCAGGCCGATACTGACGGGTCGGAAACAGCAAGCTGCGCCGCCCGCGTTTTCTCAGGAATTGGGGGCGCGTTCATTCGTCGCCTCCACTTGCGTCCGACCATTCCTTAATGCGCGCAAGATGGTCGTACTTGCCATAACGCAGGCGCCATTTCGGACGCGGGACCGAGCGGTAAGGTGTCTCTTGCTCCGCGTAACGAGCGAGTAGCGTCTTCAGTCTTTCCAGCGCGAATTCGCCAAGCTCGTTGCAAGTCGCAATGTGATGTTGATCAAGGAGTTTTTTGGATTGAGTACCGGCCATTTCCGGATTCAGGGATTGAACAACACCGGGCGGATTTCCTCCCGAGAGCTTGATAACCGAAATATCGCTGATTTTGATTCCCTTCGGCACTTTCTCGAAACCGCCGGCGTTTACGATGGCAGCTTCAAGGGGCAATTGCGGTTCAAGACCGGTGACAGCCTGGCTAAGCGTTGGAACATTTCCGGTCTTGTAGTCATAAATGCCCACCGAACCGCCGTTGAAAAAGTCGATACGGTCGGCGCGCGCCGTTAGAATAAATGGCCTCGCCGCGACGTTGAAAACGATCTTTCCAGAAATTTCAGCAAGCACCGATTTGATTTTACTCCGCCGTTTGATTTCCTCGTCCGCGAACCATTGCGCTACACGCTCGAAGCGCGGCCACCAGATGGCGGAAGCGCCGGGAAAGCCGCGATAGGGTTCAAATGCGGCACGTCCGAATTTCAGAATCTCCACCAATGCGTCAGAGGGCATTGCCGCCGGAAACGCCCGCGTGAATTGGGCCAGCGCTTCGTGCAGGATTGTTCCGCGGTCGGCGGCACCCGGATCCGCATCGAGGTCGTCGAGCGGAATCAGACGAAGAATGTGCTTGGCGTAGATTGTGTACGGGTCGCGCACGAGATCGCGAATTTCCGTGACCGAGAGCTGCGACGGCCTGACTGCGACCGGGGGTCTCGGTGTTGGGGGCGGTGCAGGCGCGTACTCTTCCTTTGATTGATCAAGCGCCTTTGCGAGTCGAAGCACTGCGCCGCCTCGCCTGCATGCGTCGTTCCAGGAATCGGCTGGCGCGACCGCCTCGATCCGCTGCCAGAAACGCGAGGCCACCGTCTCGGCTCCCGCTTGCCGCCGTGCCCTTGTCAGCACGAGATTACGTGCACCCGCCGCTTGCACAAAATCATGTGCAGAAAGGCCGATGCGCCGCTCGGGAAGATTGAGCCCGAGTTCGCGCCGCATCGGGCGATTAAGGAACGCGCCAGTGCGCGCCTCCGGCGGCCAGTTGCCCTCATTTAGTCCGCCGAGCACGACCCGGTCGAAGGTCACGAGTCGTGCTTCGAGCGGACCGAGAATCCGGATGCGCGATCGCGGATCGAGCAGCGGCCGAAGCGATTGACCCCGGATCAGTTCCGCAAAAACCTCTGCGTAATCGGAAAGCGAAAGATCGAATGCATCGGCCGATAGCTTGGAAAGTTCTTCGAACGTTACCGCTAGCTTCTGGACGTCGGGGCGTCGGTTCGCTTCGAAATCGAGACCGCACGCAGAGATCGCTTCGCAGTGCGCTTCGAGAATTCGCTGAAACGGCAATCGTCCGCTCTCTGCAAGTGCCGCGAGCTCCGACAACGCCTTGCCGATTCGGCTGGCCAAGTTGCTCGCTGCGTCCCAATCCGACAGCAGCAATCGCGCTTTCGGATCGCGCTGGTGGAATTTGTTATGTCTTTCGGCGTCGATTGCTTGCGTAAGGCCCTCTCCTCCGGGCGCAGCTCTTGGCCCGCGCAAAACGGCTTGTTCGAGTGCGTCGACCGCCGATTCGTCTTGCTCGAAGCAGGACAACGGATGACGTAAGAGCGCGATCAGGGGGACAGGCGCCAGACTTTCGGCGGCTACATCGGCAACAAGCCGCGCGAAAGTCCCAGCTTCGGTATCGGAAAGCGGCAGGCCCGCCGAATCATCCGCATTGATTCCCCATCGCGTGAGCTCAGCTGCTACGCGTCGCGCAAGCGAACGGTCTGGCGTAACAAGGGCCGCGTGAGCTTCCTTTGCTTCGAGCGCTTCACGCAGACTGATTGCGATCGCAAGCGCCTCCTCGCGAGGATCGTCGGCCTCGACAATGGTGATACCTGAAAGCGGTTCGCTATTTGCGTTTGATACAATATTCAGCCGCCAGCGATCCGTAGTGGCCGTTGGCCGAAACGCTTCCGACAGCAAATTCTCGCGTGCAGGTTGCTGAGGTTCCGCAAGCGCCACGACATCGGCGCGCTTGATCTGAAGTTGATCGAGAAGCCGTTTCAATCCGAATTGCGGGTGTCCTTGGGACGGATCGATGTCTTTTCCGCCACCAATGAGACTGAAGGAAGTCTCGTCGAGATCCTTATCAAGACCGGGCAAAACAACGGCGCCATCAGGTCTATGCGCAATCGTGGCCATTAGTTTTGCGACAGCTGGCAATGTTCCGGTCGAACCCGCTGCGACTACCGGTCCGCCACCGCCCGCTTTGAGCCGTGTTGCTTCGTGGGCGAGCAGTTCTTCACGCCGTATCGTAGGGTCGAGAAGATTCTTTTCTGCAAGATACGCGGGCCAGTTTTCGCGTACGATACTCAGAAAATCGTGCGAGAGTTTCCAGTACTGGTCAAGATTCTCCGGAATGGCTTCATCGAACTTTTCAAAGGAAACTCCGGCGAGAGTGAGATCGTCGAGCACCCGTACCAGTTCGTCACTCAGCGCAAGCGCGGCGGCGGGTGTTGTCGCGATCAACGGTTCTGCGGCGGGATGTGTCCGCGCCCATGCCAGCACGAGTTTCGCGAGCACCAAACGCCTGTTCGTGTTTGAGATCGCTGGCGATCGCTCATCGCCGCCTGTTCCTTCAGCGAAGGCGATCTCGTCCTCATCGACGTCGGCGAGCGGCAGGATGCGCGGAAGCAACGCCGCGTCGCTGCCGAGAGCATCCAGTATGGCAAATCCGAATACGCGCGCGGCTCGGCGCGTAGGGAGATAAACGGTAACGTCCGAAAGCAGGAACGCGTCTTCGCGCGGCACAAAACCCGGTATGAGCCTGCCCTCGACGAGTGCCGCCGCAAGCGTCGGCAAGAAGGGCGCTGAAGGCGGGATTGTAAATACGCGGACGCGCGACTCGGCCATGCCTTATCTTGCCACGGATCAGGGCTTGGCGTGGCGCATCGCTTCTTCGGCGACAGCAATTGCAGCCGGTGTTCCCACATGCAGGAATAAGCCGTTCAGCTCCAATCCGAAAAGGCGCCCCGCTCCTTGCGCCCGATCAAATAGTTTTAGGAGCGGGAAGGGGCCAGTGGGAACGTTCTTGAACAGGCCAGGCGAAAGCATTGCTCCTCCCGCGTAAATGAAAGGTGCGCTTTCATGCGACAGGCGGCGACGCAGCTTCCCATCGGCTTCCATGAAATAGTCTGCGCGTCCTTCGTAACTGACGGCTCTCGCAGTTGGTGCAAGTAAGAGCAGCACGTCCATGCGCTTGGGATCGAATTTCTGCGCAAGTCGCGTGAGGTTCGATATCGGTCCCTCAAGCCAGAGACTGTCGGAATTGAGCAGCCAAAAAGGTGCATCGCCGAGATGAGGGAGCGCGTTTGCAATGCCGCCGCCAGTGTCGAGGAGCTGATGACGCTCGTCGGATAATATGATTTTCGGCCTGCTGCGCATTGCA
>Ga0207712_10001201_pt1 | contig 17910 bp, 13 predicted proteins | sample KBSS44metaG_FD_184402 | JGI IMG/M metagenome (GOLD analysis project Ga0207712, IMG submission 184402) | Switchgrass rhizosphere microbial communities from Kellogg Biological Station, Michigan, USA - KBS S4-4 metaG (SPAdes) (version 2) | ecosystem: Host-associated > Plants > Roots > Rhizosphere... | reverse complement strand
AATATCAAATTTTATTATGGGCAGGAGAATGCCGGATATTTAAAAAACAAACAAGGTCGATTATTTCTCTATGCTATTAAAGACATTCAGGAACATAAGCTTCAAAATAAAGATATAAAAACAGCCGATGTAAACTTTACCCAAGATGGTAAAGCCGGGATCAATATACTTTTTAATCAATATGGAGCCAGAAAGTTTGAAATAATGACCCAGGACAACCTTAACAGATCCATCGCTATTTTAATTAATGATATGGTTATCTCAGCTCCCAAAGTTATTGGAGTAATAACAGGTGGAACTGTTAGCGTTAGTGGCGCCTTTACAGTAGAGGAAGCAAAAAACCTGGCTTCTCAGCTAAGCAGTGTGATGATACCTGCAGAATTAAAAATTATAAAACAGCAAATAGTGCCGGTGAAGTCTAAGAAATGGAAAATTACCTTCCTGTTTTCAGTGCTGGCATTTGTTATGTCGGTTGCTATCGCACAATTAATAATAAAATTCTCATAATCAGCTAAAAAATGACCAATAAAGGCTTCCTTTTCACATACTGATCTATTTAAACTTCAGGTTGAAAACCCTATCTTTGCCTCCCTTAAAAAAATTCGATACTCTTTCGGGTAAAACCAAAAAATAAACTCATCAACGTATGCAACTGAAAGGTTTGGTCCGCTTCTTTACGATCTTGCTTATTATTTATTCCCTGTACCAATTATCTTTTACATTGTTTGTACAGAGCCATGAAAAAAAGATGGCTGCCCGTGCCCATAAATTTGTAAGCACTAACTATACGAGCCCGGAATCAAAATATCCGAATAATCCGGACTCATTACTTATTTACAAAGAACAATTAGCTGTTATCGAACAAAAATATCTGGATAGTTTACTTAAGGCTACCAAAGATGTTACCGTTACTTATGGCATTAATGGTGCAATGAGCTATCAAAAAGCCAAAGAAGAAGAGTTAAATCTTGGGCTTGATCTCCAAGGAGGAATGAATGTAACGCTTGAAGTAGAGATGAGCGGTCTTTTAAAATCCCTTGCTAATAATTCAAAGGATCCGAATTTTTTATCGGCCATACAAAATGCAGATAAGCGAAAAGCAAACAGTAACGCTGACTTTATTACTCTTTTTATAGAAGAATACAGAAAGCTTGAAGCAACAAGACCTCTTGCTTCTTTATTTGCTGGTGCAAGTTCAAATGAGATCAAAGTAAATTCAAGCGATGGCCAGGTAGAAAGCTATATACGTAAAGAAGCAGGGAATGCATTTGATCGTACATTCAAAGTACTTAGTACCCGTATCGATCAGTTTGGTGTAGCGCAACCAACTATAAGCCCAAATCCTGATCGTGGTATCATAAATGTTGAATTACCCGGTGTAAAAGATAAGGAAAGAGTAAGAAGAATATTACAGTCAACAGCCAATCTTGAATTCTGGCCGGCATATAAAACAAGTGAGATCGGTAACGCATTAGTTGCAGCCCAAACATCCTTCTCTAATATGATGAAGGGTAAAACAATAACCGATACCGGCGGAGCACCTTCCACTGATACTACTAAGTCAAAACAATCGGCTGATACTACGAAGGGTAAAAAATTATCCCAGGAATTAAATAATGATACGAGTACTTCTCCCACAATAGTAAAAAAAGATTCTGTTGCTATTAAAGAACTATTCGGCGGCTGGATAACACCTGTAAATACAGATGTCTTTTTTGGAATGGTAGCCACAAAAGATACAGAAGTAGTAAGAGGCTATCTTACCAACCCTATTGTATTCAGAAATTTTCCTCCCGACGTAAAATTTGCGTATGGAATACCTGGAAAAGTTAATGGAAGAACGGATAATAAAGTTCCCCTGTATGCATTAAAAACAAATGGCGCTGAAAAACCGCCACTTGAAGGTGATGTAATAACAAAAGCGAATGCTAACTATGATCCTTCAGGTAAGGCCATTGTACAGTTAGCAATGAATAATACAGGTTCATTAAAATGGGCTGAGATAACAGACAATAGTTTTAAAAATAAATCTCCGATTGCTATAGTCTTGGATGATATCGTTTATTCCGCTCCTACTGCTTTTAACGGGAAAATCGAAGGTGGTAATACTGAAATCTCCGGCAGCTTTTCAATTGAAGAAGCAAAGGATCTTGCTAATATTTTAGAAATAGGTAAACTTCCTGCTCCTGCCAAAATCGTGCAGGAACAACAAGTAGGCCCCACACTTGGTAAGGAAGCTATCCGCGGTGGTACCATGGCCTTCCTTATTTCTTTTGTTGTTATCTTTTTGCTGATGCTGGTGTATTATAATACCAGTGGTTGGATCGCTAACATTGCTTTGATCTTAAACTTACTTTTTACTGTTGGAGTTTTATCGGGCCTGGGGGCATCACTAACTGCTCCTGGTATTGCCGGTCTTGTATTAACTATCGGTATGGCGGTTGATACGAACGTAATTATTTATGAACGTATCAAAGAGGAATTGAGCAGGGGCAAAGGATACATTCCTGCGATTAATGAAGGTTATAAACGATCATTACCACCAGTATTGGATGCTCACGTTACGGTATTGCTTACAGCTATTATACTTTTTTATTTTGGTTTAGGGCCGGTAAAAGGTTTTGCTACAACACAGATTTTAGGTATTCTTCTTTCTTTATTCTGTGGAATATTGGTGAGCCGTTGGGTTACTGAATGGTTTACCAATAAGAAAAAACATCTTGAATATTTCACCGGTGTATCCAAGAAAATATTCAAGCATGCGAATTTCAAATTCATTCAATATCGCAAAGTAGCTTATGCTATTTCTATTGTGGTCTTAGCACTGGGCATCGCATCTTATTTTAATGGATATAAAGAAGGTGTTGAATTTAAAGGTGGTCGCAGCTATACAATCAGATTTAATAAGCCTGTTGATGTAGAAAAGGTCAGGGGTGATTTGAAAGCTGCTTTTGAAGGAGAGAATCCAACAATGAAAACCATTGGTGATAATGCTACATTGGATATCACCACTTCTTATCTCATCAACGAAACAGGAGCACAGACTGATTCAATAGTTGAAAGCCACTTGATGTCAGGATTAAAAAGTGAACTGCCCCCGGGCATTACTTATGAAAAATTTGATAAAGAAAATAAGCTGCAATCAAAAACAGTATTGCCAACCATATCAGATGATTTGAAAATGGGTGCAGTAAAGGCAACTGTGTTTGCCATATTTATCATCTTCCTGTATATTTTCATTCGTTTCCGCGACTGGAGGTATTCATTAGGTACTATTGTCGCATTACTGCATGACGTATTGGTAACACTGGCTGTATTTTCTTTTGCAAAAAATATCGTTCCCTTCCCGCTTGAAATAGATCAGCATTTTATTGCAGCCATACTTACAGTTATCGGTTTCTCCATGAATGATACTGTAATTGTATTCGACCGTATTCGTGAATATAGTCGTGAAATGCGGGGTGTTGATAAAACCACGATCATCAACCGGGCCATCAATGATACCTTAAGCCGTACCATCATGACCTCACTGACGGTATTCCTTACTATTTTAATTCTATTCCTGGTAGGCGGAGAAGTAACAAAAGGCTTTGCATTTGCAATGCTGATCGGTGTTGTTACCGGTACTTATTCATCTGTATTCGTTGCTGCGCCAATACTTATTGACCTCGCAAGAAATAAACCTTTGGGCAAAGCAGATACAGTGGTAGAAACAAAAGAAAAAATTGTGACAGCTCCAAAACCATTACCTGCTAAAAGTTAACAATCATTGATAAGTAAAAAATTCAAAGCCTCCGAATGGAGGCTTTGTAGTATAATAATGTATGATCAATTATAGGTTCCCTTTAGGGACAGGGTTCTTACACCGCAAAACTTGTCCCGCATCCACAGGTTGTACTTGCATTGGGGTTTTTAAAAGTAAATCCACGGTTATTCAATCCATCCTGCCAATCCACCAGCATACCATATAAGTACATTTCGTGAGATTTATTCATGATACACCTGATACCATCTATTTCAAACTCTATGTCATTCTCTTGTTTATGATCAAACCCTAAAATATAAGTCATACCGGAACAACCACCACCCTTCACTCCTACACGGAGTGCCTGCGTTGAATCAAATCCGTCTTTTGCCATTAATTTTCGAATTTCCACAATGGCTCCCTGGGTTAACGTAACCGGTGTTGTTGTTGTAGTTTCCATTCCACAAAAATAAACATTATCCTTTCAGCGAACTAACAAGTGATTTACTATAAAAGAAATTTTAACGAATTGACCTGGTCATTCGTCTTGTTGTTATTCATCTTAAGCCTTTTAACTCTTAAACTTTTTAAACCTATTTTTGCCTGCATTAAATTTCTGCTTCTATGGATATAAACATGATCACTCTTATTGTGGCAGTTGTCGCTCTGCTGGTTTCATTTTATTCATTCTATTTAATAAATGAACATCGGAAAAAACCAAAACAGGATGGGGATGCTTTCACCAGCCGGCCATTACAATTACAAGCCTATGAAAGATTGGTAATGCTAACTGAAAGAATCGCCTTACCAAGTCTTGTTAGCAGGGCCAATCAACCAGGAATGAATGCAAGAGACATGCAATTATTATTAATAGAAAGCATTAAGCAGGAATATGAATATAATGCCACACAACAGATCTATGTCAGCCCGGTAGCATGGGAAGCAGTAAAAAGTTTAAAAGATCAGAATATATTTATCATAAGCCAGGTAGGATCTTCCATGCCGGCTGAAGCGACAGGTCTTGATCTCAATAAACGCATTATGGAATTTGCAATGACACAAAAGAAGGGAACACTTCATGAGGTGGTGCTCGAAGCATTAAATTATGAAGCCAAGAAAGTGATGAGATAAGAAGCCCATCCCAACTTTCCCAAAGGGAAGGCTTTAAAACCCTTAAGATGAGTGATTCTTTAAAGAAATATACGGATAGTGGTATTGAAATAAAAAAAATATACGGCTATAGTGATGTTCCGCAAGTCTCCCCTTCTGGGGGAGATTTAGAGGGGGCTGGTTCTTTTCCTTTTACCCGTGGCATACAAGCTGACATGTATCGTGGGAAGCTTTGGACCATGAGGCAGTACGCTGGTTTCTCTACTGCCGAAGAAAGTAACAAACGATACCATTATTTATTGAGTCATGGTGTAAATGGATTAAGCGTTGCGTTTGATCTTCCCACACAGATCGGTTATGACAGTGATCATGTATTATCAGAAGGCGAAGTAGGTAAGGTTGGAGTAGCTATCGACAGCATTGAAGATATGCAGGCTTTATTTGCAGGAATAAAATTAGAAGAAGTTTCTACATCAATGACGATTAACGCCACTGCGTTTATTCTCCTATCATTGTATGTTGCTGTTGCAAAACAACAAGGCGCCGATCTGAAAAAAATTACTGGTACCGTTCAAAATGATATTTTAAAAGAGTATGCGGCAAGAGGAACATATATCTATCCTCCTAAGCCAAGTATGCGTATTATCACAGACATATTTGAATGGTGTAGCCACGAGGTGCCCAAATGGAATACAATTTCAATATCAGGCTATCATATTCGTGAAGCAGGTTCAACTGCTGTACAGGAAATTGCATTTACACTCAGCAATGGCAAGGCTTATGTAAAAGCAGCATTAGAAAAAGGTTTGGACATCAATATTTTTGGTAAACGTCTTTCCTTTTTTTTCAATGCGCATAATAATTTGTTTGAAGAAGTTGCAAAGTTCAGAGCCGCAAGAACGATGTGGGCCAAAATAATGAAGGAGCTTGGAGCAACCGATGAAAAGGCAATGATGCTTCGCTTTCATACACAGACCGGCGGCAGCACATTAACTGCTCAACAGCCACTCAATAATATTTCAAGAGTTACGATCCAGGCACTTGCCGCTGTGCTTGGTGGCACGCAATCATTGCATACAAATGGATATGATGAAGCTTTAGGATTGCCAACTGAAGAAGCGGCAAGAACGGCATTGCGAACTCAGCAAATAGTAGCCTATGAAAGTGGTATTGCTGATACGGCTGATCCATTAGCCGGTTCTTATTTTGTTGAATCACTTACTCACGAAATGGAAGAAGCTGCAAGGAAACTTATTGAGAAAATAGATGCAATGGGTGGAAGTATTCCGGCGATTGAGCAGGGATTTATTCAAAATGAAATTGCAAGAAGCGCCTATGAATACCAGCGCAATATTGAAACAGGAGAAAAGATCATAATCGGAATGAATAAATTCCAGGAGCAAGAAGATAAAAAAATCCCTTTGCTTCAGGTGGATGATAATATCAGGATATTACAGGTAGAAAAATTAAAGAGTTTAAAAAATAATCGCAATCCTGCCAAAGTAGATCAATGTCTCCAGGAATTAAATGACAGATCAACAAGCGGTGAAAATATTATGCCTGCTGTTGTTGATGCAGTGGAAAATAAATGTACACTTGGTGAGATCGCTGATACGCTAAGAGAAGTGTTTGGTGAATATAAATGATCTTCCATTTTTTAATTTTCTTATAACTTCAATAAAATTTTCCCAATGAAACGTTTATTTCTCCCATTTTGCTTATTGCATATTGCCAATTGTCTTTTGGCGCAAACTCCCTCGTTCATTACCGACAGTCTTGATACCTATATACAAAAAGGAATGGAACAATGGCAAATACCCGGAATGGCAGTTGCTATAGTGAAAGATGGAAAAGTAGTGTGGATGAAAGGCTACGGTGTTCGTGAAGCAGGTAAGCCAGATAAAGTAGATGAGAATACGTTATTTATGATCGCTTCGAATTCAAAATTGTTCACCGCTACTTCTATCGCCAAGCTTGAATCGGAAAAAAAGCTTTCACTGGATGATAAGGTAACACAATACATTCCCTGGTTTAAACTATATGACAGTAATACTACAAGATTGGTGACCCTTCGTGATCTGCTATGTCATCGTCTTGGCACAAAAACATTCCAGGGTGATTTTACTTTTTGGGATTCTGATCTTGCAAAGGATTCCATCATTTGGAAAATGAGATGGCTAAAGCCATCAGGGCAGTTCAGACAAGATTACGGTTATTGTAATTCTGCTTTTCTTACCGCAGGACGGATCCTTGAAAAAGTATCAGGCCAATCGTGGGAAAATTATGTAAAGGAAAATTTTCTTACACCACTTGGCATGACGAACACTTATATGAATACAGCAGGCATCGATAAAAGAAATAATGTAGCTAAACCGTATAATAATTTATACGGCACACTTTCCCTTCTTCCTTATGATCACATCGATAATCTGGGACCGGCGGCAAGCATGGTAAGTAATGTGAAAGATCTTTCCAAATGGCTGATGTTACAATTGGATAGTGGCAAATTCAATGGCAAACAAATTATTCCCTGGTCAGTTGTACAAAAAACGAGAGATGCAAATACTATTGTTGGCAGCAGGAAATCAGCAGGTTTCCCGACACATATGCGTATGTACGCATTGGGTTTGTTCATGACTGATTATGCAGGCCGGCAAGTTTATTGGCATACAGGCGGCGCTTCAGGATATGTTACCAATGTATGTTTTGTACCTGAAGAAAATCTTGGCATTACTGTTCTCAGTAATAATGATAATCAAAGTTTTTTTGAAGCAGTGCGTTATCAAATACTCGACGCCTACTTAGGAGTTAAGTATAATGATCGGGGTAAATATCAATGGGGATTTTTTGTCCAAGGAAAAAAACAAACGGATGAGGATGTAGATGCATTGAAGCAAAGAGTGGACAAATATATTCAACCTCCTTCTCCATTAGAAAACTATACCGGTGATTATTACAATACTTTGTTTGGGAAAATAACAGTCAGCAAAAATGGCAATAAGCTGGAATGCCATTTTCAACATCATCCTGATATGACAGGCTATTTGGATTATATGGACAACAATGAATTCAGAATGACCTATTCAAATCTTGTTTTTGGTATTTATCCCGCTAAATTTTCTTTAACCAATGGCAAAGCAACATCTGTTATTATTCAGACCAATCCATTTATCGAAAGCGATGCCTATTTGTTTGCGAAAGATCCGAAGGGATTGATGATAAAATAATCTGAACCACGATTTGGGTGGATTAGCAAGATTAATAGGAAATAAATAGGTTATTATTTTTTCCATGAATCTTTCAGCGTCACCGTTCTGTTAAACACCATCTTCTCTTCACTCGTATCCTTATCCAATACAAAATATCCTTTACGGATGAATTGATAGCGTTCGTCAAACTTTGCATGCATTAATGAAGGCTCGGCATATACCGTTGTATCTTTTTGCAATGAATCAGGATTAATATAATCTTTAAAATCTCCTTCTTCATTGGATGGATCTTCTACTTTAAACAGACGGTCATACAACCGAACTTCAAGACTGATCGCATGTTTAATACTCACCCAATGCAAAGTTCCTTTTACATTGATGCCTGATGTATCATGATGACTTTTACTTTCAGGAATATAAGAGCAACGCAACTCAATAACATTTCCTTTATCATCTTTTATCACTTCATCACATTTAATGATGTAAGCTGATTTCAACCGTACCATTTGTCCCGGCGCCAGGCGAAACCATTTCTTTGCCGGAACTTCCATAAAATCTTCCCGCTCTATATAAAGCTCATTTGAAAAAGGCACTTCCCGCACTCCTCCATTTGGATCTTCAGGATTATTCTCACTTTGTAAAAGTTCTTCCTGGCTCCTGACTCCCGACTCTGAACTCCCTACCTGATAATTCGTAATCACTACCTTCAATGGATCAAACACCACCATCCTTCTCAATGCTATTTTATTCAAATGCTCTCTTACGCAAAACTCAAGCAGACCCATATCAGCAACAATATCTCTTTTAGCAATACCTACCCGATCACAAAACTCACGAATACCTTCAGGTGTATAACCACGACGTCGCATACCGACAATCGTCGGCATACGGGGATCGTCCCAACCTTCCACATATTTCTCATTCACTAATTGTAAAAATTTTCTTTTACTCATCACGGTATAAGAAATATTACGGCGGGCAAATTCATATTGCTTTGAAGGAAAAATTTCCAGCTTCTCAATGAACCAATCATAGAGTTCACGATGCGGGACAAACTCCAGCGTACATATTGAATGCGTCACATGCTCTATCGCATCACTTTGTCCATGTGCAAAATCATACATCGGGTAAATGCACCATTTATCCCCAGTACGATGATGATGTGCATGTTTAATGCGATACATGATCGGGTCACGCATCAGCATGTTGGTATGTGCCATATCAATCTTAGCCCGTAGTGTACGACTACCATCAGGAAATTCGCCATTCTTCATTTTCTCAAACAACTGCAGGTTCTCATCCACACTGCGATTGCGATATGGACTATCCTTACCCGGTTCAGTTGGCGTACCTTTCATCGTCGCCATTTCCTCAGCTGTAAGGTCATCCACATAAGCAAGATTTTTTTTAATAAGCTTTATTGCCATTTCATATAACTGCGGAAAATAATCACTGGCATAGAGTTCATGCTTCCATTCAAAGCCCAGCCAATGAACATCATCCTTAATGCCATCCACATATTCTGTTTCTTCCGTTACCGGGTTGGTATCATCAAAGCGAAGATTGGTATAGCCGCCATATTTTTTTGTGAGCCCGAAGTTGAGACAGATGGTAGTAGCATGGCCGATATGCAGATAGCCATTAGGCTCCGGCGGAAACCGTGTAACGATCTCCTTATATCTACCACTTTTCAGATCTTCTTCGACTATTTCTTCCAGGAAATTAAGTGAACGTTCTTCTTTCTTTGTTGCTTCAGTCATATACTGCAAAGATAAGCCAGCAATAACAGACAAATGATGATAGTGCTGCTACAAAAATCATCAGCGAACAAATATCTGCGTATAAAAAATAATACCTTGCTTATTACAGGCTGTGCCAATACCGATGTATTTATAGTTTCCCAACATATTTCTGCGATGCCCGCTTGAGTTTTTCCATAAATCAACAACTTGTTTTCCACTGCCTGCTCCATAAGCCACATTTTCTGCCATTGCATGAAATGGTTTGATCAGTTTTTGTACCTGTTGCTCCCTTTGATCATAACCCGTATGACCAAACCCGGAACGACCCTTTGCCATATCCTCACTGTGCCTGCGGGCAATGGTATTCAGATCATCCCGCAGAATAAGCACTGACAATCCTTTTGACCTTCTAAATTGATTGGTGTATTTAAGTATGTCTTGATTCAATCCTTCTTTTGAAAAAGAAGAAGTAATAAGAAAAAATAAAAGGATGAAATACCTAAAAGAAATATTGCGAATCAATGGACTTGTTTTTAACATAGGTTTGAATTTGCAATCTTTATTCACAAGTATTATACCATTATAAATAAAAAATTACGAGGTAGAATCCCCTGTTTCATCCAGCTTAATATTAACTGGGCAAATAATTTAAATTTGCCGACAAACTTTTCCCATGAGAAAACTATTTGTGCTTGCAGCATTTTCTTTTGTATTATCCTGCAGCGATCAAAGCAAAACAAATTCATCTGCAATCAATTCACTGGAATTAAAAAGAGGAGATATAGTCTCTTGCGGGCCGCAGGATGGTGAAATGTATGGTACGGTTTCTTTTACCGCTTCTGTTCCATCCAAACTTCAAAAAGATTTTAATATCGCCATCGCACTGCTTCATTCATTTGAATACGATGAATCGGAAAAAATGTTTGCAAAAGTTATTGACCAGGCGCCGGATTGCGCTATGGCTTATTGGGGAGTAGCGATGAGTAATTTCCATCCGCTGTGGGTACCCCCTACTCCGCCTGAATTACAAAAAGGATTACAGGCACTACAGATAGCCCGTTCTATTCAAAATAAAACTAAAAGAGAATCGGACTATATTGAAGCTCTCGCACAATTCTTTGAACATGCAGATCAATTGGATCATCGCAACCGTACCTTAAAGTTTGAAAAGGCGATAGAAACAATTTATAAAACCTATCCTGACGATAAAGAAGCTGTGATTTTTTACGCCCTGGCATTGAATGCCGCTGCCGATCCAACAGACAGAACTTATGCCAGGCAAAAAAAAGCTTTTGAGTTATTGAATCCGATCTTTCAGCAGGAACCATTGCATCCCGGCATCGCACACTACATCATTCATAGTTTAGATCATCCTGAACTTGCAGAGCTGGCCTTACCTGCTGCAAGAAAATATGCAAGCATTGCTCCTGCTTCCGCACATGCACAACACATGCCTTCACATATCTTCACTAATCTTGGGCTGTGGGATGAATGCATCAAATCAAATTTGGTGGCCTTATCATCGGCTCAATGTTATGCTGAGAAAGCAAAGATCAAAGGGCATTGGGATGAAGAATTGCATGCGCTGGATTACCTGGTTTATGCTTATTTACAAAAAAAAGATGACAAGCTGGCTAAACAATATTTAGATTATCTATACAGCATTACCAAAGCAGAACCTGTAACCTTTAAAGTTGCTTATGCCTATGCTGCCATTCCTGCCCGCTATGCATTAGAAAGAAAAGAGTGGAAAGAAGCAGCTTCATTACAGTTATTTCCGGCAAATTTTCCGTGGAATAAATTTCCGTGGCAGAAAGCGATCTTTTATTTTGCAAGGTTACTAGGCAATGTGCATTTGAATAATATAAATGCTGCACAAAAAGATCTTGATACAATAAAAATTCTTTATGACACATTGAGTGGTCAAAAAAATAAATCATCTGAAATAGCGCAAGTAGCAGTTCAAATTAAAGCAGCGGAAGCATGGATTCAATTTAAAAAAGGAAACAACGAGAAAGCATTGGCATTTATGAGTGCAGCAGCCACCGCAGAAGATGCTATGGAAAAACATCCTGTTACACCCTGTGCGGTAATTCCCACTCGTGAACTATTGGGTGAAATGTTGCTGGAAATGAATAAACCTTCATCATCTCTTGAAGCATTTCAGGAAGATCTCAAACTGCATCCTAACCGGAGAAATGGATTGATGGGTATTGCCTCAGCATCTCAGTTGGCAAACAAATAACTCTATCATTTCCTATTGGATTTTATCATACAAAAACTTATCCAGTAAAACTTATTACCTAAAACTTTCCTCCTATTTTTGAAGATCAATGACGACACAGAATCCAACCGCCGAAAAAAAATTTACAAAATACCAGGTGCTGGTAATCATTCTGCTTGCTCTTACGCAGTTTACAGTAATACTTGATTTTATGGTTATGTCACCTCTTGGTGATATACTTATGAAATCAATGTCGCTTACTACCAGTCAATTTGGTTTTGCTGTATCAGGGTATGCTATTAGTGCAGGTATATCTGGTTTATTGACTGCAGGGTTTGCTGACAGATTCGATCGTAAAAAATTATTGTTGTTCTTTTATGTCGGTTTTATAACGGGAACTTTGTTTTGTGGATTAGCTACCACTTATTTTATGCTGATTGCAGCAAGGATCATCACAGGAGTGTTTGGCGGTGTTATCGGTTCTATTTCACTTGCCATTGTCGCAGACCTTTTTCCGTTGGAGCAACGTGGAAGAGCGATGGGCTTTATGCAAATGGGTTTTGGCGCCAGCCAGGTATTAGGAATTCCTGTTGGTCTTTATCTTGCCAATCATTGGGGATGGCAATCACCATTTCTTATGATCGTAGGTTTAGCAACTATTATTTGGTTAGTAACAATGCTGAGACTGCGTCCTGTTACTAAGCATCTTCATTTGAAAAGCGAAAAAAAAGCTGTTATACATCTATGGCATACACTGAGGCAACGTAATTACCGGACTGGTTTTTTATTAACGGCTTTATTATCTATTGGTGGTTTTATGATGATGCCATGGGGTAGCGCATTTGCTGTAAACAATCTTCATGTCACTTACGGACAATTGCCCATTCTTTTCATGGTTGGCGGTGTAGTCGCACTCATTATTATGCCACTGGTTGGTAAATTGAGTGATAAAAAAGATAAGGCAACCATCTTTACTATTGCCGCTATCTGGATGATGGTGATCGTGGTGATCTATACCAATCTTACTCCTGTTCCTTTTGGAATCGTTATTATAATGAACGCATTGATGATGATCGGTATCATGAGCAGAATGGTTCCTGCTATGGCACTTGTGTCTGCATTACCAAAGATGCAGGATCGTGGTGCATTTATGAGTATCAATTCTTCATTGCAACAAATAGCCGGAGGTATAGCAGCAGGCGTAGGCGGGTTGATAGTTGTTCAAAAAACCAAAACAAGTCCTTTACAGCATTATAATACACTGGGCTACCTGATCATAATAATAATCATTGCAAATATTATCCAGATCTACCGGGTAAGTAACCTGATCAAAGCAAAGAAGCATACTGATCAACTCTGACAGACGTAATCATTAATTATAAGTTAATACCATCTCAAGGGTATATAGACTCATTTGCTTCCTCGGTAGTTTTCTGTTTCAATTTATAACAAATGAAATTTTTACTGACGGCTATATTTCTTGGCCTTTATACAACTATACTTGCTCAGCCCGTTATCCATTTAACTGATTCGGTTGCCTGCACAGAAGTGAAGAACCAGGCTCAAAGCCCCACCTGCTGGGTATTCGGCACTAACTCGTTGTTTGAATCAGATCTTTTAAAGAAATATGATCTTGAGCTGGACCTTTCTGAAATGTTCATTGCCCGCTATGCCTATATTGATAAAGCAAGACAATGGCTCGCTACAAAAGGCAAAACTTATTTTGAAGGCGGCGGCCAGTTTCATGATGTGATACGGGTAGTGAATAAATATGGTATGATGCCTGAAGAAGCTTATAGTGGCAAACTGCATGGAGAAGATTATCATAATCATACAAAACTGGATACAGCAATGAGACGATTTGGCCGGCGCTTATTACGGCAGGGAAAAACAATATTAAATGCCAAAGACCTTCAACAGATAAATGATACGCTTGACCGCTATTTAGGAAAATTGCCAACCACCTTCTGGTATAAAATGGAGCAATACAATGCAAAGTCATTTTCAAAAAAATTAATTCGCTTCAGTAATGATTATATTGAAGTAATGTCTTTTTCCAATTTGCCCTTCTATAAAAAATGTTTGCTGAATGACAAATTCAATTGGGCCGGCGATAGTTTATATAATATACCGCTTACTGATATGCAAATGATCGTTGATTCTGCAATGGCCAATGGCTGGTCAGTAGGATGGGAAGGCGATGTAACAGAGCCGGGCTTCAGCTCATTTAGCGCCTATGCTACCATTAACAATTCTTCACCTGATTACGAAAAAGTAAGACTGGAGAATTTTAAATCAGGAGCAACTGAAAGAGATCACATGCTTCACCTTGTTGGCATAGGCAAAGATGAAAACGATCAAAAGTGGTATTATCTGAAGAATTCCTGGGGCACATGGTTTAATAAGGAAGGATACCTGTTTATGTCTGAAGACTATTTCAAATTGAAAACAGTAGTGATGATGGTAAATAAAGCAGCACTGCCGGAAAACCTGAAGAAAAAATTATTCGGCCCGGGAACTGATTGAGTTATTTTATAGATGGAACGTTGATTGTCCTTAGTTCAACAAAGCCTTTATTGATTGGTACAATTGTTCTCTTGTAAATGGTTTAGCTAAAAAAGAATCTGCCCCATTTTCCAATGCTACATCTTTAGCAGATGCATCAAACCCGGAGATCATTATGATCTTAATAGATGGATAATCTCTTTTAAGAGGGCTGATAAAATCAATTCCGAATCCATCAGGAAGTTTGTTATCGAGAATGACAATTTCGGGATGTTCTTTTTTTATGTACTCGTTTGCAGCCAAAAGATTATTTACATGTTCGAGACGCAGTTCATCTCCATCCAGCAAAATATTCAACAGCAAACACATTTCTCCCTCATCTTCTACAACGAGCACCTTTTTAGTTTTAATCGGCAATGCGGTTTTTGTCATTGTAATTTTTTTAGGCTTACAAATATTTATTGACTCACTAATTCAAAAACCCTGAAAGAAATGGAAGTTAGAACCATATATTCTAAAATAAAAATCGTTCCAGTTTTAAATTTGTCAGTTTTTAATCCTCTTCTTTAGCTAATTATATTTTCCCTGTTACTAATATAGGGGGTATTTTCTCTACACGAGCCTGTATTGTTGAAAATGATATAATTACATCTGCTTAAGTACTAAGTAGTGCATTCCTTTTATACTTATGGTACTATGTTTGATTTTAATATATTAAATCTTATTACTAAACATAAATAACTTGTTATGAAACAATCAATAATGATCCTTTCCTGTTTTATCTGCCTTTCAGTAACGGCGCAGAATCTAAGCACCGTTAATATAACGCTGAACGGTAACAGGAATAAGGAAGTGCGTATAGATGGAAAAAGCTATTCAGTAAACACAGATGTCTCTGTAGTTACTTCAACTGGCAGGCCTATCCAGGTAACGGGGCTTAACTCCGGTCAGCATTCCATTGAGGTAGTTCGTACAAACCGCTATAATAATACAACCAGCACCGGCAATAAGACAACCTTTTATTTACGTCCGGGATATGATATGAATATTACAGTAAATAATGACGGCACTATTCAAACTTCCGAAACAAGAATAAGAAGAAATGGCGGTTATGGTTATCAAAACAGGTATAAAACACCGATGAGCGATGAGAACTTCGATGTATTAGCAGAGAATATACGTTATATGCGGGGCAATACTGCAAAAACAACTGCAATCAACAATGCATTTAATAACACATCCAATTATTTTACTACTGCCCAGGCAAGTGAATTAATACAAATGGTGTACTCCCAATCTAGCCGGCTGACTCTTGCGAAAGCTTCTTATAAAACAATTACTGACCCGGCTAATTTTTCACAAATAAGTCAATTACTGACTAACCAGGCGAGTAAGACAGAACTTGATAGCTATGTCAGGAATTATGATTCTAACAATCGTAACAGCGGAGATAATAGAACTGGAAACCGGTGGCAAACAAAAGTAGCTATGAGTGATGCCAGTTTTAATACCTTATATAATAATATTAGCAATCAATTCGGCCTTGGTGCAAAGATGTCATCACTTACTAATGAATTTAACAACAGCAATAATTATTTTACCGCTGCGCAAACAAGACAACTTATACAACTGGTAAGTGACGAAAATAACAGGTTACAATTGGCTAAACTTGCCTATGATAATATAACGGACCAAGAAAACTATAACCAAATATATAGTTTGCTAAATAGCCAGTCTTCAAGAAATGAACTTGATGTATATGTAAGGGCCAATAGCAATGGTAGTAACAACAATACCGGCTATACAACAAGAACGGCAATGACCGACGCAAGCTTTACGAATTTATATAACAGTGTGAGCAACCAATTCGGTCTTGGCGTTAAGATGTCATCTCTTACAAATGAATTTAATAACAACAATAATAATTTTACTGCTGTACAGGCAAGACAGCTTATTCAACTGGTAAGTGATGAAAATAACAGGTTGCAACTGGCGAAATTATCTTATGATAATATCGTAGATCCGGAAAACTTCAGCAAGTTATATGACCTGTTTAGCAGCCAGGCAAAACGAAATGAGCTTGCTGATTATGCACGATCATACTCTTATAACCGGTAGGAATATATTGGATTCAATTTAAGAAGGGTTAATTAAAATCATATGGGCCGGAAAGACAGTAAGAAATAAACTTATCACTTCTGTCTTTCCGGCTTTATTTAATGAACTTCTTAAGACAGCTTTTTAAGCTGAAAAAAACAAAAGATATAAACGGAAGAATCCAATACATTTGAATAATATGGACACACCCAAAGATCTCCGACTCGCCGTTTTAATCGATGCTGATAATATTTCTTATTCCAACATAAAAGCCATGCTGGAAGAGATAGCAAAATATGGTACGCCGACTTTCAAAAGAATATACGGCGACTGGACAAAACCAACATTAATAGGCTGGAAAACAGTATTACTTGAAAATGCAATAACACCTGTTCAACAGTATAGTTATACTACCGGTAAAAACTCCTCCGATTCAGCGCTGATCATTGATGCAATGGATATTCTTTATACAGGCCGTGTAGATGGGTTTTGTATCGTTTCCAGCGATAGTGATTTTACAAGACTAGCGACACGTCTTCGTGAAGCAGGCATGAAAGTTTTTGGTATTGGCGAAAAGAAAACTCCCCCGGCCTTTATCGCATCTTGTAACAAATTCATTTACCTCGAAATTCTAAAGCCTGAAATAAAACCCGAGCCAATTAAAACAACAGCAATAAAAACAACTTCAAAAAGCACAGGCCCGACTATATCAACAATTGACAAGGGGCTAATAAAACTCATCGCTGATAGCATTAATGATATAGCAGAAGAAGATGGCTGGGTTTTTTTGGGAGTATTGGGTAACCTGGTATTAAAAAAACAACCTGACTTTGATCCAAGAAATTATGGCTATAAAAAAATGATCGACCTGATAAAAGATATCCCGGAATTTGAAATTGACCAAAGAGTTACAGGGAAAAACAATGTATTCCATATTTATGTACGCATAAAGGATAGTTATTCTGCCAATAGAAATACAACACCGAAACATTCAAGACGGTAAAAGATATAGTATTCTTCTGCTGCGATCAACGTTTTCTTCTTAAAACCACTGCGGAGTTTTTATGTGTATCACCTTCAAACCTGATCTCACTCCTGTCCTCGCCATCCTGTATAATCAGCAGGCCTGTATTTGGTGGAATGGAGCCGAGATTTTCTGCATACATTGTCAGCAACAATGAATCTCCAAGATCGGGAGTTGTCTGAACAACTACTCTGAGTGCATTTGCCGTGAGCCCTTTTTTTGCAATTATGATATTTCCATTTAATACCACACTC
>Ga0207712_10001198_pt1 | contig 17923 bp, 8 predicted proteins | sample KBSS44metaG_FD_184402 | JGI IMG/M metagenome (GOLD analysis project Ga0207712, IMG submission 184402) | Switchgrass rhizosphere microbial communities from Kellogg Biological Station, Michigan, USA - KBS S4-4 metaG (SPAdes) (version 2) | ecosystem: Host-associated > Plants > Roots > Rhizosphere >... | reverse complement strand
GGATCGAAATGGTAGAGCGCTCTGATATTACGGCACATGAAGCCTGCTCCTGCGCTAACGTGTTCGAGAGATGCGGATCAGTCCTTGAAGGGCGATTTGGCGGAACGGAATGGGCCGGTCCCCCCGGATCGTCCCAGCAAACGCTGGAGCTCCTCTTCGCTCATCTCGAAGGGATCGGATTCGTAGCCCGGCGGATCGATCCGGGTAATCTTGCCCGGGTTTCCGGCCACCGGGTGGAATTCCCACGCCATCTTCGAGAAATCGCGGACTTCCCACTCGTTTCCTTCAGGATCGGTAAAGCGACGGTATGCCACGGTTCTACTCCGTGCTGCTCAATAACAAGGCCGGCCGATGGCTAGTGCGCCTGCTCGAGGAGGGCCGGCCAATGCTCGACCAGGGCCAATGGAATCTGTCCCGGCGGTTCGTCGCAGACCAGCAGCAACCGCCCGTCCGCCTTCCCGCCTTCCCGCCTTCTCCCTCAGATCCTCAAACCAGTTCAACACCATCCACCGTGCATAACCGCTCGCCCGGCGGCGGCGACCAGGCCACCGTTCGCGGGCATAACGATGTTCCCCTACTCCCCGGCGAGCCGGCTCAGCGCCTGGCGAGCCTCTTCCCCCAGCGGGCGGAGCGGCTCGTCGGCATATCGCCACCAGCGAACGAACCTGCCGTAGTGCGTTGCCGCTTCTTCCGGACGTCCCTGCGCTTCGGCGATCCGGCCGAGGTACAGCTCGGCCGTGGTAGTGTAGAAGAAGTCGTATTGCTGGAACGTTCGGAAATACCGCTCGGCGTCGCGGGTCTGGCCGGCGTCGTACAGCAGCTTCCCGACCCGATAGCGGAGATACTGTTGGGGCTGCTCACCTTCCCAGTCGGCTGTGGGTAGCCGAGCCAGCGCCGCTTCGAATTCCGCCAGCCGACCGCGATCGCCCCTAACCAGCCCAGCGTAGGCCCCCAAAGCCGCTCCGTATGCGGGGCCGCTGGTGTCCGGCGGTGAAGCCTCAGAATCGACACCCCGCGCCGGTCGCTCGAGCACTCGCCGCACCGCCTCGACATCGGTCCAGCGACCCTCGCCGATGGCGAGCGCTCCGACCCAGAACTGATCCGTCGGCCCTCCCGCGGGACCGATCGCTAGCGCGGCTCGCCGAGCAGCGGACGAGTCGGGGAACCCCGAGAGGTGCAGCATGATCTCCCATCGCCCGGCACTATTGGCAGTGACCGGTTCGCCAGCCACTCGGCGCAGCGCCTGCCGGGCCGCCGTGATCTGGCCGTTCGGGACCCGGACCTGCAGCAGGCGCCAGAGGGCAACCGTGCGATCGATAGGCTGGGTGGCTGTGTCCACCGTGGCGGCGTAGATCTGCGCCATGCGATCGAGGGTGAGCGGTGGCGCGGCCAGTGGGGCCTGCACGCATTCGCTCAGCGCCACGGTGTCGAGCACCGCCATGGCCCGTTCGCGCGCCGCAGCGGTGCCCCAGACGAGGTCATAGTTCACCTGGTAGCTGCAGGCTTTGTGGCCGCCGATCGCGCCGTAAGCATGGACGAGCCGCTGGGCGGCGAGACTGTCGAGGCGCAGAAACGCGTCCTCGATCAGGTGCACGTAGGCCTCGCCGTAGTAGGGATGGAGCTGCACCGCCCGAGTGAAGGCGCCCCGGAATGCGTCTGTCGAGCGCAGGGTAACGCCGCCATGATGGAAGTAGCTCTCCCCCAACGTGACCCACGCCTCGACATCGTCCGGGTACGTGGCAGCCAACGCCTCCAGCGCATCGACATCCCCTGTGAAGTTCGCCCGGATCAGTTTCGCGTCTCGGTCCGGCAGTTGATTCGCGAGGTCCAGGGCTCGTCTGCCATAGACTTCCGCGAGCTGGTATGGGCATCCCCCCCAAGCGCATGCACCGTTCAGCCGAAACCACGCCGCGGCGAAATTCGAGTCCGCCTCAATGGCGCGGTGATAATGCCGCACCGCGTCACTCCATTGCGCCGTTCGGTAGTCTCGCTCGCCGGCCAGATACTCCTTGAGGGCAGGGAGCGACGTCGTCGTGGCACGGCTCAGACTGGGCGGCGGGTATTCGCCATCGGTGGGCAGCAGGTTATTGCGCAGGAGCTCCAGCGTCAGCTCGTCTACCAGCAACGATGCACTGTCGGCCGGCCGGGTGACCCGGACGGCGCCTCGCATCTCGCCCTTCTCGACGTCCTGCACCTCGGCGATGAGCTGGACGTCGGGTCCGATCTGCACGGCCTTCCCGGTCACGACGTAGCGGCTGCCCAGGCGGCGGCCGACCTCCCGCGCGTCCTTCGCGGTCAGCGCGTTGAAGGCGCTCCCTCCCATCCGCCGCCATCCGGTGAGGACAGTCACCGGATCGATTTTCCGCAGCTGCCCGATCCCATCCAGGTTGTAGGAGAGCAGGTCAACGATCCCCTCGTGCCACAGCTCCGGATCGGCGCCCACGGTTCGGAAAGGCATGACGGCGACGCCGGGCACCGTGGTGGACGCGACCGGCTGAACCGCACCGCGTCCGCGCTTGATCCGTGGTAACGCGATGGCGACTCCCACCACCGCCACCACGGCGAGTATGCCAAGCACGGTCCGACGTCGGCTGGTCGACCGACTCGGCTGCGCCTCCGTCCCGTCGGAGCGGTCGGGGGCCCCCTGGCCGACGAGAAGAGCTTCGCGGAAGGCCGTGGCCGAGGGGAAGCGGTCGGCCGGCACACGTGCCAGCGCCCGCATAACTGCCCGCTCCACCTGATCGGGCACTGTTTCCCGGACGACGCGCAGAGACCGGACCGGCTCGCTGAGCCGGCGCGCCACGATCGCCTGCGCGGTGGCTCCGGTGTATGGCGGCTCGCCCGCCAGCATCTCGTAGAGCACGCAGCCGAGCGCGTAGACATCACTCCGCGCGTCGACCGCCGCCTCGCCCAGGGCCTGCTCGGGGGACATATAGGCGGGCGTGCCGATGGCAAGCCCGGTCTCGGTCAGGCGCGTGGTCGTCGCGCTCCCCACCGCGCGCGCGATGCCGAAGTCGGCCACCAGCGCGTGGCCGCCCTCCAGCAGGATGTTTCCCGGCTTGATATCGCGGTGAATGAGCATGCGGTCATGCGCATGCGCCAGCGCATCGGCCACCTCGCTCGCAATGTGTACCGCATCCTCGATGGGCAGCTGGTGTTCCCGGTTCAACCGGTCCCGCAATGATTCTCCCTCGACATAGGGCATGATGTAATACAGAAGGGCAGCCTGCCCCGCCATGGCGTCGGGGATCGCACCGCTGTCGAACAGCGGCAGAATGTGGGGATGATGCAGCCCGGCGGAGATCTCGATTTCCCGGAGGAAACGTTCGGGGCCGAGGGCGGAGGCCAGCTCCGGCCGCAGCACCTTGATCGCCACTCGGCGATGGTGCTTCAGGTCCTCGGCGAGATACACCGTCGCCATGCCACCCTGACCCAGCTCCCGCTCGATCCGGTATCGGTCGGCGAGGGCGGCTCCCAGCGTGTCGAGGGGCGAACTCACGATCTGGTCTCCACCTCGGCCATCCGGCTGTCCTTCTGCCGGTCCGCAAGGGAGTCCAGGGTGTTGGCCCGAGCATCAATGCTGAAACGATTGGTCTGGAACAAGGATCGGTCGGAGTGGGCCACCTCCCGTAGCGGACCACCAGTTGGGGACACGAGGTAAACCAGAAACCGCGCGTCGGGCATAAGGCCACTGAAGTATATCGTGCGGCTGTCAGGTGCCCATCGGGTATAGGCGACTATCGACTATTGACCCGATTCCCCCGCCAGCTTCGCCATCCGCCCGCGCACCTCGCGTACAGTGGGCTGCAGCACGGGATCGGCGTCTTTCCATAGCGTCACGAACCGAGTGTAGTAGTCGAGCGCGCGCGCCTTGTCGCCCCGCTCCTCATACAACTCGCCAAGCCGCTTGAGACTCGGTGCCAGTCCCCAGGCATTCGCCAGCGTCTTCCAGGCCGGGCCGGGGCCTATGGCGCGCTGGTAGGCGGCGATGGCCGAGTCGGGCTGGTTGGCCCGTTCATGGGCCACGCCCTCCTCCCACCCGCCGCAGTCCGGACAGTTCGGGGCGGTTCTCCCTCGAGTGAATGCGGCGACCGCGTCCGTCGGGCGACCTTCCGCGAGCGCCAGCCATCCGGTGGCCCGATACCAAGCCCAGTCACCGCGTCGGATCCCCTCGGGAACGCTCGCTTCGTATGCAGTTAGCACCCGTCGAGCCTCTGCCGGCTGTCCTGCCACCGCATAGACCAAGGCGACTCCGTCACCAGGACGGTCCAGCGCCGGAATGGAGTTGAGCGGGTGCTGCTGCAGTGCCGTGCGGAGTATCCGGAGCGCTGATACCGTGTCCCGGCGGAACAGAACGTACTGGAGCGCGATGTTCGCCTCTCCCGCCAGCGCGCCACCCGGGAGCCCGCGCTGTTCGGCGACGCCGATCTCGAGCCGGGTTTGTCGCTCCGCCTCGGCGAGACGCCCCTGCGTCTGGGCCACCACGGCCAGACCCCTATGCGTCAGGCTCTGATAGCTGGGATCGCGCAACTTCAGTCCAAGATCCAGCCAGGCTCGCTGGGCGCTGTCGTATTCTCCCAGGCCAACCAAGGCCATCGCTCGTCCGCGCAGGTAGGCCGGTGCAGTACTATCGATCCGGCGCATCGTCTCGAGCGACCTTCGGACGTCGTCTGCATGCCCCTGGGCCAGCTGTGCGTTGAGCAGCTGCAGGTAGATATTGTTGACGGCGGTGGCAGCGCGTACGAAGGGTGCCACCACCGATTCCGCTTCCGCCGGTCGGCCCAGCTGTGTCAAGACCACGGCCAGATTGTTGTTGGCACCTTGGTTGTCCGGACTCACGGCTACCAGCCGGCGATAGGCCGCCTCCTCCTTGACCGGATCGATGTCGACCGTGCCGTGGTAGTATGCGATGGTGAACTGCCGCTCGACCTCGGGAAGACGATCGCGATATTGGTAGGCCTTGGTGGTGGCGAACACCTGTCGCTCCTGGCTCGCGGCGCTGTTGCCCAACGCCACCGCCAGCTTGCGCCACGCCATTGCGAATCCGCTGTCCAGCCCGATGGCCTGCTCCAGCACTGGGATAGCCTTGTCGGGCGAACCCAGGTCGCTCAGTCGCGCCCCCTCGGAGTAGAGACGGAGAGCCTCGAGCGACGACGTGGTGACCTGCTCCAACGGCTCACCATTCCGGATGGTCTTGAGCGATTCGCCGATCCGCTCGCGAATGTGTCCGGAGAGCCGGTCGATCGCGGCGACGATACCGGCGTCATCGGGTGAGGTCTCCCGCAGCGCCACCAGCTCCGCGCCATCCTGGGCGTTCACGATGCGGGCCGATAGCACGTATCCTTTTCCGACCGAGCTGATCTCCCCCGCGACGACCGCCTTGCCTCCTTCCCGGGCCGCCACCTCGCGGGCCACCGCGCTCGTGATCGGCGTATTTGGATCGCGCTGCATCCGCTGAAGCGCGTCGCTGATCTGCGCTGTGGTCATGATCCGGACAACAGCGGACTGGCCGAGATCGATGCGGAACGCCTCCGTGATCGATCCGGCAAGATTGGGATCTGCGGTCCGGTTCTCGAAGTCGGCGACAACGAGGCGGTCTTTTTCGCTGAGCCGTCCAGAGGCCACCAGAGTGCCGACTGGTCCGATGCCAAGGAGCCGCATCGCTGTGTAGATGACGGCGATGACTCCCAGCGCCGCGAAGGCCACGATGCCGCCCTGGATTGCCTTCTTCCAGGTAAACAGCCGATGCAGGCCGTCAGCCGGCGTAATCGAGACCCGGCCGCTGGCCCGTGCCAGCGCTCTTCGGCGCTCGAACTGGCTGGTGACCAGCATGATCGGCAGTCCGATGAGCAGCAGCGCGATGGCGCCGTAGAACACCCAGTCGGGCAGGCCGAGCTGATGGACCAGGAGGTAAACGAGACCCAGCACTCCCAGCGAGGCGGCCCCGAACAGCAACCCGACTCTGAGCGGGTGACTCTTTCGAATCGCCTCCTCGGTGCCGCTCGAGACAACCGGCGTGGTTCCGGTGGGAGTCATGCCGCCTGTGCTGGGCGTTGTCGCGGCCTCGAGCTGGACCAGCAACTCACCCGCACTCTGCCACCGATCCGCGGGCCGCTTCTCGAGGCAGCGCATCAGAACGCCGTTCAACGCCGCGGACACCGCAGGCCGGTGTCTGGTGACCGGCTCAGCGGCCTGGGTGATGTGGGCGGCGAGCAGAGCCTGCGGTGTCGGGGCGACGAACGGAGTGCGGCCGGTGAGCATCTCGTAAGCCAAAGCCCCCACGGCGTAGATGTCGGCGCGATGATCCACGTGGGGATCGGCGGCCGCCTGCTCCGGCGCCATGTAGGCAGGAGTACCCAGGGCTACACCGAGTGAGGTCAGTGACGACTTGCCACTGGACGCCGTGACGGCCTTGGCGACACCGAAGTCGGTGACCACGGCGTGCCCATCCGAGAGCAAGACGTTATCTGGCTTGATATCCCGGTGCACCACTCCATTGCGGTGGGCGTAGGAAAGGGCGTCCACCACCTCGCGCAGGATCTTGGCGGCCTCCGCGACGGGCAGCTCTCCTTCCCGGGCCAGTTTGGCCCGAAGCGACTCGCCCGCGATGTACGGCATGATGTAGTACAGCAGGTCGCCGGAAGCTGCCGCGGCGAGGAGGGGAACGATGTGCGGGTGCTGCAGCCGGGCGGCGAGCTGGATCTCCCGCTCGAACCGCTCGACATTGACCGAGGCGCCCATGTCGGGCGGGAGCAGTTTGATGACCACCTGCCGCCCCAGCCGGGTTTCCTCGGCGAGGAAGACACGGCTCATCCCCCCGCCTCCCAGTTCTTTCAGGACGCGGTAGGTGTCACCCAGAGCAGCTTGCAGCCGGGGCTCGAGACTGATGGTGGATCCTTGTGATGAAGGAAACCATCAAACCTACGGGCGTGGGGATGCAGGGGCCAGTCGTGCCGAGCCAAGCCCAAAGGGGCTAGCGCGGGCGGGAAACCGGGCATGGACGAGGTCAGCGTCGCAACAGCTCGCCGAAGTTGCGGATCAGGTAGACATCCGGCCGATCGACCGGCTTCACCACGATGAACCGTCGCCCGTCGTCGGAGTTGGTCCAGGTCGTCCCCGCACCCTGGACCGGCGCGTCGCCGAGCCGAACGCTCCGGCTGCTACCGGGAGGGATGCGGTACCACCCGAGGCCGCCGGCCGAGTCCCTCAAGATGGATTCGTAGCTTCCGTCCGGGTTGACGCCCATCCAACCGTCCGCGAGCACCGGCACGGTCGCCGAGGCGACACTACCGTCGAGGGGTACCCGCCGGATCCAGACAGTGTCGGCTCTGCCGCTCTGGGAAAACTCGAGGATGGCACTTCCGTCACTGGTCACGTCTCCCGGTGCGTTCAGTATCCGACCCGGGATGTTCGGCATGGTCCAGGTTGTATCGGATCTCCCGGGCCGGCCCAGGACCCTCGCCGAGTTGGCCTCGATATCCACCACCCCATAGCCTCCGCCCGGAACCGCGAAGATCCATGAGGTTCGGGCGGGCAGATCAGCCACTTCTCGTGACTGACCGATCCCGACTTCGATCTGTATCAAGCGGGCTCGGCCGGCGCTGTCGCGGAGCGCGTAGAGCAGAGCAGACGATACCGGGCGGGTCCAGTCCGCCGAGATTTCGTCGCCTGGCGGCAAGTTGAATGGGCGCTCCGACCCTCCTTCGAAGGAAAGGAACGCATCGCTGCGGGGCGAGCCTGCCCTCGACCCGCCACGTTTCAACCACACCATGGCACCGTCGCGGGAGAGCCGCGCCTGGAGTCCTGCGGTCGAGGAAGCCAGACGCCGTGATCGGAAGTCGAGCCGGCCTGGGCGACTCCTCTCGAGGGCGTACACCTCGGCCTCCACCGATCCTCGGGTCAGGAGCGAAGACCCGTCGCTCCTGATACCTGCGATCTGGCTGCCGGGCTCGAGCCGCAGCAGGGTGTCGGCAGGTCCGACGAACTTCCCGTCGGGGCTCACTCGGCGCCGAACCACAATGGAAGGTACCGGCGCGCGGCCCGGTTCCGAAAACTGCGGAGTCCCAGCTCCCAGATCGATTTGCAACAGCAGCGCGTCGGCCCCTGGCGTCCAACGGACAACTCGAAGCGTGACTAAGCCCGGCAGCGAATCCGTCGTCCTTCCGGACCGATCCATCAAGTAAATCACAACTCCGCCCACCGCGCGGTTGACCAGGGCGATGCGGCCGCCGGCCGGGGCTGGAAACCCGACCTGGAAAAGAGCTGGCCGCCGTATCGCGATACTATCTCGCGCCACCCCGTCGCTAATCGTCACGATACGTAGCCAGCTGACGCTGTCGCTAGCCGGCCGGAGACCCGGACTGACCAGCAGGGTATCCGTCACGCCTACCACCCCGATCCCCCAGCCGGGCAGCGACCATAGTGTGCCGCCCAGAGCAGACACCGCGACGGTTTTCCACTGACCACCAGGTTCTATGAGACCCGCGATCAGGAACCGGCCGTCCGCTGCCCAGTTCGTGTACGGGATACTGCTGCCCTTCAACACCGTGATGGAACCCGCGCCGCCAATGTCGCGCACCACCAGCTGGTCGGCACAGCGGTCGTGCTGGTCGCAGTCGCGAGCGACGTAGGCCAGCCGGGTGCCATCCGGTGAGAGCGCGGGATATCGGGCGTTGCCGTCGGTGGTAAGCTGCTCGAACTGGGGCGTGAACGCGGGAAGAGCCGCCGGTCGGCCGCGGACACCGATCCAGGCTGCCAGACCGATCCCGAGCGCCACGACACCAACGACCGCGAAGGTGATCCAGCGCCGTCCTGCCCTGACGTGGCGAGACGATGGGGCACCAGAGAGAACGAGCACACGGGCAAACTCACCGGCTGAGGCGAACCGGTCCGCCGGAACCTTGGCGAGCGCCTTTGCCACGGCGGCGTCGACCCCTTCGGGTACGGTATCCCGTACCACCCGCAGCCGCGTCGGCCGCTCGGTCATCAGCTTGGCGATCATTGCCTGAGCGGTGGAGCCGGTGACCGGCGGCTCGCCCGCCAGCATCTCGTACAGCACCGCACCGAGCGAGTACACGTCGCTGCGAGCGTCGAGCGCGCGCTCACCGGTGGCTTGCTCCGGACTCATGTACTGTGGGGTGCCAAGGGAGAGGCCGGTCTCGGTGAGCCGGTTGCCACCCGCCTCCTTCACTGCTAGCGCGATGCCGAAGTCGGCCAGCATCGCCTCACCTTCATGCAGCAGGATGTTCTCCGGCTTCACGTCCCGGTGGATCACTCCCCGCTGATGGGCGAAGTCGAGCGCGCTCGCGATCTGCCGAGCGATCGTCAGGGCGTCCGCCACGCCGAGCTGCTTTTCCCGGGTCAGCCGAACCCGGAGCGATTCGCCGCGGATGTAGGGCAGGACATACCAGAGGAGGCCGTCGCTGGCCCCGGAGTCAAGCAGGGTGACGATGTGAGGATGGTCGAGCCCGGCGGTGATCCGGATCTCGTTGAGGAAACGCTCGGGCCCGAGCAGGGCGGCCAGCTCGGGTCGTAACACCTTGAGTGCCACCTGGCGCTGGTGCTTGAGGTCCTCTGCCAGGTAGACCGTAGCCATGCCGCCCCGGCCCAGCTCTCGCTCGACACGGTACCGGTCCCCGACCGCCGCCTCCAAACGGGTCTGCTCAGTCATGTCCAGCCCCCACCAAGGCAACCCAGCCAATCTACCGGTTCTCCACCGGGTCGAAGTTCCGGAGCAGGACGAGGGCAAAAGGGACAGGGGCAGGGAATCGGGCAAGATAGGAACAGCGAAGGATCTAGTCTCCTAGCTAGGACGCCAAGGCAAGGACACTAGGTCCCTCGCTGCGCTCGGGATGAGGTGCTACCTCGCTCCTGCGCCGTCTCCCGTCTCCCGTCTCCCGTCTCCCGTTCACTCGCCCGGATGGTACTCCCGCTCCGTATGGCCCTTGAGCTGTGACCGATAGAAATACACCTCTCGCAAGTCCCCTTTGCTGTACCGCTCCGCCTGATCGTTGAAGTGCTTGGACCTGGGGTCGCCGCTCTCGCCGCCCGCGGTCACCGCTCTGGCCCGGACCGAATCGCCGAACTCGATCACCGCGACGAAGCTGTTCCCGTACCTGCCATACCGCTTCCTGGTCCCGCTGTTGGCCTGGGGCACGATCGCCGCCAATGATCCCCACTGTGCGGTGGTGAAGGGAACCGGGATGCTGGGAGCGGAGTCGTTGAATCGGTGGACGATGTCATCGGTCAGCCGCTGGAAGCGGTTGATCTCTCCCCAGGGCGTTTTCCAGGTTCCAAAGTCCTGTGCCAGTTTGTCCGATGCTGCCGCCAGCGACTCCAGCCGCTCATCTGCCGTCGCCTTCTTTGCGATGTACTCCCACCCTGGCAGATCTTCGTCGTTCGCGTTCTGTGGTACCCGTCGCCAGAGCTCTTCGGCCCAATAGACGGCCAGAGCTGTCGGAACCGACTCGGCGGACCAGCGGTAGTCCCAGCCGCGCAGCAGCTCCACCTGTTCGGCCAGTTTCGATTTCAGCGGACTCGAAGCCGCCAGCTGGTCCCAATCCTTGATGAGCGGGGGGACCAGGACCGCGAACGTCGGCTGGTAGCTGTCGTAAGCCGCATCGATCAGCCCCTGCAGAGAGAAGTCCTTCTTCCCATCGAGTAATCGCATCGCATGGATGCCGCGCGGATTCTCGCCATAGGTGTCTACGTAGCGCGGGAAGTCATTCTGCTTCGGGCTGTTTTCCCCGGCCGCGGAGTAGGGCCAGTTATTCGTGTTCTGGATCCAGCCATTGGGCGGATTCAGGACGTTCGGCATCTCGTCGAGGGTGAGCAGCCCCTTCCAGTCGGTCGCCGAATCGCTCCCGTCCACCGGGCGAGTCCAGTCGAATTTCGGATCTCTCTTGGGGATGAAGCTGGCCTGGAAGTAGGCGATGTTGCCGTCGGCATCGGCGTAGACCGTGTTGTTGGAGGAGTTGGTGCGCATGTCCACGGTCTCGCGAAAGGCCTTGTAGTTCCTGGCCTTGGTCCTGGTATAAGACTCGGTGAGCGCCCGAACCGGGTCCTCCATCAGGCGCACGCTTATCCACTTGCCATCGGCCTCCCGGACGATGGGGCCGTGGCGGGTGCGGTACACGGTGAACTCTCTCTTACCCATGCCACCCTCCAGCTTGTACGGCACCGTGATCTTCTCGACAGTAAGAGGCCGTTCGACACTGCCGTCACGATAGAACAGCCTGTCACCCTTCCGGGTTATCGTCTCGGCATACTCGTCAATCGCATCCACCCCGCTGGAGGTATGCATCCACCCCAGCCGATCGTTGAAGCCCTGATAGATGAAGAACTGCCCCCAGGTGGCCGCGCCGTAGACGTTCAGGCCCTCCTCGCTCACCGTCTGAAGCTCCGACCGGAAAAAGAAGGAGGTATGGGGATTGATCAGCAGCAAGGCGTGGTTGGAAACCGCATTGGCCGGCGCAATGGCGATCCCGTTGGATCCGGTGGTCTCTGGTGGCAAGGCAGGACCGCGTTCTCCCTGGGCGCCGGAAGTCTTCGCGTAGAGTGCCTCGAGGGCCTCGAGGGAAATGCCTTCGATATCGCTGCCGATGCTGCCTTCGGTGAAGGTCAGCGCCATCCAGGGTTCGAAGTACAGGAGGACCCTGGCATGCACCTCGGGATGCTTGAGCAGGTACAAATTGAGTCCATCGGCCCATGCGATCATCAGTTCCTTGAGCCAAGCGGGGCTCGATCTGTACAGCGCCTTCATCTCATCCGGGTTGATGAACATCTTCATGCGAAGGTCCTGATAGATCGCCTTCTCTCCTTCGGCTTCGGCCAGACGCCCCATGGCGTTGATGTAATTGGTCTCCACCCGGTTGAAATCGTCCTCCGCCTGGGCGTAGATCATGCCGAAGACGGCATCCGCGTCGGTCTTGCCGTAGACGTGCGCGATGCCCCAGTCGTCGCGGATGATGGTGACCCGTTGCCCTTGTTGTACGAGCCTCTCCCCGTCGGAGGAAGAGGGGAAGGCGGAGGCGCACGCAGCGCAAAGCGTGGCAATCGCCACGTAAATCATGCGGGAATGACGGGTCACTTCTAATCCTCCCTCATTGGATCATTTAGTTCACCACCAGCGTTTGCCGGAAGACTTGTATGGCTGTTCCCCTCAGGATCGCTACCAGCCGGTACTCTCCCGGGTCGGCCCTGAACGTAAAGTCGTAGGTCTCTCCAACCTGGACGAATTGCCGAGCCGGCCTGGTGGTCGCCTGGGACGGCGGCAGGTCTGCTCCATCCTTGGCCAAGGCTCGCCACGTCACCACCGACGTATCCCGATAGATGGCGAACTTGAGGCTCGCCGCGGGACCGATGTTTATCAGGCGGAATCGCTGGTCGACACCGGCTCGCATCGACAACGGCTTCGCCGTCGTGTCTCCATTGACCACGACATTCGGTGGATCGGCGGGCCCGTCCCAGCCGGCCACGTAAACGTGGTCGGTCGCGGGGTCGAATGGTTTCCCCGGCTCTAGCACCAGGACCGCGCCGAAGAGTCCCGAAGCAAGCTGTTCCAGATCATTCATGTGGGTGTGATAGATGAACGTTCCCGCCCGAGGCAGGATCAGATGGGCGACGAACGAGTCTCCCGGCTGAATCGAGGGGGCCAGGGTGGTGCCGGCGCCACTCCAGCCGGCCACTCCGTCGGAGTAGCTCCCCAGCTCGATTCCGTGCCAGTGGATCGCGCTTGGCTCCTTGAGACGGTTGATGATCACCATGTCGGTCGATTGGCCGCGGGTCAGCAACAAGACCGAGCTTGGTACCTGGATCGAATCGGATGCGGGGACAGCCCCGCGCTGGAGCACGTACGACATCGTGCGCGGCGCCAACCGATGGCGAGCGCCCTCCTGGATGAACAGGTGCTCGCGCTTCGCCACCACATTTGGCAGTTCGCCGCCCACGCCGCGGGGATCAACCGTGATTCCCAGAACCAGCCCTGCCATGTGAACACCAGGGTCGTGAGCCATGCGGTCGTGACTGTCGGCCGCCGGTGGATCGAGCCGGGTATCGGGGACGACATGGAACCCGATGTGACAATGAAAGAGCCAGTTCCCCGGGCGATCGGGACTCCAGGAAACCGATCTCGTCTCGAATGGCCTCATATCCTCGGTCACGACCAGCCTGCGGTCCTCGCGCTGGTAGAGCGAATCCCGCAACCCGTCTCCTGATGCGTCTATGCTGTAGTAGAAGCCGTGGAGATGCATCGGGTGGGGCCGCCATGTCGCATTGATCAGTCGCCAGCGAATCGTGTCGCCTACCGTGGCATGTATTCGTTCGGTGTAGGGCCACGACCGACCGTTGATGGCAAGCGCGTTCCGGTAATTCGCCGAATCCACGGTCCTTCCCCAGATGTTCAACATCAGAATCCGGTCGGGTGGCGAGCCTTCGCGAGGATCAACCACCAACGCGCCGGAAAGCTGCTCCCGCTCGTCATCTTTTTCCGGATTGTGCTTGCCGAGGACCGCCCGGTAGAAGTAGGTGCCAGGTTGTCCCGCTGCGAAGGTGACGCTGCGGACTTCTCCGGGGTGGAGAATCAGGCTGTCATCGCTTGCGGCTGGCCGAGTGAGCAGGCCGTGCACCGAGATGGTGGAGTCGGTAAGAGCGTTCCGCACCGTCGCACTAATGATCGTTCCCGTCTTCACCCGGATGAGTGGACCCGGGATCTGCGGAGCTTTCGTCTCCTCGGCGAACACGGCCACTTCGGCCGAGGGTCCGCTGTCGGCTTCGGGCCGCCACACGCCCATCCTGACCTCGAGTCTGATCCGGAGAGTGTCGTTGCTCTCCTGGCCGGCGGGAGTGCGCATGTCGTTCGCGGCGATCGTCGGAAGGCCCGGGCTGCGGGGCGTGCCCCACGACCACCCGGTCGCCAGGACCACGAACAGAACTGCTTTGAGAGTCACTCGACTCCATCCAGCAGCCAAATGTCACCTCCGTGTGGCGCGTCGTGATCGAACAGCAGGAAATGTCCGTCGGGAGACCAGACCGGATAATCGATGCGAATGGCGGGATCGGGAAATTCGAATATCTGATACGGGGAGCCGCCTTTCATCGGGGTGATCCAGATGGTCTTGTGGCCTTTCACATCGAGGACGAGGCTATGATCGGGCGAGAAGGACATGTGGCTGCCGCCCGCCACATCCGGCAGGCGCTCGACGGCCCCGGTCTCGACGTTGACTGACAGAATCTGCGTGCCTCCGGGAGGTTCCGCCCGGATGATGACGCTCTTGCCGTCCGCCGACCAGCGCATGAAATGACCGGCCGCGCCGTCACTCGAGAGCTGGTGCTGATTCGAGCCATCCGCGTTCATCACCCAGAGTTGGAAGCGGCCGTCGCGGTCCTCATGGTACGCGATGTATTTCCCATCGGGGGAGAAGAATGGATTGATGTGAATCCCGGTATCCGATGTGAGCCGCTTGAGCGCGGTATCCGCCAACTGAACCGTCCAGATGTCGTTCTGGCCTGATCGGGAAGAGAAGAACGCAATGACCTTCCCGTTCGGCGACCAGTTCGGCTGGTAGTCGCCTCCCGGACCACTGGTGAGTTGCCGGTCGGTCTCGCCCTCCGAATGCAGCCACAGGTTCATCTCTCCGTTACGATCCGAATTGAACGCGATGGTGCGTCCATCCGGAGACCAGGCACCCCGGCTCTCTACTCGAGTCGTGGCGATGACCGGCTCGGGCTTCCCGGTCGTTTTCCCGGTGACCGGGTCGAGCGGCAGCCGCCAGAGGTCGGCCTCGATGCGGAAGATCGAGAAGGCGAGGCGTTTCCCGTCGGGTGCGATCGAGGGCTCGAGATCGTCCCCCGCGCCCGTGGTAAGCTGCTCCGGTGGCGACCGTGGTTCGCCGCTCTCGGAAACCGCCACTCGCCAGAGGTTGAGTCCTCCGCCCCGCAGGGAAGAGAAGTAGATGAACCGTCCTGAGGGGGACCAGGCCGGATTCACATCCGTAACATCGTCGTGAGTCACCCACGTCGTTTTGCCGGTCGCGAGATCCACCACGACGATGTCGGACTTGGGTTGCTGGAATCTCCGGAAGACCAGGCGCTTCCCGTCCGGCGACCAGCGGGGGCTCATGTGGGCCACCTCGTTCGAGCTGTCGCTCGTGACCTGCCGCGGATTGTGACCGTTCTTGTCGGTAACCCAGATCCGATGCGCTCCTCCCCAGCCGGCGTCTACCGCGATGTGATTCCCATCGGGCGACCAGCTGGGGCTGAAGGCTCCCGAGAGGAGATGCTCTTCGGCTCCCGATTTGGGATCGACCGTCCAGACATCGCCGCCTTCGGCATACAAGCCGAGCACGTCTCCGGGCTCGAGCTTGCCGTCGGAGAGACTGGAACGGACCAGCACGATCACGCTACCGTCGGGCGACCATGAAGCCTGGATATCGTCCCGCGAGCCCCTGGTGAGCTGTGTTTCCTCTCCACCTGGATAGGTTCGCAGGAACAGGTTTCGGTAGCCCGCGACCGTCCGCGAAAACACCAGTCGAGCCCCGTCGGGTGACCACGATGGCCACTCCTCCACCGCCTCGTCCGAGGTGAGCTGGGCCAGTCGCGTGGCGGCGGCTCGTGGAGGTGCCTGGGTCCGGTGAGTAGTCAGCCAGAAGACAACAGCGAGGGCCCCCAGGCCGGCGAAGGCGAGGACTCGAATCCGACGAGCCGACGCTCCGGCGGCAGACTGTGGCTCTTCGTGAAACCGTAGCGCATCGCTGAACTCGCGCGCCGACGCGAAGCGGTCCGATGGCTTCTTCGCCATCGCTCTGGAGACCGCCTTGCTGAGTTCAGGCGGAACATCGGGTGACGCGGGGAGCGGTGTCGCCTCCCGGGTCAGGACGGCCGCGATCAAGCCTTGCAGGGTTTGCCCGGTGAACGGCGGCTTCCCCGACAGCATTTCGTAGAGCACGACTCCGAGCCCGTAGATATCCGCCCGCCCGTCGATTTCCAGTTCGCTGCTGGCCTGCTCGGGACTCATGTAGGCCGGCGTTCCCACACTCACCCCGGCCTGAGTCATCCGATCCGCGCCGGCCGCGGAGACCGCTCGTGCGATCCCGAAATCCGCGATCACCGCGTGTCCGGCTTCGAGCAGGATGTTGTCGGGCTTGATGTCGCGATGGATTACCCCGTGCTGGTGGGCGAAATCCAGCGCGTCCGCCACCTCGCGCGCGATGCGGACCGCCTCGACCGCCGGCAGCTTGCCGTCGCGCTCGATCCGCGCCTTGAGGGAACCGCCTTCGACGAGAGGGGAGACGTAGTACAGGACGCCGTCCACGGCACCCGAGTCGTAGAGCGGCAGGATATGGGGATGACGAAGCCTTGCGGTGACCCGGATTTCCTGGAGGAACCGCTCGCTCCCGATCATGACCGCGAGCTCGGGCCGCAGGACCTTGATCGCGACCTGGCGATCGTGCTTGAGGTCGTGGGCCAGGACCACCGTAGCCATGCCGCCCTGTCCCAGCTCCCGCTCGATGCGGTAGCGGTCGGAGAGTGCGGCCGACAGTTTATCGTCGATGGTCAATGGTGGTCGCGAGTCTTGAGTCGTGGGTCAATGTCGATGGTCGATAGTCGATGGTCGATAGTCGATTGTCGCCAATGGCCAGGGTTCGATTCCAAGACTCAAGAGCCATGACCCACGACCATCGACTATCGATCATCGACCACCAACCGCTGCACCCAGAACGGCTTTCCCGGCGGCCCCGCCCGCAACTGGTACTCTCCTCGCTCCGGAGTCCATTCGAAATCGTAGGTTTCCCCGACCTGGACCGCCTGCAGAGCGTTGACTTCGACCGCCTGATGCGCCGGAAGGTCGGCGCCATCCTTGGCCACTCGACGCCAGCGGACCAGTGAGCTGTCCTGGTATATCCCGAATCCAACGGGCAGCGCCAATCCAATGTTGACGAAGCGGAACCGATGTGACACCCCGGACTTCATCTCAAGCGGGGCGGGCAACGAATCACCATTGATGAGAATCCTCGGCGGCTCCGGATTCGGTGAATCCCATCCCGCCACGAACACATGATCTCTTAGGGGATCGAAGCGCTGGCCAGGCTCGAGGACCACGATGGCCCCATACAGACCCGAGGAGAGCTGCTCCAGGTCGTTGAGGTGCGTGTGATAAATGAACGTGCCGGCCCGAGGCAGGAGGAGATGCGCTGTGAATGAGTCGCCCGGTGCTATCACCGGAGCGAGCTGTTGGCCATCGCCACTCCATCCCGCGACACCATCGGAGTAACTCAGCAATTCCACCCCGTGCCAGTGGATCGCGGCGGCTTCGCGGAGCCGGTTGGTGACGACGATGTCGGTCGGCTGTCCTCGAGTGAGCACCAGCACTGATCCAGGGATCTCCACCGAGTCGGGCAGCGGTGGCTTGGCGCCTCGCTGCAGGACGAATGAGAGTGCCCGCTTCGCGCGATATCGCTGCTTGCCTTCATCTACGTAGAGATGCAGGCGACGCGCCTTTCCCTGGTTCGGAGGCGTCCAGCCCGGAGCCGGATGGACGGTGATGCCTACCGCAAGCCCCGCCATATGAACCATGGGATCTTGGGACATCTCGTCATGACTACCAGCCGCCACCTTATCGAGCCGGGACTGCGGCACGACGTGAAAGCCTACGTGACAATGGAAGAGCCAATTGCCGGGACGATTTGGCACGAAGCTCATCGCCATCGTCGTGAAGGGCCGCATCTCCTCGGTGACCACCATGCGCCGATCGTCGGTCGCATAGACCGTATCTGAGACGCCGTCGCCCCGGGACAGGACGTGGTAGTAGAACCCGTGCAGATGCATGGGATGCGTGCGCGCGCTCAGGTTGATCACCCGCAGGCGCACGGTATCTCCTGTGGTCGCCTCGATCCTGTCGGTGTAGGGCCAGGAGCGCCCGTTGATC
>Ga0207712_10001189_pt1 | contig 17987 bp, 17 predicted proteins | sample KBSS44metaG_FD_184402 | JGI IMG/M metagenome (GOLD analysis project Ga0207712, IMG submission 184402) | Switchgrass rhizosphere microbial communities from Kellogg Biological Station, Michigan, USA - KBS S4-4 metaG (SPAdes) (version 2) | ecosystem: Host-associated > Plants > Roots > Rhizosphere... | reverse complement strand
ATTTTTCCATAGCTGCAAAGATAAGTCTCTGAAAACTTAGGGCTACGTGATTTGTAAATTTTCCGGTGACATTTTTTTGACATTTGAATTAATAATGATTCCGGATGAACAGAATGCACTGGTAACTTTTATCTTTTCCATTAGTAATTTTTTTTATGCTATCGATGTGTGGAATAGGTAATAAAATTTTATTAAAAATTATAATAGTTATTAAATACTATAAATTCATTTTGTATAGTTTGTTATCAATAATGACAAATATCTCATTGTTCACAGAAGCTATTGCTGTCAGGGAGTTTGACGAAAATGAATCGGGGGGTAATACACCAATCGACCATACACTGGTTTGCGTATTGTATATATCAAACTTATTCCTTTCAATTCCAGAAATTGGTGAATAGGTAAAGAATATCACCAGTTCGTTTTTTACTACGGCACTTTTATCATTAAAACAATCCATTGGCTGATGCAGACATGAACTGGAACTGTTCATTGTATTCACATTCAGTTCTTCAACATGAAAGGTGGCTGCAATGTTTGTGACGCCGCCTGCGAAGTATACTTTTTCATTGAGACCGATCGCAGCAAAATTGCCTTTGTTTACCAGCATTGTATCAGTCGACCATTGACTGCCATTAATATCATAAATGTCAATAGAAGGAATAGGGGTCGTTAATGTGTTGCCAAATCCAGTCGGGTCTTCAAACCTGGTGTACCCGCCACAGAAAAAAACCTTATTCGATACATTAATAGCAGCCCCCACTACTCTTGCACCACCGGGGAGTTGGTCTGTTGACCAACTGTTTGTTTCAAGATCATAAATGTCAATTTTGTTGGAAAGCACCTCGTTGTTTTTTATTCCCCCGGCAAAAAAAACTTTACCTCCTGCAACTACCGCCTTACAATTTCCTCTTGCTTCACTCAAATTTGTAACTGACCAGGAATTCGTTGACAGATCATAAATATCAACAACGGAGGTTGCTGTATAATTGTCGTTATACGTATCTACACCACCTGCAAAGAATATTTTATTACCTGCTGCAATCGTTGTTACACCAATTCTTGCCTGGCTCGCTTGTATAGTTGTCCAGCTTTGAGTAACACGATCATACATATAAATATTCTTACTTATCAAACCACTCTGATTGCTGAACCATGCCGGGATTATCAGCTTATTTCCCGCAACAATGATCTCCGGTTCTTGAATTTGCCCCGGAAGATTAGACAAAAAGGTTAATCCTACAGCCACTTCTGATCTCACAGCCTGGCAATAAGTGGGATCCAAAACGGATATATCTGTTGTGTCAAGATCTGCTCCATTGTTATTCCAGACCTTTAACTCGAAAGAGTAAACACCAGAATTATCGAGATGATAAACCATACATTCAGCCGACATTGACCCTTGAAGAAAGCAATTTGATGGACCAGATATCTGCCTCCAGGAAAACTGCAAAGCCATTCCATTTGAGTCGTGTGAATTGTTACCATTTAATGATGCGGTCGTATATGACGTAAGCATAGTTATTGTTTGGTCTGGACCAGCATTTGCAACTGGAGGCCTGTTATTAGTTGGGCTTCCAACGACAATTATTGGTAAAACCGGATCAGGATTGCATCCTTCCGATATCACTGTCACAATAGCGATTGTCAATGCCATGGTTAATTTCATTTTCATAATAATGGCTTTTTTATTCAGCACTAAAACTACTTTTTTGATCAGGGGGAAATTTTGGAAATGCGACCAAATTCAAAATTGCGGAGATAGAATGATGATGGATCGTTGTAGAACTTTTACCTGAGACGAATTGCCCAAATAAAAGCCTTTGTATTTCTACAAAGGCTTTACTATCGAATTTCTTTTCATCATTCTTCATTCTCTCCAAAATGATGATTGAATACATATTCTCCAATCTGTTTTCCCATCTCTTCTCCAACAAGAACCGATTTTCTGAAATCCCAACCAGTATAGATCATGCTTAAAGAATTTTCTCTTGCGGCCTGCGAGAAAGTGGAAAAATGCATGGCTTGTCCCGGCAGGGTAGCGCTATTCAGGCTGATAGAAGTTTCATCTGATGCAAAGAATGATCTCAATACTCCTGTTACTGCACCTCCATATGCGGCAAACCCATTTGGATAGCCGGGCACAGGGGGAGTGCCAAAAACATTTGGGGCCTCATTAAGAAAGGGTAGCCAATTCACATCAGCTTCGGTATTATCATTACCATCTGTGGCAGCAAGCCGGATAGCGGTTTCAGGTCTCCATGAATAAAAATAGTAACCAGCATTCATTTGAGAGTTGATGCTTTCTGCCATGGACACATGAACCAACACAAATAATCTTGCTGTTTTCCATGCATCCAGTTTTTTTGATTTGACCACTTCACGGGCAAAATTATTCCAGGTAACAGAAGGACGGTTTTCTGACCAGAAGCGAGCCATCATTTCTTCATCGGCGCTGCGGCTACCACCAACTCGTGCGCCTTTTGTTTTTACTTCATTATAATCATCAGTATAGTTTTCCGAATTCATTGCATAAGGTCCTTCTGGTCTGAATTGATAATTGCTTTCTGTTACATATGGTCTGAGTACTGTGCCCCAGTTAGGGATCCTTTTTATGGTTGTAGGACTAAGAACGCCGTTAATAAATATTAAAGTGGAGCGGTATTCACCAGGTTCATCACCATCAGGAGGAGTAGTGGTAGATGTTTGAATGACTTGAGTAAATCCATCGTTGGCGCGGTTGGCAATAATAGCTTCGGCAGCATGTTTACCTAATGTTTTTCCCAACTCTTTACTTTCACCATCGGGAATGGTAGCAAGACTTTCATTATACCATGTATCAACCGGAAAATTTCCCTGGCGATTTAATCCTTTGATAGCCCAATAAGCGGCGCTGGCAACTGCTGCATCGGGTGATGCAAATTGTTCTCTTTCGTTTAGCAATGCATAGCGTTGATATTTTGGTTTAATGTTATTCAAGGCATCATGCACTGCAATTTGAATGATGGCAAAGTAACGGGCACGGGTAGGTTGGATCATCCCTGCTCCGAGAACGGTAGCAACTTTCTCGTTCCAGTACATCACCATATCATTTTCTGCAAAGCCAGGATCAAGTGCCCCTTCGCTTTGTGAGGACTTTCTCGTTAATTCTTCTGATTTTAATTCTTTGGTGTCTTTTTGACAAGAGCTGAGGAAAATAAAGATCAGCAAAATATTCGCTGCAATGAGGCTTGAATACTGTTTCATACGATTTGTTTTAGTGTAATAATTTTTTTATCACACCAAAAATATTTTTTTGGGAAAAATGTTTTGGTGTAAATGCGATGAGCTGATGTTGAGCTATTACAGATGATTATTTACAACGTTCGGGTGATCCGAATGATGATTGCCGTCAATTTTTAGCTACGATAAAAAAACTTTGTCGTGCCAGAACCTTTCCCAATCTCATTTCGTGTCTTGAATTTCGCATTTCTCTTTTATTAATTTATATTAGTTACACATTTGTACATGGACTAGAACAGCTTTATATTTTGCAACGAGATTACGAATCAGCATCCTCTTTTGTTTGTGGCATATTTTAATGGCATGATCAATATTGACAATAGCAAGTTTATATTTTCTGATGAGAACAAGTATCGATTCAGCCGCCATTTGGTGTTTTGGACAGTTTGGGGGCTTTGGTTTTTCCTGCCGCGGGAATTGAGTCCAGCGTTTCTCAAGAAGTACGGACATTTCCCGAATGTTATAAAGGTAATGGTCGAAACCGCTATTTTATTGTTGTCGCAGCCGGTTCTGGTTTACTCCTTGCTTTATTTTATTCTGCCACGTTATGTATTTACTGGTAAATATATTAAGGCGTCGCTTTGCATTGTAGCGCTTTTATTATTTACAATATTCTTTAGTATGGTTTTGCAGACCATTCCGTGGCAAGAGGTATTCCGGTTTTTACCTTCGAAATCTCGACCGTTTCCATCAGGAGGAAGTTTTAAGTTAACCACAAACATCTGGTTAGCCGCCATGCTGGGCACTTTAACCGTCGCTGCCTTTGGAGCCAGTTTTAAAATTTATAAGTACTACTATGTAAAACACATGCGCAACAAACAACTAATTAAAGAAAATATGGAAGCCCAATTGCGACTTCTAAGAGCCCAAGTACACCCGCATTTTTTATTTAATACACTTAATAATATTTATTCTCAAACGCAATTGGAGTCACCAAAAGGCTCTAAAATGATCATGGGACTTTCGGACATGCTGCGGTATATTTTATATGAAGGACAAAGACCATTGGTGCCATTAAAACAGGAACTAATGATGATTACTGAATACATTAGTCTGGAAAAGATCCGGTATGGAAATAAGCTGGATGTATATGTAATGATACCCGATAAAGCAGATGATCTGTATATAGCCCCGTTATTATTGCTTCCTTTTGTTGAGAATTGCTTTAAGCATGGCGCCAGCAATATACTGCAAAACCCCTGGATCAATCTTACAGTTGAAGTAAAAGACACGACCCTTACAATGAAGTTAATGAATGGTAAAGCACCTGTGAAAGAAAATGAACAAAACAAAGCCGGCATCGGTATCAGCAACGTTCGGCAAAGACTTGAACTATTGTATAAGAACAAATATGATCTGCAGATAAGAGAAGATGAAGAAATCTTTGTTGTTGATCTGAAAGTGGAATTAATAAGGACTGAGATCCTGAAAGAAAAGAAGGCTGCTTCATTATTGAATGAGATGATCTATACCTGATGCAAATCATATTCAGTGAAAGACAATTTGAAAATAAGCGCTTATTCGGTTGTTTCCGTGAAATACTTAAATATGCAGAATGAGTACTATTGGCTATAATAAGTTTATATTTTCTGATGAGAAAAATTATCGACTCAAACGGCACCTATTGTTTTGGGTTTTTTGGGGTATTTATTTTGGCCTGGTGCGGGAACTTAACCCCAGGAATTACTTGGACACCGGGCATTTCCCTAGCCTTATGGGGACTATGGCTCAAGCCTTTCTTACACTGCTGCCGCAGACAGTACTGGTTTACCCGTTGCTTTATTTTATTCTGCCGCGTTATGCATTCAATGGCAGGTACATTAAGGCATGGTTTTTCATTATAACGCTTGTATTAATTATGATATCCTTTAATGCAGTTTTGCTCATGACCATTCCCTGGTATGAAGCCATGTGGTTATCACAAAAAGGTAGTTTGCTTTCAAACGAAGCTACTCTTTCCGCCAAATTTAGAATGGCATTCTTGCTTGCTTTGCAGGGCTCCTTTGCAGGCGCTGCATTGGCAACATGTTTTAAAATGTTTAAGGATCACTATGTAAAAAACATAAGAAATCAACAGTTGCTGAAAGAGAATATAGAAGCGCAACTGCAATTGCTGAGAGCACAATTGCATCCGCATTTTTTATTTAACACACTGAATAATATATATTCTCAAACACAAACCGAATCACCAAAAGGATCTAAAATGATCATGGGTCTTTCAAATATCCTCCGATACATTTTATATGAAGGTAAAAAACCGTTAGTGCTTTTGAAACAAGAGTTGCAGATGATAAATGAATACATTGACCTGGAAAAGATCCGTTATGGAAATAAACTAGATGTGCATGTTTTAATACCTGACAAAACCAATGATATTTACATCGCTCCTTTGCTCTTACTCCCTTTTGTTGAAAATTGTTTTAAGCATGGTACGAGCAATATGCTTGAAAATCCATGGATCAACCTTACTGTTGAATTAAAGGATACGACGCTTGTAATGAAACTTATGAATGGAAAAACTCCTTTGAATGGAAATGTTCAGGAGAAGCAAGGCATTGGTATCAATAATGTGAGTCAGCGTCTTAACTTATTATATAAAGACAAGTTTGATCTTCAGATACAAGAAGATGAGGAAGTTTTTGTGGTTGATTTGAAAGTTGAATTAATAAAAATTAAAAATAATGAACTGGACAGTATTCCTGTTCAACCAGAATTAGTTTATGGCTAATGGAAATCATATACAGGTAAAGTGCATCATTGTTGATGATGAGCCCATGGCGAGAGATGTGATCAGGCGATATATTCAAAAGATCCCAACCCTAAAACTAATGGGGGAATTTGGAAATGCGATTGAGGCCACAATGTTTCTACAGGAACAACCTGTTGATGTAATCTTTCTTGATATTAAGATGCCCCAATTGAGCGGAACCGAATTTGTAAGAAGTTTACGGAATGTACCAAAGATCATTTTCACTACGGCGCATAAAGAATTTGCACACGAAGGTTTTGAACTGGATGTTATTGATTATTTACTTAAGCCGATCAGGTTTGATCGTTTCTTAAGAGCAGTGAATAAAGCCTTCCCACAAAAACTGCAGGCAGCGGAAGTCGTCAACTCAATTCCGGCAGAAGAAAACAAACCGGCCACCTCGTTTATTTATTTACGAGTGGATCGTAAAATGATAAAAGTGCTTCTTAATGATATTGTCTATATAGAAAGTGATAAGGATTACGTAAAAGTGTTTACTGAAAAAGGGTTTGTCATTACCCGCCAAACCATCGCATCCGTTGAAGCGATGTTATCAGAGAGTCAATTTATACGTGTGCATCGTTCTTATATCGTTTCATTAAACAAGTTAAGATCATTTACCGCTGAAACAGTGGAGATAGGAGACAAGGAATTGCCTATTGGAAAGTTATACCGTAATAATTTTTTGAAACTGCAGGGCAACTGAAATAGTAGCAACTGGGATCTATATTCTTTTGTCGGTCAAAACAAAACATACCTGTTATGAGAAAACTAGTATTGCACATACTTTTCAGTATTATTCCTTCAGTCATTTTTTCACAAAGTATAGGTTCAATAGGCGGTAAGATCACAGATAAACAAACAAATGGGCCATTGCCAGGTGCTACAGTTACAATTAAAGGAACGCAGACTTCTACGGTTACGAATAATGAAGGCTATTTTAAATTCCGAAAAGTTAATGGGGATAAGATCATACTTGTGATCTCTTATGTAGGATATGAAACAACTGAATATCCGGTTACAATTGTTGAAGGAAAGACAGAGGATGCTAATATAAGTTTAGAAACTGATGAAAGGACAGGAAATGCAGTAGTGGTATCAGCATCAAAACGTCGCGAAAAAATAACCGATGCGCCTGCATCGATTCAAGTAATAGGAGTAAAAGACTTTAATCAGTTTGCAGGCTCCAATGTTGGAGAACTCGTTTCAAAAGTTCAAGGTGTTGAATATACACGTAACGGCATAACAGACATTACTTTTAATGCCAGAGGTTTTAATAGTGCTTTCAACAATAAGGTTCTTCAGTTAGTAGATGGTCGTAACAGCATGGCAGCCTTAAGTGGAAATTTGCCATTGAACAATAGAACTTCGGCATCCAAAGAAGATATTGAGGGATTTGAAATTGCACTGGGGCCACAATCAGCGTTATATGGTCCAAATGCACTTAATGCTGTTTTCAATTACACGACAAAAGATCCACGAAAATATCAGGGTACGACAGTTGCCATGAGTGCAGGCAATCATTATCTCGTTAGTGGACGTATTCGGAATGCTGAAAAGATCAACAAAAAATGGGCATATAAAATTACCGGTGAATATTCCAGCGGAAAAGAATATCTTTTTTATGATAGTGTTTATGTGACAAAGTATCCTCCTTATGATAGCTCTGTAGCAGAACATAATGTAGATTTTGATTTCCGCCATATACGTGGTGAAGCACACGTTTATTACAGCGTAACCCCCAATACTGATATCATAGTATCAGGTGGGGGAAGTAATAATAATTATATACAGACTACTACGGGAGGACGCAACCAAATGAGAGGAGTCACTTATAGTTTTCTACAGGCTCGTTTGGTCAATCCGCATTATTACGTAAATATTTATAATACTTGGGGAAATCTCGGCACTTCTTACCCAATAGCTGGTTATACCAGGAATTTTTGGAACAGCACACATAGACCAGTTAATCCATTGACTCCCGAAAAGGCCGAAATTGAGGCACTACGGGTTGTCCAATTTAAAGAGGAAAGTCAGCGTCTTAATGCAGATGGTCAATACAATTATGATTTTAAAAAAGCAGGATTGTTTTTGATTGCGGGATTAAATTATCAAAAGGAGAAACCGAATGGTTTTGGTCGTAACCTGCTTGATAAAAATGAAAGAATATATATAACCCAATATGGCGGCGTGTTACAGCTTGAAAAGTCACTTCCCTTGAGTATTCGATTTATAGGAGCGGTGCGATATGATCATCATGGCAACCTTGGAAATTTCTTTTCTCCCAAACTCGGATTAGTAAAAGTTATTGGTGATGGTAGTTTCAGGGTTACGTGGGGTAGGGCATATGCGATGCCAACTATCCTTTACCAGTATGCAAGCCTACAAAACAATACTTTTGGAAATGGCGAAGGCATAACGTATATACCTAATGGCTTTAACTTTTATGATCCGGCATCAATTAAAACAATTGCCCCACTTAAGCCAGAAGAAGTCAACACTTGGGAATTTGGATATAAAGGAACATTTGCAAAAAAATTATTTGTCGATATTAATTACTATTATGGCCTAAGCAAGAATTTTCTCGGGACATCAAAACCTGTTTTGGGAAGGATTTTGTTAGTAGGTGACCAGGAGGTTATGCAAGCTAATCCCGGAATTCCATGGCCAGATAGTATATTACGTAATGCGCAGTTCTCGACTTATTTTAATTATTCAGCAGTAAAAGCCTACGGACTTGATGTCGGGTTGACCTACTCGTTCAATAAATTCATCAGAATAGGCATTAACTATTCATGGTTTAATTCTGATATTACTGATGACGATATGAAAAATGATGCTAATGATGATGGTTATGTTTCTTTAGAAGAAACCAGTTTGAATGCCCCGAATCATCGGGGTTTGATTAATTTGAGTTTGGAAAACTTGTGCAAGCAAAGACTGTTTATAAATGTTTCCGCAAGAATTGTGCAGCAATACGAATTCTACAGCGGTGTCCAGATCGGTACTGAAGCAGGTGAGGGTAAACGGGGAAAAGTATATGGCGGCATTGACCCCAATGGTCAGCCTCGGTATTATCCAAAGAATTTTGATTGGGGTCCTTTAGGAGGGTTTGCCACAATTGACTTAAGTGCCGGGTATAAGCTAAATCAAATGATACAACTTAACATGGGCATCACTAATCTTTTCGATACAGAACAAATTGAATTCGTAGGATCGCCTTCTATTGGCCGTTTGATCATGTTTGAATTAAAAGTGCATGTGCCCAATAGTAGTAAAGAGATGAAATAATTTTTGACATCGTATGGGAATTGACTTTTACATTTGTTGCATAATATTTCGCAATGGTAAAAGAAAAGATCCTCGTCATTGGTGCTTCCGGACAAATTGGAGTGGAGCTAACATTAGCACTCAGAAAAATTTATGGCAATAGCAATGTAGTTGCTTCCGATCTGCGTGAGCAGAACCCTTTGCTTGAAGGTACAGGGCCCTATGTTTCATTGGATGTAATGAATAAGGAAATGCTGCATGTACAGGTCATCCGTCAAAACTTTACACAGATCTATTTACTGGCTGCTATTCTTTCTGCAACAGGTGAAAAAAATCCAAATCTCGCCTGGCATTTGAATATGCAGGGCTTGTTGAATGTTCTTGATATCGCAAGAGAAGAAAAGCTTCATAAAGTTTACTGGCCATCTTCAATAGCTGTATTTGGTCCTACAAGTCCGAAAAAGAATTGTCCTCAACAAACAATTATTGAACCGACAACAGTTTATGGAATAAGTAAATATGCAGGAGAATTTTGGTGCAATTATTTTTATCAACGTTTTGGTGTTGATGTTCGCAGTTTGCGCTACCCCGGTTTGATCTCGTATAAATCTCCTCCCGGCGGCGGCACTACTGATTATGCGATCGAGATCTTTCACGAAGCATTGGAAGAAAAAAAGTATGAATGTTTTTTAGATGAGAATACGTATCTGCCAATGATGTATATGCCGGATGCAATTCGTGCTACCATAGAGTTAATGGAAGCTCCTGCAGACAAAATTTCAATTAGAACTTCTTATAATATTTCAGGCATGAGCTTTTCGCCGAAAGAGATCGGAGCCGAAGTAAAAAAACATGTTCCTGATTTTAAGATCTCATATAAACCCGATTACCGCCAGGCAATTGCTAATAGCTGGCCCCAAAGCATAGATGATTCAGTAGCAAGAAAAGATTGGGGCTGGAAAGAAGAGTACGATCTTTCGGCTATGACATCGGATATGTTCGCTAATCTTTAAAAAGGAGCTTTTTTCTTTAATGAGTTGTAAACAGACTGTACAAAAAATACTTTGTCAAAACCTGTCTTAAACTCTTTAGTTGGATCTGAGCTTATGATCTGATCCACCGTTTTACCTGATTTGATCCCCTCAGCGATCCTGTTTCTTATAGTTTGTAACAGGTTTTTATAATCCAGCAGGTCTTTTTTGCTGGCGATCTGGCCATGACCAGGAATGATCTTTGTCTCATCATTGATCATTTTCAGCATTTGTTCAGCCCCGCTTATCATACCATCGATCGTTCCTCCTCCGCCATCATCAATAAAAGGTAAGCCATACCTGACAAACGCATCACCTGTATGAAGCACATTTGATTCTTTGAAATAAATGGCGGCATCACCATCAGTATGCGCATTTTTAATATGGATAACCTGGACAGTTTCTCCATTCATATTGAATGTAAGTGATTCAGCAAAAGTTATTTTTGGCAACCCTTCGTAGCTCAAAGCCTTTTGTTCCTGCTTAAAAGCTTCAAAAAGGTAATCTGTACTCAATCTTTTCCGTGCATTCTCGTGGGCAACAATGATCGAGCCTTCGCTACCGAATACTTTATTCCCGTCAGAGTGATCTCCATGAAAATGTGTGTTAATGATAAACTTGATCGGTTTGTCGCTAATAGCCGCAATTGCCTTTTTTATTTTTTCCGATAAAGGAGCAAACTGATCGTCTATGAGTATGACACCGTCATTCCCAACCAATACACCAATATTTCCACCTGAGCCTTCAAGCATATATACTGAACCAGCTACTTTAGTGGTTTTTATGGTTACTGTATCGAAGTTTTGGGCAGTAACGACTAAACAAGGAATAAAAAGTAGAACTACTATAATGATATTTCTCATAACAGTTTTTTTAGAGATGATATTAAAGCTAAGGTTTTTTAGTAATTTGTATCCCTGAAGTGAGACAGAAGTTATCAGCCATATTAATTTTTGTAGTTTTTATTAGTCTGCAATACGGAAAAGTTGCTACTTATCTTTTTTGTAAATGGCAGGCTGAAATTGTGCAAAGCAAACCTGATTGCGGTTGTAAGGATCATCTTACTTCTATGTTTGATCATAATAATAATGACTCCTCTGATAATTCTTTATCAAAAAATACGGTGGCGGAAAAGTTGAATGAGTTTACACCAAAAACAATAATTGAAGCCCCGCAGATCATTCTTTCGTATCCTGATGGCTTTACAGAATACAACGCTGATCTAAGCAAAAGCTTTATAGGCACTCCCTTTCACCCGCCTATTGCATAAGCAAATTTCCAGTCCACAGACAACGGTCAATAGTCGACAGCTAAAACTTTCTGATTTAGAAAATAAATATAGGTAGCCACTTGTATTTATGGACCGTGGACAGTCGACTATGGACTGTTGGCTGAATTACATTATTTCATTTTAAAACTTTTAATCATGAAAACATATTTCATAATAATGATCATTTCATTATTTATAATTTCATCCTGTTCAGTTACAAAAAATTCTTCATCGCCAATCTTATTAAATCAATTAAGTAAGGATGCCCGTGGCAATGACATGCTAATGGGTAAATGTACAAGAACTGCATTATTGCAATCACCTTTTGGCGAGTGGTTCAAACCAAACTATGATTCTTATGTAGTAGACTCCTTTACATGCAATTTTATCAGGCCGTTGCTTGCAGGTAAATCCATTACTATTTTTATGGGTACATGGTGTGGTGATAGCAGGAGAGAGGTGCCGAGAGTATTGAAGATGCTTGATTGTTGCGGATTCCCGATGAATGATCTTGCACTGGTGATGGTAAGCAATAATGATAGCCTTTATAAAAAAAGCCCTCAGCATGAAGAGGCGGGTCAGAATATTGTCAGGGTGCCAACAATAATTGTTGAACAAAAAGGTGCTGAGATCGGCCGGATCATTGAATTTCCAGTAACGAGTCTAGAAAAAGACTTACTTACAATACTTCGAAAAGAAAAATATCAGCCTAATTATCATCAATTAAAGGCTGATACGAGGTAAAGTTTGCTATTCTGTGAAGCATTTAACAATGGCCTGCCAACTTTTTGGCAGGCTTTTTTGTCTTTTACCGATATTGCATGTTGAAAAATATTTAAATGAAAGCACTTGTATTGATAGGTAGTTTGGCACTGAGTTTTTTATCGGCTATTGGACAAAAGGAATTAGCTCCTAATTACAGGGCTTATGTTGTCAGGCCGGACAGTAATACCGTGGTTTTTAATATGCAAGTGAGTAAAGAAAAGACCGGAACTTATTTTTATATAGTCAATGCAGATGAAAAAATAAAAGTAGGTCCCGTTGCGGTCACTAATGATTCAGTGAATTTTGCAATGCCTGTCTTTGAATCATCTTTTAAAACAAAAAGAAATGCTGACGGAAGTTTCCAGGGTCTTTGGAACAAAGGGACAACTGGTGAATTTCAGAATTGGCCGTTCTATGCATATCCTAACCAACTTTACCGATTCGCAAAAACACAGGGAAATGCTGTATATAATATCAGTGGCAAATGGGATGTTACGATCACAAGACCAAACGGCACACCAAGAAAAGCATTAGCAGAATTTGAGCAATCGGGTGATAAACTTACAGGTAGTTTCTTAACTCCTTCAGGTGATTATCGTTTTTTAGAAGGCATAGTTACCGGCGATTCATTGAAACTATCAACCTTTGATGGCTCACATGCTTATACTTTTTATGCAAAGATCGCAAGTGCAGAAAAGATCACTAGTGGTGTTTATTTAGCCGGCTATAGTGGTAAAGAAACATGGTCTGCTGAGAAAGATAATAATGTAAAAGAACCACAGCAAGAGCAGCCAACCAAATTAAAGCCAGGCGAAAGCAAACTGAATTTTACTTTCAATGATCTTGAAGGAAAACCTGTTTCCATAAACGATGAAAGATTTAAAAACAAAGTTGTAGTCGTGCAATTGATGGGCAGTTGGTGTCCTAATTGTATGGATGAAACAAAATTTCTGAGTGATTTTTATAATAAATACCGCAGCAAAGGCGTGGAAATAGTTTCGCTTGCTTATGAATACTCCACAGATATTGAACGTTCAAGAAAAAGCCTGGCTAAATTTCAGAAACTATTTAACGTACAATATCCCATGCTGATAACAGGTGTTACTTCAACTGACGAGCAAAAAACAGAGAAGACCTTGCCTCAGCTTACTACCATACAGTCATTCCCTACAAGTATTTTTCTTGACAGGAAAGGAAATGTAAAGGAAGTTCACAGTGTATTCTATGGACCTGGCACCAAACAATACTTTGAAGAATACAAAAAGATTTTTACAAATATTGTGGAGGGGTTGCTAAAGGAAAAGAATTAAGTTGTGAATAGCGAGTTGTGAATTGTGAATGGTCAATACTTGTAAAACATCAATCACAATTTACCATTGACCATTCACGAAAGCTCAGTAGAATTTTTGCAGTACAAGAGTGCGACGCAACAGGCGATCTATAGAATTACAAAAGCTGGCTCCAAAAAATTATAACTCCCTTATCCAGATATTCCGATAACTGGTAATATGATGATGATCCTGTAACACGAGTGATTCTTTTGCCTCATGCTTCTCATAAAAGGGTGAACCAATATATTCGGTATTGCCCCAGATGGTTGTGTTGTTTTGAACCAACACTCCATTTTGTATTACAGTAATGTGGGCGGGAATGATCACCGAACCATTATCACTGAATCGTGGTGCAGTAAATACAATATCATAGGTCTGCCATTCGCCGGGAGCTTTGCACACATTTACCAGCGGCGGAGTTTGCTTATACATACTGCCTGCCTGGCCATTTACATAAGTTTTATTTATGTTGTTGTAGTTATCGAGCACCTGCAATTCATAATGGCCCATCAGGAAGATTCCGCTGTTGCCCCGGTCCTGGTTTTCACCTTTTACATTTTTATCAATGCGCCATTCAACATGCAACTGGCAGTCGCCAAATTTTTGTTTTGACTGTATGTCGCCGGTGCCGGGTTTTATCGTCAGCGCATTATCAGCTACTGTCCATTTTGCTTCATCACCATTTGCATGCTTCCAACTGCTGGCAGATGTACCATTAAAAAGTATAACGGCATCAGACGGCGCATCATTATTGGTTTTGCCGGGAGTAACCACTTTCACTTCAGGTTTCCATATTTCTGTTGTTGGCGGGTCTTTTTGTGCAAAAAGATTGGTGTTTGCAATGATGGCTGCGCAAATAATTACAGATCGTTGTAGCTGCATAAAATGTTTTTAGACTGGGAAGGTAAATAATTTAATAGTTCAAATTGTTTGAATTTTTAGAAAGGCGACCTCTGTTTAATATGATAGGATAGGCATGAAAATAAATAAGAAAAATAGGATCCAGGGAACTTAGAAAAAGAAAAATATTTTAGTTCTTGACGCGACAACACATTTGCTGTCTGTGCAAAATTTAAACTCTTAGCGAACCACGGAATCCCCTGGCAGCATAGTAAGATTCTGCACCGTTGTGATATGTAAAGACATGATCATAACGACGATCACAAAAGATGGCCCCGCCATGCTTTCTAATTTCAGAAGGAGTTTTCACCCAACTGGATGTTTTCGTATCGAACTTTCCGAGTTTCTGTAATTCCCGGTATTCTTCTTCTGTCAAAAGTTCAATGCCCATCTCAGCCGCCATATTAATTGCACTATCTGCTGGCTTATGTTCTTTTCTTTTTTCCAACGCTTCATGATCGTAACAAAGACTTCTGCGGTCTTTAGGACTTTCTGCTGAGCAATCATAAAAAATATACTCACCCGTTTTTTTATCTTGAGCAACAACATCGGGTTCACCGCCGGTTTCTTCCATTTTATCGAGCGACCAAAGTTTTTCAGTATTAGCTTGCAGCTTTGCATGCACTTTGGTCCATTCAATACTTTTATGGCGGTTCATGTTTTTTTCAAAACGTACTTTCAATGTTTTGAGCAGTTCTTCATATTGTTCTGGTGACAACTTCTTTTTTGACATAGTTTCTATTTTAAGAAAATAAGCAGGTTTTATTAATCATCTAATCCCTTTCCACTGAGAATTTGTTTGATATATTTTTCAACCCTTGCTTCACGGGTTTTGGATTGTTTGACTTGAGAAAAATAAAAAATATATGCTCTTTGCCGTCCAGGCGTCAATGCATCAAAAGCTTTTTTCAAAGCTGTATTTTTATCTAATCTTTTTTGAAATTCTTCCGGGGTTTTGAATTCTGATGTCTTTTTTAATTTCACTTTCAAGCCGGCTCTTTCAACTTCAATGGCCTCGTAAACATAAGCTTTCAAAATTTTTTCCATCTTAACTATTTCCCGAACATTAGTGAACCGGATCTGTCGGGCCGATTGCACATTCTTCGTTTGCTGGATCAAAATGCCATTGGGATCATTAAGCAAGGCACCTTTGAAAAACAATAGGGCACAATATTCTTTGAATCCATGTATCAATACAATGTTTGTGTTTTCAAACGTGTAGCAAGGACAGCCCCATTTTAATTCTTCGATCAATCCGCAATCGAGAATGATCTTCCTTAATTTCTCATATTCTTTCTGCCATTGTGAGTCTTTTGCAAAAAACCAGTCAACCTTAGGGTTCATCATGCTAATGATTTATTTAAGTGATCAACTGAAATGATTTTTCTATCCGAAGGTCTGAAATACCACGATACTACGATCAGGATCAAAAGTAACAATGAAGGAAATATTTCGCTCATGGAACTACCCGCAGCGATATGCGTAAATATTGCTCCTGACATCATAAAGAAAAAGCCAGCATAAGCCCATTCTTTTAATAAAGGGTATTTAGGAATAAGCAATGCCACAACTCCCAAAATTTTAGAAATACCAAGTATTGTTACAAAGTAGGCGGGATAGCCTAAATGGGTCATGCTATCCAAACTTCCAGGGCCATCACCTTTTAATTTTAATAACTGCACTATCCCGGTTGATACCATTCCTAGTGATAGCCAAATGGTGGCGATCCAATAGATGATCTTATTTCTCTTTGTCATAGTTTGTTATTTTAATTTGTTTACAATTTCCTGCAAGCGGTTATGCGCCATATTTATGCCTTGCGCAAATGGCATCTGAAGCATTTGGTCTCTTTTCGCAACTGATTCAAAAATTGTATGTATCGTTAGTTTGCTGGTGTCATCCGTAAGTTGTTCAAATTCCAGGACCTCAAGCTGGACACCAAAAGGCGTATTCTCAAATTCAAAAGTTCTTGTGATCCTCTTGTTTGGACTAAACTCATGGATCACTCCATTGAACCCGTATTTATTTCCTTTGGGATCGGTTGTTTCAAACCGGTAACTACCATGCTTTTTATTTTCAAGCTTCAGCACTTTCGTACCCATCCATTGCTCTACAATTTCTGCATCTTCATATGCTTTAAAGAGTAATTTCAATGGCAGGTCAAATTCTCTTGTGATCATTAATTCCTGTTTGCCGTCTTCGGCATTTATTTTTGTTTTTCGTTCCATATTATTTTATTTGTCACCCTGAGCGAAGTCGAAGGGCTATTTTTTTGATTTGTATTTTTTCATTACTGATTCCAGTTTATTAAACCTGTCATCCCACAGTTTGCGGAATGCCTCAATAAAGTCGGCTAATTCTTTCATTTTTTTTGGATTGACGTGATAATAAACTTCCCGGCCGTTATACTCTTGTTCAAGTAATTCGCACTCGGTAAGTATTTGCAGATGTTTTGAAACTGTCGGTCTTGCTGTATTAAAGTTTGCTGCTATTGCACCTGCTGTTAAGGATTGCGAAGCTACCAGTAGGAGTATAGCTCTTCTTGTAGGGTCTGCTATGGCCTGAAATACGTCTCGTCTTAAATTCATTGTGTAGCTATTTGACTACAAATATATATGAAGCCATTTAGCTACACAAATTTTTTTTGTATTTTTTTTCGAATCTAAAAGAAAAGCCATTATATACCCGTATCATTCAGGAAGATTTATCTTTAACGTCTACATGAATTTATTTACTGACAAAGCGGTTATTATTATTACTTGTCCTAAGCGGTTGGCGCCTTACCTGGAGCAGGAAGTAACAGATCTTGGATTCAAAACAGAAGAAACATTTGTAACAGGGGTTCGTATCTACGGCACTATTAACGATTGTATAAAATTGAACCTGAATCTTCGTTGTGCCAGCCAGGTACTTTATAGCCTTAAAAAATTTGAAGCAGAAAATGCCGATGATATTTATAATGACCTTGTTGATTATCCATGGGAAAATATTTTACCCGATCCGGGTTATTTTTCCATCACCAGCAATGTAAAAAATCCTACTATTAATAACAGCATGTTTGCAAACCTTCGGGTAAAAGATGCAATAGTAGACAGGTTGCGTGAAAAAAGAGGCATACGTCCATCAACGGGTTCAGCGCTTACGGGTGCTGTCATCAACCTGTTTTGGAAAAATGAAAACGCAGAAATATTTCTTGACACATCAGGCGATTCTTTAGGCAGGCATGGTTATAGGAAAATACCGGGCCAGGCTCCTATGCTGGAAGCATTGGCCGCGGCAACTATTTATGCTACACAATGGGATAGACGATCACCATTTGTAAATCCTATGTGCGGGTCGGGTACTGTGGCCGTTGAAGCAGCCATGATCGCCAGCAACAGGCGACCCGG
>Ga0207712_10001188_pt1 | contig 17998 bp, 14 predicted proteins | sample KBSS44metaG_FD_184402 | JGI IMG/M metagenome (GOLD analysis project Ga0207712, IMG submission 184402) | Switchgrass rhizosphere microbial communities from Kellogg Biological Station, Michigan, USA - KBS S4-4 metaG (SPAdes) (version 2) | ecosystem: Host-associated > Plants > Roots > Rhizosphere... | reverse complement strand
ATTTCAAATCCGGAGGGAGAGAAGAAAGTAAGCAGGAATTTGGAATTTGGATGCTGGGATTTAAGTTTTTCAAGAACAGGCCGGCCTTGTTCAAATTCGCCAAGCGAAGAACAATGAAACCAGATAAGTTTTGAATTTTGATGCTGATAGCTATCTGGATTGAGTTTTGACCTTAACTCTTTAAAAATATTTTTTCGTCCATTTACCCAAAGTTTGGCTTTGTTATTCCATAAAGAGGCGATACCGATACCTGCCCGGTATAGAAACAAAAAAATATTGTAGGACATACTCGCCAACTGGTAAAATTTATTTAATCCCGATAATTGTCGGGCTGAATAACAAATGTAAAGGCAAACGGATAAACTACCTTTAATTCATTATTTTTGCGCCCATTAAACCGGAGGACGTTTTGCAAAACAAAGCCGACAAATATGAAAATCTAAAACCCACAATCTGAAATCCAAAATTGTCATGCATCCTATCCAGATGGTCGACCTGAAAAGGCAGTATCATAAAATAAAAGCTGAAGTGGACGGAGCCGTTCTAAATGTAATTGAAAGCACTGCATTTATTAATGGAAAACCTGTCCAGGAATTTGCGGCTAATCTTTCTGCTTATCTCGGTATTAAACATGTTATTCCGTGTGCCAATGGAACCGATGCACTTCAAATTGCCATGATGGCTCTTGATTTGCAACCGGGTGATGAAGTGATTACTCCATCATTTACATTTATTGCAACTACTGAAGTCATCGCCTTATTAAGACTTACGCCGGTTTTTGTTGAAGTAGATCCTAAAACATTTTGCATGGATCCCGAAGCGTTAGAAAAAGCGATTACTCCAAAAACAAAAGCGATTGTACCAGTACATCTTTATGGTCATGCAGCACCACTGGATGAAATAATGAGAATAGCGGAGAAGCACAAACTTATTGTAATTGAAGATAATGCCCAGGCGATCGGTGGCGATTATTATTCTAAGAATGGGAAAAAGAAAACAGGAACGATGGGTCATGTTGGAACTACTTCTTTTTTCCCTTCAAAAAACCTTGGCGCATACGGTGATGGTGGCGCCATTTTTACCAATGATGATTCATTAGCAGATAAAATGAAAATGGTTGCCAACCATGGTCAGCGGAAAAGATATTATTATGAAATGGTTGGTTGCAATAGCCGACTTGATACAATCCAGGCTGCTGTGCTAAATATCAAACTAAAACATCTTGATGAGTATATAAAAGCAAGACAAGCTGTGGCTGATTTTTATGATAAAGCATTTGCCAATAATCCAAAGATCACTATCCCTTACCGGGCTGAATACTGCAATCATGTGTTTCATCAATATACATTAGTGCTTAATGATATAAACCGTGACGGATTAAATGCGTTTCTTGCTGGGCATAATATACCATCAATGATCTATTACCCGGTACCAGGACATCACCAGCAAATGTTTGCGCATTATGAAACTGCAAAGGTTTCATTACCGATCACCGATTGGCTGACAGAGAGAGTTATTTCATTACCTATTCATACGGAAATGGATAATGAACAATTAAATTTTATCACAACAAAAGTTTTGGAATACATAAACAGATAAAATCATCTTATGAAAATAACCGTCGTTGGAACAGGATATGTTGGATTGGTCACAGGTACTTGTTTTGCAGAAACAGGTAATAGTGTTACCTGTGTTGACATAGATAAAAATAAAGTCGAAAAATTATCTAACGGACAGATAACTATATATGAACCTGGGCTCGAAAAATTATTTTTACGAAATCAGCGGGAAGAAAGATTGAAGTTTACAACCAATCTCGCAGAAGGTGTTGCTGATGCAAAAATTATTTTCCTTGCACTGCCAACACCGCCGGGTGAAGACGGCTCGGCTGACCTGAAATATATTTTGGGTGTTGCCGATGAACTTGGAAAAATTCTGAAAGATTATAAAGTGATCGTTGATAAAAGCACTGTTCCTGTTGGTACTGCTGAAAAAGTACGTGATGTGATTGCTAAAAATTGTCAATGTGAATTTGATGTTGTAAGCAACCCGGAATTTTTGCGTGAAGGTGTGGCGGTGGAAGATTTTATGAAACCAGACAGGGTAGTGATCGGTACAGAGTCGGAAAGAGCAAGAAAAATAATGGGCGATCTGTATGCACCGTTTGTTCGCCAGGGGAACCCTGTTATTTATATGGATGAAAAATCTGCCGAGCTAACTAAGTATGCCGCCAATTCTTTTCTTGCTACTAAAATCTCATTCATGAATGAGGTAGCAAGACTATGCGAATTGCTGGGAGCAGATGTTGATATGGTTCGTCGCGGAATTGGTAGCGATGACAGAATTGGTAAACGATTTTTATTTCCTGGTATTGGTTATGGCGGTTCTTGTTTCCCCAAAGATGTACAGGCATTGGTAAGATCCGCATCCGATGTTAAATATGATTTCAGGATACTCGATGCAGTGATGGAGGTGAACGAAAAACAGAAAGTGTATTTAATGCCACGCATAAAAAAGTATTTTAATAACAATGTAGCTGGTAAGAAAATTGCTCTGTGGGGACTGGCTTTTAAACCAAATACAGATGATATCCGGGAAGCCCCGGCTCTTTATCTTATCGAGGAATTACTAAAAGCCGGTGCATCGGTTTCCGCATTCGACCCCGAGGCGATAAAAAATGTGAGAGACATTGTGGGTGACAAGATCTCTTTTACCGAGAATCAATACGATGCTTTAAATAATTGTGATGCATTGATCATTGCAACAGAATGGGGTGAATTCAGAACTCCTGATTTTGATAAAATGACAGAAAGGATGAAGAGCAAAGTGATCTTTGATGGTAGAAATGTTTTTGATCTTTCGCAAATGAAGGACTTAGGTTTTTATTATGAAAGCATAGGAAGAAAAACAATTGTTCCTTAACCAATTTTTATGGAGAAAAAGACGGTATTAATTACAGGAGCTGCAGGGTTTTTAGGATCACATCTTTGCGATCGGTTTAGCAATGAAGGTCATCATGTCATTGCGATGGATAATTTGATCACAGGTAACATAAAAAATATCGAACATCATTTTTCAAATAAGTATTTTGAGTTTATTGAACATGATGTTACAAAACATATCAAAATACCCGGCAAGCTTGATTCTATTCTTCATTTTGCATCACCGGCAAGCCCGATAGATTATTTAAAAATTCCAATACAGACGCTGAAAGTTGGGGCATTAGGTACACATAATTGCCTGGGTCTTGCAAAAGCAAAGAATGCAAGAATGTTAGTGGCTTCGACAAGTGAAGTATATGGTGATCCTTTAGTGCATCCTCAAAATGAAGATTATTGGGGAAATGTAAATCCTGTTGGTCCAAGAGGTGTGTACGATGAAGCCAAACGTTATATGGAAGCAATCACAATGGCGTATCATAATTTTCATGGTGTAGATACAAGAATTGTGAGAATATTTAATACGTATGGACCAAGAATGAGATTGAATGATGGAAGAGCTTTGCCTGCTTTTATTGGACAAGCATTACGTGGTGAAGATCTTACAGTGTTTGGAGATGGATCTCAAACAAGAAGTTTTTGTTTTGTGAGTGATCTTGTTGAAGGAATTTATCGTTTGCTAATGAGTGATTATCATTTGCCGGTAAATGTTGGCAATCCTGACGAAATTTCTTTGAAAGATTTTGCGGAGGAAATACTTGCCTTAACAGGGAATAAAGTAAGAATTATTTATACGCCATTGCCGATTGATGATCCGAAACAAAGACAACCTGATATTACAAGAGCAAAAAAATTGCTGGGATGGGAACCTAAAGTTTCAAGAAAAGATGGGTTAAAAATTACCTATGAATATTTTAGATCACTTGCTCCTGAAGAATTAAATAAACAGCCGAAGGAATTTGTGAGTAAACGATAAATGAATTGAAATTTTAATTATGAAAACTATTAAACTTCAAACGAAAGATGTACCAGGAATTACTCGATAAGAAATCAAAATTGGCCATAATTGGATTGGGATATGTTGGACTTCCTATTGCATTAGAATTTGCCAAAAAAATCTCAGTGATCGGCTTTGATATAAATGAAAGCAGGGTTGAGATGATGAGAAATTGCATTGACCCTAGCAAGGAACTTGTAAAAGAAGATTTTGAAGGATGTGATATTCATTTTACATCGAAGCTTGAGGAATTAAAAGAAGCAAATTTTTTTATTGTAGCTGTCCCCACACCAGTTGATCAGCATAATGTACCTGATCTCACTCCCGTGAAGAAAGCATCGGAAACAATCGGTAAAGTTCTAAAGCAAGGAGATTATGTAGTGTTTGAATCTACAGTTTATCCCGGCTGCACTGAGGAAGATTGCTTGCCGATCATTGAAAAGCTATCTGGATTAAAACATATAAAGGATTTTAAAATTGGTTATTCTCCCGAAAGAATTAACCCGGGTGATAAAACACATACACTTTCAAAGGTCATTAAGGTAGTATCCGGATGCGATGCTGAGTCATTGGCGGAAATTGCAAAAACCTATGAATTGGTTGTCGCCGCAGGCGTGCATCGTGCTTCCTCTATTAAAGTGGCAGAAGCAGCAAAAATTATTGAGAACACTCAACGTGATCTTAACATTGCATTGATGAATGAGCTGTCTATCATCTTTGATAAAATGGGGATTAATACTTACGAGGTACTTGAGGCAGCCGGAACTAAATGGAATTTTTTGAAATTTTATCCGGGACTTGTTGGCGGACATTGTATTGGCGTTGATCCGTATTATCTCACTTATAAATCGAGTGAACTTGGTTTTGATTCAAAAGTTATTCTGGCAGGACGTTATATAAATGATGGCATGTCTTTATACGTGGCAAGAAAAGTGGTAAGATATATTACAAAAAATGTAAGCAACGTGCAATCTGCAAGGGTTTTAGTACTAGGAGCAACCTTTAAAGAAAATGTAAGTGATATCAGGAATTCAAAAGTGGCTGATGTTGTGAAAGAACTGCAATCATTTTCTGTAAATGTGGATGTTCATGATCCTCATGCTTCTTCTGAAGAAGTGATGCATGAGTATGGCTTTGGCTTAACGGAAATTAATGGCACTGATTATGATGCTGTAATACTTGCCGTGTCGCATGATCAATTCAAAAAAATGGATGAGGATTATCTTTTGTCGATTACCAAACCACATGCAGTGATTTATGATTTGAAAGGATTATACCGCGATAAAATTAAAAAAAGAGTTTACTGGAGTTTATAATATGCCATTTATCAAAACCTCTATACCCGATTTATTGGTATTCGAACCAAAAATATTCGAAGACAGCCGGGGATATTTTTTTGAATCATTTAATCTTCAAACTTTCCGGGCTGAAGGAATTGAAATAAACTTTGTTCAGGATAATCAATCATCATCACAATACGGGGTGATCCGGGGTTTACATTACCAGCTTCAGCCACATGCGCAGATAAAATTAATAAGAGTTTTGGCAGGAACTATACTGGACGTTGCAGTTGATATTCGCAAAGGTTCCCCAACTTTTGGAAAAAGTTTTTCTTTAGAACTTTCTGCTGAAAATAAAAAGCAGCTGTTTGTTCCTGTAGGATTTGCTCATGGGTTCTCTGTTTTAAGTGAACACGCGGAAGTATTTTATAAATGCGATTCATTTTATAATAGGGGAAGTGAGGCCGGCATTTTATATGATGATCCTTCATTGAATATCGACTGGAAAACTCCTTCAGGCAAAGAAATAATTTCTGAAAAAGATAAGAATCTTCCTTTGTTTGCTGATTGCAGTAATAATTTTGAATATAAAAATGAATGATAAGCCAAAGATATTGGTAACCGGCGCCAATGGGCAATTGGGTAAAGGACTTCAGGAATTAGCCTCATCATACTCACAATTTGAATTTGTTTTTCTTTCAAGAGAAGATATGCCCATTCATCAATTTGAATTGGTAAGGAATTTTTTTGATACCCTGAAACCTGCATTCTGCATTAATTGCGCCGCTTATACTGCTGTTGATAAAGCTGAGTCAGAAAAAGATCTGGCTTTTCAAATAAATGGGGAAGCAGTTGGAGTGCTTGCGGCGATTTGCAAAGAACATAGCACTAAGGTCATTCACATTTCTACAGATTATGTTTTTAATGGCGAAGCTACTTATCCTTACACAGAAAATTTTCCCACTGATCCAATAAATATTTATGGTGCTTCAAAACTGGAAGGGGAAAAGCAGGCAATACAATTAGATCCCGATTGCATTATTATTCGTACGTCATGGGTTTATTCTTCTTTCGGAAAGAATTTTGTGAAGACAATGATAAGATTGATGAATGAAAAAGATGAAGTAAAAGTGATAAATGATCAGTTTGGTTCGCCAACTTATGCGGCGGATCTGGCGGAAATAATTTTAAAGATCATTTCAGATTGCCAAATATCAGTTTCAAATTGGAAACCGGGGATTTATAATTTCAGTAATGAAGGGGTTATTACATGGTATGATTTTGCTAGGGCAATAAAAGAAATCATTGAATGTCCTTGTGATGTAAAGCCAATTTCAACGGCTGAGTATCCAACGCCTGCTAAGCGACCAATCTATTCTGTTCTTGATAAAACAAAAGTTCAAAAAACCTTTGGTATACAGTTGAAAGATTGGAAAGAAAGTCTTCGAACTTGTATTGAAAAAATACCAGCTGGTTAATTTTTTACTTTATAGAGGTAATTTCTGTTTTACCAGTTTTTGATTCTGTTTTTACGATACCAAACCCGGGAGCAAACCATTCGACCACATCCATTCTTATTGGAATTCCAATGCCTGCAATTTTAGAAACAATTTTATTTTTGGCGGAGATCCTATAGCATTCCCATGTTCCAGCCGGAGTTGTGATGGTTTCTTTTCCTTCCACTTTTCTTTCAGTGATGCTGATTTCAATTGAAGATTTTAAACCGCTGGCTGATTCGTAATCCATATTGAATTGTCCATCTTTCAGCTGATCTCCCACGTTCATATTGGCAGGATATTCAAGATAAACATCGGTTGCGTTTGCAGTTCCTGATCCCATCTGCTCCTGCTGTGCCGGTGGAATAAAAACTTTCATATCCATTTGCATTACGCCGTTTTCGCATTTCACATTATTTGTTCCCTTGGTTATTATTTTTCCTTTTGTATCAACAAACTCCGAATTGATCGTTGCAGTTACTGAATTGCCGCTTTTTTTACTATCTGAAACAACATAGGTCATCTTGCCTGATTCTTTACCGTTTTTATTTGATATCGTCATCTCGATCGTCTTATTATTTTGCAGGTAATAATAGTTGGAGCAATCCTGTGAAAAAAGATTTGTGCTTAAAAAGATGAGAACAGAAGCAGTTAGCAATTTCATAGTTTGTTGGTTTATACATGAAAGGTAAAAAGAAGAGAAGATATAAAATAAAAAAGCCCCGGTAAAGTTCCGAAGCCTAAAGTTAATCACTGGCAGTTTTTGTTGACCCATAAGGATTCGAACCTTAACAGACAGAACCAAAATCTGTAGTGCTACCATTACACCATGGGTCAGCCTAACATTCCTCGCGGAATGGGGTGCAAAAATAAGGTTTGCACAGTTTTACTCCAAAAGGTTTTTGGGTTAATTTAATTGCTGATAACAAAAGGTTTTTCTTCTCTTTCCTCCCTCTCTTTTAGCTCTCTTATTTTATCCAAAGCTCTTGCTACCACATCACACATAATTGTGTATAAGGCGCCGTGTTTTGGATTTTCATAAATATAATCCAGGGCCTCGTCCTCATTCGGGATCGTCATTATCGGGATATTGGGGTTTACACTTTCAATTCCTTCTTTTAATAAGCCTATAATTTCTTCTGCAGTTCTGCCCCTTAAATTTTTATCGCAACGAATAATAATCTCATCAAAATATTGTGCTGATATTTCTCCCAATTCGCGAATATCTTCATCCCTTCTGTCGCCGGTACCGCTGATAATACCGATGCGCAAAGGATAATCAAGTTTGCTTATAAAATCGCAAAGCAATTTTAAACCATGCGGATTGTGAGCAAAGTCGGCAAGTATAGTGTAGTTTTTAAAATGGAAGAAGTTCAAACGGCCCGGTGTCAGGTTTGCACTTGGCATAAATGTTTGCAACCCTGTTCTGATATCTTCGATCGTAATATCGCGGAAAAGATAAGTTGCCAAAACTGCCGGCAGACAATTTTGAATATTATGTATCGCTTTTCCTTCAAACGTTAACGGAATATTTTTTACGTGCAACACTCTTATTTTCCATCCTCCTTTCATCAGTGTGATATACCCGTTTTCATAGACACAGGATAAACCATGTGTTGCAGCATGTTCTTTTATTCGTGGATTATTTTCATCCATACTAAATAATGCAATATTGCAATCAAGATTATCTTTCATTTTATAAACAAGGTCATCATCGGCGTTCAACACTGTATAGCCATGATCAAAAACAGTTTCCGGTACCACTGCTTTTACTTTTGCCATGGCCTCCACTGTATGAATACCGCCAAGACCCATATGATCAGCAGCAACATTTGTAACTACGGCCACTTCACAATTTTGAAATGCAAGCCCGGATTTTAGAATGCCGCCTCTTGCACATTCCAATACCGCAAAATCAACAGTCGGATCTTTTAAAACAAATTGAGAAGAGATAGGGCCAGTACAATCACCTTTCATCATCATTTGGTTTTGTATATACACACCATCACTCGTTGTATAGCCAACTTTTTTTCCTGCGCTTTTTGCAATATGCGCCGTCAATCTTGTTGTTGTTGTTTTACCATTCGTTCCGGTGATCGCAATAATTGGAATTCTTCCTGCACTTCCCTTAGGGAATAACATGTCAACCACTGGTTCAGCAACATTCCTTCCAAGACCTTCAGAAGGTTCAATATGCATGCGGAAACCCGGAGCAGCGTTTACTTCCAGTACAGCACCTCCATTTTCAGAAACCGGAGTTCGCAGATCAGTTGCCATTATATCAATTCCACAAATATCAAGTCCGATGATCTTTGCTATTCTTTCAAACATAAAAATATTTGCCGGGTGTACTTCATCGGTAACATCAGTTGAAGTGCCGCCGGTAGAAAGATTTGCTGTTGGTTTCAATAAAACCCTTTCACCTTTTTTTGGAATTGTTTCTAATGTGATCCCTGCATCATCCAGCATTTTTTGTGTAAACTGGTCAATAGTGATTTGTGTCAGCACTTTTTCATGACCATAACCGCGCCGCGGATCTTTATTGGTTTCGTCGATCAGCCAATTTATATCATGAACTCCATCACCAACAACTGAAGCAGGTGTACGTAATGCAGCACAAATAAATTTATAATTGATAACAAGACAGCGAAAATCAAAACCAGTAATAAATTTTTCAACGATCACACTGCGGCTGTATTCAGCTGCAGCAGCCAAAGCTTTTACTGCCACATCCCAGCTATTGATATTTGTAGTATTCCCTTTTCCGTGGTTGCCATCGATTGGTTTTATCACCAACGGGTATCCATATTTTTCAACAGCTTCTTTTAATCCTTCTTCAGTTCTTATTACTGTTCCTTTTGGCACTGGTATCTCTGCTGCTTCCAGCAACATTTTCGTTTCGTCTTTATTACAAGCAATATCAACAGCAATGTTTGAAGTGGTAGAAGCGATCGTAGCACGAATGCGTTTTTGATTTACACCATAACCCAATTGCACCAAACTTTGCTTATTCAATCGTATAAAAGGAATTCCACGTTTCGCTGCTTCATCAACAATGCAACCGGTAGAAGGGCCCATTCTTGTGTCTTCCCTTATCACTCTCATGTTCTGAATATCTTCAGCGAGATCATAATCTTTTCCATCGATCAATGCTTGTGCGATGCGAACAGAAGCATGAGCCGCATACACACCAGCATCCTCTTCCATATAACTGAACACTACATAATACACACCTTCTTTTTCTCCTTCAGGCGTTCTTGTTCTTCCAAAACCGGTATCCATTCCGGCCAGTGTTTGGATCTCTAATGCAATATGTTCCACCACATGCCCCATCCAGGTTCCTTCATCCACCCGGTGAAAAAAACCTCCTGGCTTACCTTCACTGCAACGATGTTCATATAGTGAGGGTAAAAGTATCTCCAATCTGTCCCTGAAACCCGGAATTTTATTTGTCGGCATATTCTCTTTTTCTTCCAGGTCAAGTTTCATCTGTATCAGCTTAGCTCGCCTTACACTCCAATAGTTAGGTCCTTTTAACACTTTTATCTCAAGTATTCTCATAATTAAAATGTTGGATGTTCAATTTAGGTTTTTTTAATTAGGTAGCCAACTTAGGCACTACTATTGAGCTTTTGTTGCGTCGCACTCTTGTACCTCAACAACTCTATGCGGCAATTTCAAACTTGTTGGTATTATTCGTCGGCATTACTAGTCAAATTTTTAGTTTGCTTCGGCTTGCCAATAACGTACAAAATTGTTCGCGAACTCACATGGCAAGCCTCGCAATGACGAATACTCCGGGGCTTTGAGTGTCTTTTACTGCCTCACAGGCCTTTCGTCATTGCGAGGCCGTCTTTTTAATATAGTTTCAATTATAGGTAAGGAGGCCGAAGCAATCTGAAAATAGTATGCAGTCTTTTTTTGTTACTTTTATACAAACAATCACAATGTCCAACAATAATCGCCGCGGTTTTCTGAAAACAGTCGGCACCTTTTCCGCAACTGCTGTTCTTTCATCAATTACAAAACCAATGTGGGCAAAAAATCTTGATGCAGCATTAAAAGATGCAGAAGGTGTTTCGCCTGATGACCTGGCAAGTGAAGAAGATTTTTGGTATTATGTTCAGCAATCATTCACAGTATCACCATATTTGATAAATCTCAACAATGGCGGAGTAAGCCCTGCACCGAAAGTTGTGTCAGAAGCAATGAAACGTTATTATGATTTTAGCAATGAAGCCCCGAGTTATTATATGTGGCGGATATTGGATCAGGGCCGGGAACCCCTAAGAAAAAATATGGCAAAGATGGCTGGTTGCGATACAGAAGAGGTAGCTATTAATCGCAATTCATCCGAAGGTTTAGAAACGATCATTTTTGGTTTACAATTAAAAGCTGGTGATGAAATAGTAGCAACCAAACAAGATTATCCTAACATGGTGAATGCTTATAAGCAACGTGAAATGCGGGATGGAATAAAAATGGTTTGGATAAATCTTGAACTACCAAGCGAAGATGAAAATTATTTAGTGAACCAATATGTGAATGCATTTACTCCAAAAACAAAACTGGTGCATATTACGCATATCATTAACTGGAATGGACAAATACTACCGGTAAAGAAGATCGCAGCAGAAGCTCACAAAAGAGGAATTGAAGTAATAGTTGATGGTGCTCACAGTCTTTTTCATTTTGATTTTAAGATTACTGATCTCGATTGCGATTATTTTGCCAGCAGTTTACATAAATGGCTATTTGCACCCATCGGTAGCGGAATGATGTATGTAAGAAAAAGTAAGATCAAAAATCTTTATCCATTGTTTGCAATGGATGATCCTTTAAAAGATGATATAAGAAAATTTGAAGCGTTAGGCACAAGACCAATGTTTATTGAACAAGCTATCAACAAGGCTTTAGATTTTCACGAAATGATCGGTAATGAAAGAAAAGAAAAACGATTGCACTATTTAAAAAATTACTGGTTTGATAAAGTAAAGAATGTTCCAAGAGTAAAACTGCATACTTCTTTTTCTCCGAAATGGGGCTGCGCTATCGGCAATGTTTCCATTGAAGGGAAGAAACCCGAAGAGCTTGACAGCTTTTTACTGGATAAATACAAAGTGCATGCGGTTGGTATTAACTGGGAAAATATTCACAGCGTTCGTGTCACTCCGAATGTTTATACAACAACAAAGAATCTTGATGTATTAGTGGAAGGAATCAATGCGTTTGTGAAACAGGTTTAAAAAAAATATTTTCTGATTTCGAAAAGAAGGCCACTAACTACTTTCACTATTGTAATGAAAGCAATTTAAATTACGCTTTGAATTGTTTTAATGTCCACACCACTCACCAACCGTAAGATCAACTTACTGCAGGCAACATCTATCAACATGATTGACATGGTGGGCATTGGGCCGTTTGTAGTAATGCCATTTGTTGTCAGTCAGTTTAATAATGGATTGTTTTTGTGGGCATGGATCTTTGGTGCCATCACTGCTTTTGTTGATGCAATGATCTGGAGTGAGCTTGGTGCTGCATATCCATTAGCAGGCGGCACTTATAATTTTCATCGCATAGCTTATGGAGAAAAATATGGAAAGCTGATGAGCTTTTTATTTGTCTGGCAAACTTCTATCCAGGCTCCGTTGGTTGTTGCATCCGGCGCCATCGGGTTTGCTCAATATCTTACTTATATCATTGAATTGACACCGATACAGGAAAAAATAATTTCGGGTGGTTTAGTAATTCTTGTTTTTCTTTTACTATATCGTAAAATAGAAACGATCGGAAAAATTTCCGTTGTAATGGGATCGATCGTCGTGCTAACCATTCTTTGGATCATCATCAGTGGATTGACGCATCAGCAACATCCTGTAAAATTATTGCCGACAGGTGAAGAGTCTTTTTTTACTTATATTTTTTGGGCTGCCGTTGGCCAGGGCTCGGTAAAAACTGTTTACAGTTATCTTGGTTATTACAATGTTTGTCATCTTGGTGGGGAAATTAAGAAACCAGAAGTAAATATTCCGCGAAGTATTTTTATTTCCATTGCGGGCATTGCGGTGTTATATTTATTAATGAACATAAGTGTGATGGGAGTGATACGCTGGCAATCAGTATTGGAAGGCGATAAGTATTTAGTGAGTGCTTTTATGGAGAATATTTATGGATACAAAGCAGGAATTATTGTTACTGTTTTGATCCTTTGTATTGCATTTTCTTCTTTATTTGCCGTTGTCCTTGGTTATTCAAGAGTGCCTTATGCAGCAGCAGTGGATGGGAACTTCTTTAAAATATTTTCAAAACTACATCCCACAAAAAACTTTCCTTATATCTCATTGATCTTTATTTGTGCTCTTGGTTTTATTTTCAGCTTGTTTATGAAACTGGGCCAGGTTATTTCCTCTATACTTGCGATGCGAATACTAATCCAATTCGTAGCACAGGGTATTGGTGTTTCACTTTTACGAAAAAGATTCGGTAGCAAAAACCTTCCTTTTAAAATGTTCCTGTTTCCACTGCCAGTTATTATTTCAATTGGTATATGGCTGTTTCTTTTTGTTTCTACGGGTTGGTTCGCATTATGGGGTAGTTTGATTGCAGTTACTGGAGTGATTGTATATTTTTTAGTGAGAGTTCGGAAAACTGAATTAGATTATTGATGAAAATTTGATTTCAACCTTCGCCCATATTTCTATATTTTTGCTGCCCGTTCAACAAAAAAAATGCCGGGGTAGCTCAGCTGGTTAGAGCATCGGATTCATAACCCGAAGGTCGGCAGTTCAAGTCTGCTCTCCGGTACAAAGCTCAGTCCTTTATTATCAGGGATTTGAGCTTTTTCTTTTATATCTGGTTTGCTTGTAGTAGCTCAACAGTTAACACCATCGTTAACACTTTAATACTAATACAATGATTGAACTTCCGTTTGCATGCTATTGCACTGAACTAAAAGTAAGTCCCAACAATTTGGAAACAAACAAAAACGCCATTAAAAAACATTGGTTTATTTATTACAGATTCTATGATCCTACTTTAAGGTCAAGTCCAAAATTTAAAAAAGGAAAATTGATAATCATAAATTGCAAAAACAAAAGAATTAATTGAATCTGAATTGAATCACCTTAAGAGCAATTAACCCCATCTACACTATAATTCTTCAAATCAGGCACTAAGCTTTCGACAAATTCAGATAGTTTTTAGATAAAAAATCACAAGTCAACCACCAAAGGCGCAACCTTTTTTCAAATTTTATACAGGCATAATTTATGTGAGTGATGGTTTGAAGTAATGTTAAACTAAAAAAATAAGTCATGGCTGAAATACATGTGCAAGCGAAAAAGAAAGCCTCATCCACCTGGATATGGATACTGGTATCCTTAATAATTATCGCAGCGATTGCAGTATATGTAATGATGCGTGATAATAAGGTAAATGAAAAAACTATAAGCCAACCGAGCAAAACTTCATTTATTATGTCCGAGCAAGACGTTTATTTAATATAATAAAATTTAATTTATGAAAAACAGACGACTACAGGAATTGGACCATTCAAATTTTGAGATCGTAAAAGGTGAACCAGACATCCGTGGCTGGGATGTAAGATACAGGGATGGTGAAAAGATCGGGTCAGTAGAAGAATTGATCCTCGATACAAAAGAAAAAAAAGTTCGATATATGGTTGTCGATCTCGATGAAAATGAACTAAGGCTTGAACGTCGAAAGATTTTGGTCCCTATTGGTATGGCTGAATTAGATCATATGGAAGATGATGTTTTAATGCCGAATATATCTGTTGACCAAATTTGTGATTTACCGGTATATGAAAGAAATAACCTGACAGCAGACGCAGAAAGAAGAATTGCTTACACACTTGGAAGGAAAGTACGGTCAACACATGCAGCTTCAAAAGAAACAGCGAGGGCGAATGCCAAAGCGACTGAAAAAAAATTAAAGAAAGAAGAAAAAACTATCAAAAGGAATGTGTCTGATGAAATTGATCAGGACTTTTATGATCATGAACATTATAACCTGGATAATCTCTACAAAAACCGTCTTCATGAAGCACATCGAAAAAATAACGAATCAGAATTTGACCGGAGTCTTAGACTTTGGGAGCGAAGAAGTGAAGGTGGTATTATTGATGTGCCGGATGTAAATTTGAGTGAAGAAGAGAGAATAAAAAGAGTTAGAAATAGACGGAATATTTATCGCGAAAGAAGATATAATAATGAGAGCGTTTGATCATTAAGATCAGAATTGTAATAAGAAAGCAGTCCCTTCTCCGTCTACGGATTGTGCATGGATATTTCCCTTGTGCAGCATCATTATTTGTTTGCAAAGGCTAAGACCAATGCCGCTGCCACTTTTTTTCGTACTAAAAAATGGTATAAAAATCTTTTCTAAAATTTCTGCAGGCATGCCGCTTCCGTTATCCGCAACTTTTATGATCGTTTTACGATTATTGCTCAGGTAAGCTGATAATAAAATTTTAGGGTTACTCTTTTCTTTTACTGCTTCAATTGCATTTACGACAAGATTAATTAAAACCTGTTCAAGCAAATTAGTGTCTGCTTCCAGTGAAAGATCAGGATCCTTTAAAATAGTTTCTATTTCAATATTCTTTTGCTCGAGTGTAGGCTGCATTAACTGTAATAGATTTTCAAAAATATCTCTTACAAAAACTTTTTTCAAATTAAGCGTAGTGATCTTATTCAGGTTGCGGTATGTTTCAGCAAATTTCAGAAGGCCTTCGCTTCTTCGTTTGATGGTCTCAATTCCTAACTCAAGATCATCTACCGATCCGGAATCATTGCTTAATGCTCCTACTGATTGTTGCAGCCGATGTTTCAATGTATCAGCAAGTGATGAAATAGGCGCAACCGAATTCATGATCTCATGTGTTAATACACTCAACAGTTTTTGCCACGCCTTTGATTCAGTTTCATCAAGAGCTTCGTTCACGTTTTGAAAAGCGATCAGTTTATATATTTTTCCTTCGGTTTGAAAAGCCGTTGCGGATATTAAAATTTTAAAAGAAGAAGTTTCCAAATGTGCCGTGGCGATCCTTCCATCACCTGGTTTCAAAGAAAGAACCTGGTGATACAAAACATCATCTCTTTTTGATAAAGAATGGATCGTTTTAAGATAGGGAAGCTGCAACATCGTTTTAAGCGATTCATTCATCCAAACTACTTTCCCGCTTTGTTCTTCATACGATAGAATCCCTGTATCTACCAGCTCAAGTATTTTTTGCAGGTATTGGTATTGTGTTTCCTTTTCTTTACTGATCACTTTAAAAGTAGTATTGATCTCATTAAACCCCTGGCGAAGCGGTTGAATTTCTACCGGCGCATGTTTTACATCAAAGTTCCTTGAGAAATCACGATAATGAATTGATTCAACAAATTGGTTCAATTCATCATGGGCTTTTTTATGAAAGCGATAAAAATCGACAAGCTGGTAAAGGATAACAGGCACAGCTATTAACAAATAAACGTATAACTCTTTTACAAGAAGAAAAGATGCAGCGCTTATTGTTATAAATAACAGTAACACCCTCACTAAAATCCGCCATTCAAATTGCTTAAATATCATATTTGCTAAGTCTCCTGTATAATGCAGTTCGTGTTAGTCCCAATTCTTTTGCAGCTTTGGTAATATTGCCATTGTTTTTTTCAATGACTTTCAAAATTGTATTTTTTTCAATAGTGCTCAACTTCATTTCTTCTGGTTCATTGTCGCTTGCCATAGCAGATTCTATTGGTGAAAAGATAAGGTCCTTCGCTTGCAGTATGTCCTCATCAGCCATTATCACGGCTCTTTCAATAGTGTATTGAAGCTCTCTTACATTTCCCGGGTAGTGGTGACTCATCAATTTTTCAGTCGCTTTGTTATCAAACTCAAGTGCCGGCTTAATATATTTATTGCAATATAATCTGCAAAAATGTTTGGCAAGCAGTAAGATATCATTTCCTCTTTTTCGTAACGGTGGCATTACGATCTCAACTGTATTGATACGATAGATAAGATCTTTGCGAAACCGGGTCTCATTGGCAAGTTCACTGATCGAAACATTCGTGGCACAAATAAGACGAATATCAATTGAAATGATTTCATTGCTACCGAGCCTGTTTATCTGGCGATTTTGTAGTACGTTCAACAACTTGGCTTGTTGTTGCAAAGAAATATTCCCTATTTCATCAAGAAAAAGTGTTCCTCCATTTGCTGTTTCAAATCTTCCTGTTCTATCTTCTCTTGCGTCTGTGAAAGCGCCGCGTTTATGGCCAAACAATTCGCTTTCAAACAATGATTCTGTCAAAGCGCCTACATCTACTTTTACATATGGTTTTTCGGACCGCAAAGATTGCTGGTGAATAGCTTTTGCAACAAGGTCCTTACCGGTTCCGTTTTCTCCTAATATTAAAATATTCGCCTCTGTCGGGGCGATCTTTTCAATTTTATAAAAGATTTGCTGCATCACTTCCGATTCGCCGATCAGTTCCTTACCAATAATTGAACCTGATTGCGAGCCGGGTGTAAGTGCGGTTTTGTTTTCTTTTCTTTTTAATGCATCTCTGATGATGGAAATAAGTTTTTCATTATGCCACGGTTTTACTACAAAATCTGCAGCCCCTTCTTTTAATGATCGGACGGCAAGGTCAATATCACCATAAGCAGTGATCATTATAACCGCAGAATCAGTTTTAAGTTTTTTGATCTCATTTAACCAAAACAAACCTTCATTACCAGTATGAATGGAACTGGTGAAATTCATATCGAGCAAGATCAGGTCAAAATGATCTTTGTTCAAATGCCAACGAAGATTTTCCGGGTTTTTTTCTGTTATAACCTCTTTTACTTCTGTTTTCAACAATAACCTTACGGCGGTCAGCACATCGGGGTCATCATCTACAACTAATATTGAAGCGTTTTTTAAGATCATCACTAATTCCTTGTTACAAATTCCAAAAATATTTTTAACAACTTCTGCAATTATACCATAAATACAAAGCCATGGCAATTAATTTTTTAGTAATGTATAAGAGAAACAGCTGTATCAAAAGCGAACACTGGTTGTATCACTAACGAACGGTTTCGTAGATCGTCCGTTTGTAACATTCTGTAAATCATAATCGTCATAAACTGGCATATTCTTATAAGTATAGGAATCAGTTTCTCATGTAGATATTTTGAAAGCTGCTTTGATCTTCAATGCAGTCGTAAGGTCAGGGCAGCTTATTTTAACAAAAAGAGAATTTTTAAAACCAATTATTGCCGTGGATA
>Ga0207712_10001185_pt1 | contig 18034 bp, 16 predicted proteins | sample KBSS44metaG_FD_184402 | JGI IMG/M metagenome (GOLD analysis project Ga0207712, IMG submission 184402) | Switchgrass rhizosphere microbial communities from Kellogg Biological Station, Michigan, USA - KBS S4-4 metaG (SPAdes) (version 2) | ecosystem: Host-associated > Plants > Roots > Rhizosphere... | reverse complement strand
CGCGAGGATCTCTACCACCGCCTCAACGTGGTGCCGCTGCGCGTGCCGGGCCTCGCCGAGCGGCGTGACGACATCCCCCAGCTCATCCAGTTCTTCGTCAAGCAGGTGGCGCAGTCGTCGGGGTTGGCGCCGCGCAAGATCGGCGAGGACGCCATCGCCGTGCTGCAGGCCCACGACTGGCCGGGCAACGTGCGCGAGTTGCGCAACAACATCGAGCGGCTGCTGATCCTCTCGGGCGGCGACGCCGAGGCCATCATCACCGCCAACCTGCTGCCCGAGGAGATCGGCTCCAACGTGCCGCTGCCCGTGAACGGTGGCGCCGAACACCTGATGTCGCTCCCCCTGCGCGAGGCGCGCGAGATCTTCGAGCGCGAGTACCTGCTGGCCCAGATCAACCGCTTCGGCGGCAACATCTCCCGCACGGCCGAGTTCGTCGGCATGGAGCGCTCCGCCCTCCACCGCAAGCTGCGTGCGCTCGGCGTCAGCTCCCAGGAGCGCACCGGCGAGGTGGTGCGCACAGCGTAGTGGGCGTGTGCGTGGGGACTCCTCGAACCGTAGGGTGCAATAAGCGAAGCGCATTGCACCGATGGCGTCCTACCCCGAGGCCGGATGCGCCGGCGAGGTCGCATCGGTGCAATACGCGCTACCGCGCTACTGCACCCTACCCTGCTGCGCCAGCCGTGCCGCCCTCAGCCGGGCGAAGTCGTCGCCGGCGTGGTAGGAGGAGCGCGTCAACGGGCTCGCCGATACCATGAGGAAGCCCTTGGCGTAGGCGATGCGCTCGTACTCCTTGAAGGTCTCGGGGGTGACGAACTCCTTCACCTCGGCGTGCTTGCGGGTGGGTTGCAGGTACTGGCCGATGGTGAGGAAATCCACGTCGGCCGAGCGCAGGTCGTCCATCAGCTGCAGCACCTCATCGCGCGTCTCACCGAAGCCGACCATGATGCCCGACTTGGTGAACATGGGCCGCGCCAGCTCCTTCACCCGCTGCAGCAGTCGCAGCGAATGGAAGTAGCGCGCGCCAGGGCGGATCTTGAGATAGAGCGAGGGCACCGTCTCGAGGTTATGGTTGTAGATGTCGGGCGCCGCCTCCACCACGGTCTCCAGGGCGCCGTCCTTGCGCAGGAAGTCGGGGGTGAGCACCTCCACGGTGGTCTTGGGCGTCAGCGCATGGATGGCGCGGATAGTGGCTGCGAAGTGACCGCCTCCCCCGTCCGGCAGGTCGTCGCGATCCACTGACGTGATGACGATGTGATCGAGGCCGAGCTTGGCCACCGCCTGCGCCACGTTCTCCGGCTCGGCCGCGTCGAGCGCGCCGGGCAGGCCGGTCTTGACGTTGCAGAAGGCGCAGGCGCGGGTGCAGGTGTCGCCCATGATCATCATGGTGGCGTGGCGGCCGGCCCAGCATTCGGCAATGTTGGGGCAGCCCGCCTCCTCGCACACCGTATTGAGGCCGTGCTGGCGCAGGATGGCCCGCGTCTCGGTGAACTGCGGCGAGGAGGCGGGCAGCCGCACCCGGATCCAATCGGGCTTCTTCAGCGCCGGGGTGTCGGGCTTGTTCGCCTTCTCGGGATGGCGCGGACGTGTGTCGAGGATGGTGACCATGCTGTCCTGGTGCATCGCGGTGGCGGTAGACCCAGAGGGCCTGACACCTGCATCGGTGGGCACCCTGGAAGGTGGCCGGCCGGACGGCTGAAATCAAGTCGCAAGCCGCCGGTCGGCTCCGGCGCCACGATCTGGCGGTCGCGGTCCGCCAATCACGGCCGGCCCGGCCCGGGCCAGGCGCAGCACGGGTTGAACCGGTAGTTGAGCCGCACCACGACGTTCTGGATGTCCACGTCCAGGTCGTTGAACTGCGTGTCCGCGATCGGGGGCGGCTCGATATCCTTGCGGAAATGGATGAAATTGTACTCGACGCCGAGAAACAGGCTCGGTGTCAGGGCGTAGTCGATGCCGACGCCGGCCGTCCACCCGGTCTCGCGGCCGCTCGATGAGGTAATGGCCCCGGTGGAGAATTGCCGGTAGTCCACGTCGACCTCGGCGTTGGCCAGTCCGCCCTTGGCATAGGCGAGCCAGCGCCCGTCGGCGTAGCCGATCCGCCCGGTCAGCAGGAAGATGTCGCGCACCTCCACCGACCGGGACAGGTCCGGCAGGAGTGCTTCGATGTTCAGCAGGAGCGGCGATGTCTTGGTGGTGTCGAAACGGAGCATGTTGAAGCCCACCTCGACGCCGGCCACCAGCTTGCCGAACTGGCGCTGCCAGCCTCCCTGCACGCCGCCGGTGACGGAATTCTCCGAGTTGCCGTAGGTCGCCGCCTGGAAAAACTCGGGGCTGTTGGGAAACAGGACCTCGGTCGACTCGGCCTCGGCGGTGGCGCCCCCCAGATGCGCGCCCATGTAGTATCCGCTCCAGTCGAAGACGAAGAAGCCCGAGGGCGCATAGGGGCTGTAGTCGTCGGCCGCGGGGTCGCGCGCGCCGGCCGGCGGGGCGCTCAGGCCGAGCCCCCACATGACTGCGATGGCAAGCCTCCAGGCGTGTCGATACCCCATGCATCCCCCGCTCGAGCGAATCATGTCGCGCTCGAACGATCCGGTACCTCGGCATCGGAGACAAGCTCAGACGCCGGCTATTTCAACCGTGAGATGAGGTGAGATGCGACGAAGCAACGCCCGGTTGGCGTTCGACCGCTATCCGCTGTTCGGCACGTCATCTGCCCGTGAACCGGGGCTTGCGCTTCTCCATGAAGGCGGTGCGGCCCTCGATGTAATCCTGGCTGGCGAAGCAGCGGGCCACCATCTCGTCCACCAGCTTGAGGTCGCGCTCCGCCTCGGGCTTCAGCGCCTCGATGGCGGCGCGTTTGATGGCGGCCACCGTCAGCGGCGCGTTGTCGGCGATGCCGTTGGCATAGCCGGTCACGAATGCGCTGAGCTCAGCCTCAGGCAGCACCTTGTCGACCATGCCCATGGCCAACGCCTCGGCGGCGCCGAGTTGGCGGGCGGAGAAGAAGATGTCCTTGGTATGCGAGGGGCCGCTGGTCTCGATGAAGCGCTTGAGTCCGGTATAGCCGTAGCCGAGCCCCAGCCTGGCGGCCGGCAGGGCGAAGCGCGAGCCCTCGGTGCAGAAGCGCAGATCGCAGGCGATGGCGAGGTTCAAGCCTCCGCCGATGCAGTAGCCCTGGATCTGGGCCAGCGTCGGCTTGGGGAAGTCGTAGAGGGTGGCATAGAACCCGCCGGAGGTGGCGTTGTAGCGCTGGACCGCCTCCCGGGTGGCCCGCTCGCTCTCGAACTTGGAGATGTCCGCGCCCGACACGAACGCCTTGCCGCCGGCGCCCGTCACCACCACCACCCGCACCTCATCGTCCCTGTCGAAGTCCTCCAGGATGCGGGTGGCGGCCTCCCACATCTCCAGGGAGACGGCGTTGTGGCGCTCCGGGTTGTTGAAGATCATGGTGCCGACGCGGCCCTCCTTGCGGGCGAGCATCTTGTCGGTGGCGGTCATGTGGACGTCTCCTGGCCGGGCTGGCTTGGGGCACACTCTACAGCGGGCGAATGGCGAATGGCGAATGGTGAGTGGCGAATAGCTCCCTAACCATTCGCGATTGGCCATTCGCCATTCGCCAAATCTACAGCACCTCGAACACCTGATAGATCGGCCCCGACGGCAGCCGGTGCCCCAGGCCGACCGAGACGATGTTGTTGAGCCAGCCGTACTTGTCGGAGGCCGTTTCGAAGAAGGGGACGATGCGGAAATAGTAGGCGGCGGGGTTCACCTCCTCGCCGCGGGCGATGGCGTCGATCACGTCCTTGGGGCCGTGCCGCAAGCCGCGGTAGGTCATGCCGATCAGGTGGCCGTCGTCGGTCTCCATGACCAGCCGCACGTCGAGCGCCCAGGTGCCGTCGGCGCGCACCGCCTGCCAGTCGCTGCCGCTGGTGAGAATCCTGCCGTTGAGCCGCTCGCCCTCGAACCGCCCGCCGAGGACCTCGCCCACCCGCCGGTCCACCCCCGGCGTCCGGCCGATGATGAACGGCTTCGCCACGTCGATCACGAAGGTGAACAGGGGACGGACGCGCACCTCCGTCATCTCGCGCGGCAGAATGGCCGAAAGGGCAGGTTTGTCCATAATCTGGCCCCCGTTGCTGGCGAAATTAGCGAATTCGTCAGGATGCGCTTGGGCAGCGTAGAGGCTTCGGGCATGGCTGTCGAGCGGCGGCGGCCCCCCAGGAGCGGTCTTGAAGCGGCCTCGGGAACAGTCTTGCAGCGGGACGCATTGAAGAATCATGGAGCTATTCGATAGCGATGGCGCGCCATCCCCGGCTCCCTCCCTGGTTCTTGGCGGCCTCAGCCTCTGGGTGCTGGACAAGGCCTTTCCCGAGAGCGTGGAGTGGTATGACGGCACCTGGCTGCAGGTGCGGGCGGAGTGCAGCGCCCCCGGCGCCACCGTCACCGCCAACGGGCCGCTGCTGACGGCGGAGGACATCGGCCGCCTGCTCGCCGGCATGGAAGCCATGCAGCGGCGGGAGAGCGGCTCCGCCGAGTTGAGCCCGCTGGAGCCCAACCTTGTCGTCAGCCTCACGGGCAGCTCGCGCGGCCGCCTGCGCATCGACGTGCGCGTCACGCCGGATAGCATGACCCAGGAGCACCGCTTCTTCTTCGACACCGACGTGGCCTATCTGGCCGGCCCCATCGAGCAGTGCCGCGAGATCCTGCGCCGCTTCCCGGCAGCCGAGCGGGTGCCGGGGCCGGCGTGAGACCTAGGCGTGTCGAGGCGTTGATGAGCCACCACGCATTTCAGTCAGCGGCACGCCGATCTTGAGTTTTGCCGTTGACGGGACCGCAGGGACACCCGCTAGCTTCGTGGAGCGGCTCTGCCGCGATAAAAAAATTTCTCCATGAGGAAACCCCAGTGAAGCTGTCCCTCCCGCTTGCCTTTGCCTGCGCCGCCCCCCTGCTGTGCGGCCCCCTCGCCGTCCAGGCCAACGATGTCGCCGCGCCGCCCGACGACCGCCGCCCCATCGTCCTGGCGCAGGCCATCCAGCAATCGAAGCCGGCGCTGAGCGCCCAATGTCGAGAAGATCAAGTGCGGCGTTGCAATACGGTTGAAGGGAAGCAGAAGTGCGCGTGCGTTCCAAAAGGAAAATCACCACGCGCCATGAAGGGCAAGCCCCAGACTCTCATCCATGGCAGCGATAACCCTGGGGGCCGGTACTGAGGCCATAAACTCGAGTCGATTGCTGCCGAGACGCTGCCCGTATCTCGGCCCGGGACAGCGAACCAGCCCGCGGCGGAGCCGCTCGAACGGCGCCACCATAAGAAAATCTGTCGATGAGGAAACCCCAGTGAAGAAGAAGTCGCGCCTGCTTGTTCTCACATGCGCCGCAACCCTGCTCTCCAGCCCCGTGGGCGCCCTCGCCCACGATACGGTCTCACCGCTCGACGAAGGCCGCCCCATCGTGCTGGCGCAGGCCACCCAGAAAGCAAAACCAGCGCCGAGTGGCCAGTGTCGGGAAGGCCAAGCATGGCGGTGCAATGCGGTTGAGGGGAAGCAGAAGTGCGCTTGCGTCACGATGTGATCGCCACGGAAAAAATCCTTCCCTAAATCCACCCGGCCCGTAATCCGAATCGATTGAAGTGCTACCCGCGCGCAGCCGGCGGGTGCTGCAATCTGCTGTGGGGCGCGGGGGCTAACCTTGCTTGGGCTCGACCAGGCGGGCTAAGGTCCGCGCAAGCAAGCAAGGAGTCCGGGGAGACGCCCGCATGGCCAGGATCGAGGACCGCGCACCGGCAACGGCAACCGGTGACGCGCCACTCAACGACGACATCGGCGAGGAGCTGCGGCTCCGGATGTATCGCATGCAGGTCGAGATCCGCGAGGCCGAGCAGCGGGCCTACGACCTGTTCCTGCAGAACCTGGTGAAAGGTACGTCGCACCTCTCGCTGGGCCAGGAGGCGGTGGCCACCGGCTTCGCCGCCGCCATGCAGCCGGGCGATCTGTCGTTCTGCACCTACCGCGGCCATGCCCACACGCTGGCCCGCGGCGTGCCCATCGAGCGGGTGCTGGGCGAGCTGATGGGGCGCGATATTGGCCTGATGCGCGGCAAGGGCGGCTCCATGCACCTCACCTCGGCCGAGCACGGGGTGATGGGCTCCTACGCCATCATCGGCGCGCACCTGCCGATCGCCTGCGGCGCCGCCTGGCGCGCCCAGTACAAGGGCGCCAGGGACGTGAGCGTGTGTTTCTTCGGCGACGGCACCACCAACATCGGCGCCTTCCACGAGGCGCTCAACTTCGCCGCGGTGTGGAAGCTGCCCGTGGTGTTCGTGTGCGAGAACAACCTGTACATGGAATACACCCCCATCGGCGACGTGATCCCGGTGGAGCACCCCGCCGCCAGCCGCGCCTTGGCGTATGGCCTTGAGCCTATCCTCATCGACGGCCAGGACGCCGATGCGGTCTACCGTGCCGCCTCTGCCGCCTACGACAAGGCACGGGCCGGCGGCGGGCCGTCGCTGATCGAGTGCCTGACCTACCGCTACAGCGGCCACTCCCGCGCCGACCCCGCCAAGTACCGCCCCGAGGGCGAGCTCGACCGCTGGAAGGAGCGCGACCCCATCAAGCTCTACCGCAAGCGCCTGCAGCAGTTCGGCATCGCCGAGGCGGCCATTACCGCCATCGAGGCCGACGTGAAGGCCCGGGTGGACGACGCCACCGAGACGTGCAAGGCCTCTCCACCGCCGCCGCTCGACATCATCACGACCGATGTTTACGCCGATGGAGGCTGGGCATGGCGGAACTGACCTACCGCGACGCGGTCGCGCGCGGCATCGCCCAGGAGATGGCGCGCGACCCGGACGTGGTGTTCCTCGGCGAGGACGTGGCCAAGGCCGGCGGCGTGTTCAAGACCACGGTGGGCCTGCTCGACCAGTTCGGGCCGGTGCGGGTGCGCGATACGCCGATCTCCGAGCAGGCGATCCTCGGCGCCGCCATGGGCGCGGCCATGACCGGCTTGAAGCCCATCGCCGAGATCATGTTCTCCGACTTCCTGGCGGTGTGCTTCGACTACATCGCCAACGAGTTCCCCAAGTCCCGCTATATGAGCAACGGCCAGCTCAAGTGCCCGCTGGTCGTGCGCACCGGCAACGGTGCCGGCTCCCGCTTCGGCGCCCAGCACAGCCAGAGCGTCGAGAACTGGGCCATGATGATCCCCGGCCTCAAGGTGGTGGCCCCCTCCACCCCGCGCGACGTCATCGGCCTGATGGCGGCGGCGGTGCGCGATCCCGACCCGGTGATCTTCTTCGAGCACAAGTCGCTCTACGCCGTGAAGGGCGAGGTGCCCGACGGCGAGATCGTTGACGCCCTTGGCACCGCCAGGATTGTCCGCCCCGGCCGCGACGCCACCATCGTGGCCTTGGCGCTGATGGTGCCGCGGGCGGTGGAGGCCGCAGAGCGGCTGCAGGCGGAGCACGGCATCGACTGCGAGGTGATCGACGTGCGCTCGCTGGTGCCACTCGACACCCGGACCATCCTCGGCTCCGTGGGCCGCACCCACCGCCTCTTCACCGTCGAGGAGAACCCGCGCCTGTGCGGCTGGGGCGCCGAGATCGTCTCCATCGTCGCCGACGAGGCCTTCTACGACCTCGACGGCCCTCCGGTGCGCATCACCACGCCGCACCTGCCGCTACCGGCGGCGGATACGTTGGAGGATGCCGTGCTGCCCAGCGCGGAGCGGATCGTGGACCGGGTGAAGCGAGCGATGTGATCATTGCGAACGACCGCGCTCGCCCTCGTGGTGAGACCTGCAGTAGGAAAACGGCTTCAGACGAGGTGATCCGGATGTCAAAACTCGATCCAGCTCCAACGGCGCGGGTCGAGGAGATGCCAGTCTCCCGGATCGAGTTCCTCGGGGAGCAAGACGGCCCATCGGAACGGAAACTCAAAAGCCATTTGACTGCATTGTTCCAGCATCAAGGGGGCATCCATCGCGCGTATTTGGCCCGGGTATTCCACGCTGCTTCCAATTCGGTCTGCCTTTGCCTCTACGCCGATGCGCCTGACCCTGGAACGGTTGGCAAGATCGGGCAGATCTTCGCTGCGATGTTCGGAGCACCTCAGCATCTGGATATCTTGTTCTTGGACGATGACCAGGAGACCGAATTGGCAAGGTTCTGCAAGCCATTTTGGTCAATGCCGTAGCCTGCCTCACCGCAACGCGTGCGATCCGGGAAGGTCGCGCGTCGGTGCAGAAGACACCTCATCGTGAGGCCCGCGGGGAGCGCGCATCGGCGCAATACGGGCTATCGCCCTATTGCGCCCTACGGTCCTGCCGCGAGCATCTCTACTTGGGACCAGCTCCCCTACGTTTCTCCGTGACGTGCGATCCGATCGTAGAGCGCGACCTTCGTAACCTAGGTTTGCCGCTAGGCAGGCTGACGCTCGCGTCACGGGCGACGAACCGACCCGCCCTCACATCACGCGGACCATGCACGGCATTGTGCGCCGCCCTGTCGAAGGCCTCCTGAGCTTTGGCAACGTCGATGATTCTGGCCATCAGTCATCCCATTTCTCGGCGGGCTGGCAGCTGCCCTTCCAAGCTTTCCACTCCTTGACCAGAGGCCGATACAGCCTTTCAAAGCAAGGGGCTGCGGCGCATTCTGGTTACGGCCGCAGTCGTAGGGTGCAATAAGGCGAAGCCGCATTGCACCGATTTTCAGGTCTTACGAGGGCTGTCGCAGATCGGCGCGATACGGGCTGACGCCCTATTGCGCCCTACGCCTACGCCGTGAACAGCTCCGCCACGGTCAGCTCGATTCCGGGCGGCGACAGCATCAGGCTGCCTTCGTTGACCAGCGATCTCAGGGGCGTGCCGTCGGCCTGGCGGCTGAGGTGGATCACCGGCGGGCCTGCGGGATCGACGATCAGGTAGTGGTGAACGCTGGGCAGGCTGAAATAGCCGTCGCGCTTCACGGCCTCATCGAACTTGCGCGTCGAGGGTGAGGCGACCTCGACCAGGATGACAGGGTTGGGTGTCTCGAGGGCGTCATCCGGCAGCTTTGGACCGCAATAGACGAGTGCATCGGGGCCGTGCATGACATGGCGCGAGATGCGCACCCCCGCGCCATCGCCCTGCACGTGACAGGTCAGGCCCGCCTTACGGATGGCCTGCCGCAGAGCGAAGTAAACCGCGTACTTGACGTCGATATGACCCGCCTGCTCGGAAGGCATGCGATAGGCCACCCCGTTATAGAGCTCCCAGCGGCCTTCCCGGCCCTCGGCCCAGGTCAGGAACTCATCGACCGTCATTTTTCGATGTGCGTGCAGGCTCATGGCGCACTTCTAGCACGTGCACGTCCCTTCGGCAAACATGGCGCCCGGTGTACCGCATCCGGCCCGCCGGCCAGGAACGGAAGATAGCTCCGCCTCGCCCGCGCCTATTGCGCTGCCCCCGCGCGGTTCTCCCTCTCGACCGTGTCCGACGACGGCGCGGCGGCGGGCGGAGGCTTGGGCAGGTAGCCCGGCAGATCGAACCTCGGGTCGGCCGCCACCGCGCCTTTCTCGCACGCGCCGGCCTTCTCGCAGATGCCCTGATAGCGCATGAGATCGGAGATGCCGGGCACCGTGGACGGCGGTGGCGCCGCCGGCGCCGAGGCCGGTACGCCGGTCACCAGCTCCTCGCCGTTGATGAAATGCGTGGCCAGCCGCGTCGCCTCCAGCTCCTTCCGGGTCAGCCAATGGATCTCCGAGTTGGGCGTCGACATGATGATCGTCATGACCTCCTCGCCAATGCCCATCTCGGCGAAGAACTGCCGGATCTTGGCGTAGGTATCCCGTGTCTGCGCGTGCCCGCCGGTGACCGTCCGCTCCGACACGAGGGTCTTCTGCGTCTCGACCGGAACGCCGAACGACCGCCGCGTCAGAACCAGGTAGCGGCGCAGCGTCATGGAAATCTGGTGCAGCCCCACGCCCGTCCCCGGCCCGACCAGGCGCTCCGCGCCGCCCGCCAGGATGAAGGCGCACGAGGAGGCGCATTTGGAATAGCGCGCCTGCGCCAGCCCGCGCAGCTCCCGCCCCTGCTTATTCCGACCCTCCCTGGCCTTGCGGCAGGCGGCATCGTCCGCGGCGCAGGGCGTGAACGCGGTCCTGGTGATCGCCACCCGCAGGCCCTTGGCACGGATCAGCCGCCCGATCGCCAGCGCGTCGTTGACCGAGCCGCCGCCGGAGTCGACCAGCACCGGCAGCCTGCGCTCGCCGAGCCGGCCCAGGACGTTCCTGAACTGCCCCGCCGTGCCGGTCATGATCCGGCCCTGGGCGACGATCCATTGCGGGCACTGCGGCTCGCAGCCGGGATGGGCGCTGCGCACCACGTGCACCTGCATGGGCGGCTCCACGGGCGGGGCCGCCTTCTTCGGCGGTGCCGCTGCGGCCGGGCCGCAGGCGAGGATGACGGCGGCGATGAGGACGGCAAAGCCTCTCATGACACAGCTCCCCCAAGGATCGGCGCCGCCGCAACCAACGAAGCGAGGCTGAAAACCAAAGCGCAGGCGGACCGGGCGAGCTTAGCGCAGACGCTGCGTGCCGTGAAGATCGCGGCCGGTCCCCGTTCCGCCAACCCATCTTTCTGTCATGAGCTTTCCGCGAGCGCCAACGCCAACAACCCCACCGGCGACGCCGGCGAGGGTGCGACGGGTGCGCGAGTGCCTACTCCGCAACCATTTTAGGGGGCGGTTGCCCGCCCCGAACGGGGTTGCCTTTCGGCACCGCGCCACGGCGATTTTGGACCACCGCTGTGAGCAAGCCGCCTGTCCTGGGAAGATCCCCTTGAGGATCTGGGCTGACAGGATCGGGAGCCTTCAGCCCCGCTTCACGATCGGCGCCATTGCTGGCAGCCCGGCAGTAGCCGACACAGCAGTCCCCCTGGAGCTTGAGCCATCTCCTCGCCTTCCAGGGCGCCGGTCGTCTGCACGTGAACGTCGGATGGCGCCATCCACGTCCCGTCGCGGCAAACGACGGCCGAATTGTAACGACGCGCCACCCCCACGGGGACAGCAAATGCCGGCCCAATATCCTCACGGCCTGCCGTCAGGGTCAATGGCGGGTAAACGGACGGAGCGCCAATCACATCGCGTGGAGAACGCTCAAGGGTCACAGGGCGCAGGACAGGCTTTTGGAGGCCGTGATCTGCAGCACCTGCACGCTCTCGGACAGCTTGATCAGGAGCTCCGTGTCGCGCGGCAGATGATGAATGCGCCTGGGGTCCGGCCCGGCGAACCGCTACATGCCCTCCACGATCTCCCAGTAGGCGATGGTGACGAACTCCGTATACTCCGCGCGATCCTCGCGCAACTGCCACCGCACTCGAAGAGCGCCTATGGCAGCGCCTTTACCCAGTCCGCCAGCTCCTGCCAGGGGTCGATGCTCCAATGGGAGCGTGCAGCGCCGGAAGACGAGGGGAGGACGAACACGTCGGGGAAGTCGGATACGGCCGCTGGCTGGCGACCGTAGGCGATGATGCGGGTTCCACTGGTGCGAAGCCATACGCTGGCGGCCCTCTTGCTGGTGAAGGCGATTGCGCGTGGGCGATAACTGCGCACGACAGCTTCGAAACGATTGGGGTCGAAGGTGTCTGCGGAGACGTGATGGTCCATGCCGGAGCCCAGCTTCGACATGTCCGTGAGGCCGATGCCGAGGGCGAGCAGGTCCTGAAACTCGGCTGGGGCGAGCAGCCGCGGCGTCAGCCCGATCTCGTGCAGGGTGCGCCAGAACCGGTTGCCGCGGCCGGCGTAGTAGTACCCCAGCTCAGCCGAGCGCTTCCCGGCGGCCGTGCCGACGAACACAACGCGCAGGTTGGGCGCGAGGATGTCGGGGAGCTTATGGTCCCTTCGCTCACTCGAACACGAAAAAGAATGTGGTGTTGGCACCGTTCAGGGGTCCCTTGACATCCACTCGCCGAATGCGATGGGCATCAGTAAAGATAGTCGTTCCTATGGCAGAGCAGACTGCCGGCATGCGGCCCTCGTATCCCATGTCACTGTGCACATCACCGGCGCGGATCGAGAACCCTCGACGGCCCTCGATGCGCGCGCGTTGGACGTAGTGCTTCGCACAATATTCCCGAATATCGTCTCCGTGGCTCATGCTTCCCTCCAGCTCCTAATCAGCTCCTCCGGTATATCTCTTTGACAACTGGTTCGTAAGCGGATTCAAGCAAACGCCTCTTTCTTGAAGAGTGCTGACGGATTGTCCGACCGGGTTGATCCCTGACACTTTGGACCGGGCTGATGCCTGACAGTATTCGCTCATTGTTCCACTGTCACCGGCGCTTCCGAAGCGACGCGGAGCCGCGCACGCGGCGGAGCAAAGCGCAGGAAGCGCCGGTCGCGGCCGATCACGCCCAGATCGCGGTTGGAGAAGCGGACGATATGGCCGCCGCTGTCGTGCTCGGCGACGCCGACCAGCTCGCCGGCCAACGCCTCGCCGATGAAGACCTCCTCGCCGCGCCACTTGATCTGGCCGGCTGGACGCACGCGACGGACCTTGTGGTCGGCGTCGTACCAGGGATCCCCCAGGCGCCCCGCCGGGAAGGTGCGCGCCGGTGGCTGCCACAGCTGCGCCGGCGCCTTCTGTCCAAGCGCCTCATGCGGCCGATCCTCGTTGTAATGGCGGCGGAAGCCGTCGAAGCGCTGCTGCTGCTCGGCGGCCGACCTCGCCGGCGGCTTCGATGTCTCTGCCTTCAGTGTGCGATGCATCCGCTCGTGCCGGCCGTTGTCCTGCGGGGAGGACGGCGGGATATAGCGCGGCTCGATGCCGAGCTTGAGCCACCACACCGACAGCGCCGAGAGCCCGCCAGCTCCGGTCGAGCCGAACGGTGTCCCGTTGTCGGAGCGTATCGCCGCCGGCATGCCTATGTCATCGAAAACCCGCTCCAGAGCGTATCTGACGCCGGCCCACGTCGGATCGACGATGCGCACCTCGACCAGAAAGCGGCTGGCCTGGTCGGTGATCGTCAGTGGGTCGCAGCGCGTCCCGTCGGACGTGCGGAACCAACCCTTGAAGTCGATCGACCATTCCTCGTTGGGAGCGTGCGCAGGCGCCACCACCTCGCCTTGCGCGATGGCACGACGCCGCTTGCGCTGCGGCTCCACCAGGCCGGCGCGCTTCAGGATGTCGCCGATCGTCGACGCCGCCGGCCAGCCAGTCCCGTCGCCCTTGCGCCGGCTTTCGTCCTCAAGCCACGCTTTGATCTTCTTCGGACCGAAATGCACAAACCGTCGCCGCACCGCGATGATCCGCTCGGCGAGCCGACCGTCCGTGGCATGCGGGCAGCACGCCACCGCGTGGCTCCTCTCCTCGAACCAGCGCTCTTCCCCGCTCACCCAGCGGCGTTGCCACACGTAGAACGTCTCCCGGCTGATGCCATGCCGGCAGCACAGCTCCGTCACCGAGAAAACGCCAGTCTCGAACTCCCTCATCAACGCAATACGCTCTGCCACAGGACTGGTCTCCCTGAACGGCATCGCCTGATCCTCCCTCGAATCAGACGAAAGCCTCACCTGTCAGGGATCAACCCGGTCTAAACTGTCAGGAATCAGCCCGGTTCATACCGGATTCCCCCCACCCCTTGCCCCTCCCCACAAGGGGGAGAGGAATCCGCGCAGCGGCTTGCATGTCGCGTCGGGCCAAACTCCGCCGTCCCAGTTGGTCTGTTTCGTCTTAGACCCAGAGGGTCTGACATCCCTCAGCTTCCCACCACCAGCGGCGCGGTCAGGCGGCGCAGGGCCGCCAGCACGCTCAGCGCCGTGATCTTGCCGGTGCGGGGGTTCTCCTCCGAGGGGATGTTCTCGATGGTCATGGTCAGGTCGGAGGAGTCCGACCTCACCACGATGGTGTGGGTGTTCCTTGTCACCTCCGGGTCCGCCCAGATCTCCGCCCGGGTTGCGTCGGGGCCGATGCCGGCGAGGGACAGGGCCACCGCCACGTTCACATTGGCCGGGAACCCGGCGATCGCCTCCCGCGCGCTGCCTTCGAATATCTTGAGCGGCTCCTTGAGCCCCTCCAGATCGATGCCACGCTCGACGAGCAATGGCGCCCCGGCGAGTCCCATCGGGGGTTTGCGCGTGACGATCTTAACTGAAGCGATTCTGCCTTCCGCCGCCGCCCGTACGGCGTCGAGCCCGAGCAGCGCCCCCGTCGGCACGACGATGCGCGCGCCGGTAGCCCGCGCCCGCTCCACCAAGTCCATATGGTCGATCAGCGCCCCCACCGAGAGCGGCATGAAGATACGCCCGCGCTCGACGGCCGGCGCTGCAACCGCCGCGAACTGCGATGTCGGCAGGCATTCGACGACCACGTCGGCCGCCTCGGCCAGCTCGGCCAAGCCGACGATGGGCGGCACCGACTTGAACCCGGCCATGGTCCGCTGCGCCTTGGCCCGATCGCGCGCCGAGACGGCGACGAGGCCGATGCCAGGCACCCCGCCCGCATCGACGGCCCGCGCCACAGCCATGCCGATTGCGCCGAGGCCGGCGATGCCAAGCTTCACCTGCATGTCTCCCCCTGGAACCGGGAACCTAAGCGAAGTACGCCTGCGGCCGGCGCCACCCCTTGATCTGCGTGCGATGCATGATGCGGCGTGCGTTGCCGTCGAACGGGTCGCGCCGGTGCATGGTCGAGCGGTTGTCCCACAGCAGGAGGTCTCCCACCCGCCACTTGTGGGCGTAGGCCAGCTCCGGCCGCTGGATATGCGCCCACAGCGCGTCAAGCAGCGCCTCCGACTCAGGCTGCGACAGGCCCTCGACGTGGGAGTTGCGCCGGCGGCCGAGATAGAGGGCAGGCGCGCCGGTTGCCGGATGCCGGCACACGGCCGGATGCCAGGCTCCGGGCGCCTTGTGCGGGTCGTCGGTCGGCTCGACGCCCTGGCGCAGGTAGCCGCCGCTGTTGTAGGTGCCGTCGTGCTTGATGCGGCGGCCGCGCACTTTTGCCTTCAGGTCCTCGGGCAGCGAGGCCCATGCCGCCTCCATGCCGCAGACCCACGTGTCGCCGCCTGCGGGCGGGATTTCCAGGGCGTAGAGCATCGACGCGTCGGGGGGCAGGTCGAGATAGCTCATGTCGGTGTGCCAGACCGCCTCGCCCGCGCCCAGCGCCCCGATCGGCCGGCCCTTGTCGTCAAGCACGTTGGAGACGACGTAGATGTCGGGATAGCCCGGCGGGCTCATGCGCCCCTGCTCCTGGTTCGGCGGCGGATCGAGTTCGCCGAGCCTGCGGCTGAAGCTCAACAGGTCGTCGCCGCTCAACCGCTGTCCCCGGAACAGCAGCGCCGAGTGGCGGTGCCAGGCGGCCTCGATCAGGGCGAACTCGGCGTCAGTGAGCCGAGCGAGATCGACGCCAGAGATTTCGCCGCCGACGGTGGGGGTGAGGGGCGTTATCGACAAAGCCATGGCTGGCGTGCTCCTCGATGCTGCCAGACGATTGCAGAGTTCCGCCCATCTTGGGGGAGAATCTTCGGCTTGGCGAGCGTCGCTAGCTAGCGCCGGCGGGCGGCTCGGCGTTCCCTCGGGGCGGCTCGGCCCAGCCCGTCGAGCAAAGCCTTGGCCTCGCGCAGATCGCGCGTCTCGAAGCCCTCGGTGAAGGCGCGGTAGACCGGCGCCAGAAGCTCGCGCGCCTGCCGGCGCTTGCCTTGGCCGCGCCACAGGAGGGCCAGGCTCGTTGCCGCGCGCAGCTCCCATGACCTGGCCTGCTGCCTCTGCGCGATGGCGATCGCACGCTTGAAGCAGGCTTCCGCCTCCGCTGCATCGGACCCGGGCGCATCGGACTCGGGCGCCAGCAGCGCGATCTCGCCGGCCGCGCGGTGGACCTCGGCCTCGCTCCAGGTCGCCTTGGAGGCCTCGACTGCCGCCACCGCCTCTGCGATCCGAGCGCGGGCATCGTCGAACTGGCCAACCTCCGCATGGGCCAGCGCCAGGTTGGAAAGGTAGCACGGCATCCACAGCGTCGATCCCGTGGACCGCCATGCCGTGAGGCCCGCGGCGATCAGGGGCGTCGCCTTGGCGCCCTCGCCGGTCAGGGCCAGGAGCGAGCCGTTTTGCATCATGCCGAGCGCCCGCCACGCCGGGGCCTCCCTGTCATCGGCCAGGGCGAGAATCTCGACCACCAGGGGGCGGGCCGCGTCGTAGTCTCCGGTCCAGAGAAAGATACGCGTCGCGTGGGCCAGCGCGTACATCAGCGTGGCGGCCTGACCGATCTCGCGCGCCGCCGCGATCGCGCGATCCGTATCGGCGAGCGCAGCCTCCGGACAGCCGAGCAGCCACTGCGCCCACGCCCGGTAGGACAGGACGACGACGCCAACGTCCTGGCCGAAGTGCGTGGTCAGGGCGCGATGCCTGGCGGGGTCGTAGAGCGCCATCGCCTGGTCGTAGTGTGCGCGGCTCCCGGCAATCTCTCCCGTCCACTGCAGGGTCGTGCCCATGAGGCGATGCGCGATCATGAGCGGGACCGTCGCTTCCTGCTCTTCCGCGAGCGCCATGAACCTCGCCGCCAGCTGGCGCACAGTGTCGCCGTTGAACGCCACGAAGCTCCTGACCCAGAATCCGTAGATGACCGCGAACCGCAGGAGCGGGTCTTCAAGGGCCTCGCCGCGCGCATCCGCGTGATCGATGTAGGCCTGCGCCTGGTCGAAGGCCGCCCTCGTCGCTTCCGATGCGTATCCCTTGGCGTGCATCAGGGCGTTGGCGAGGGCGACTTGCAACGCGATCTGCCGGCGGCGCAGGTCGGGCGTGCCGGGTAGGGAGCCGATCTGGCCCAATGCGCGGCTGAGCTGGGCCCTGGCCTCCAGCAAGGCCGAGCGTCGCAGCGATTGCAGGCCTGCGTTCCCCCACAGGCCGGCAGCCTTCTCGACCAGCCCGGCCTCGGTGGCGTGGTGCGCCAGCAGCTCCGGCTGGCTCTCGGCGATGTCCGGGAGCTGCTGCTCCAGGGCTTCGGCGATGCGGGCGTGAAGGCGGCTCCTCGGCTCGCGCAGCAGGCTTTCGTAGGCCGCGTCCTGCACCAGCGCGTGCTTGAAGGCGTAGGTGGCCGCCGCTCCAGCGCCCCAGCGGCGGACCAACCCTGAATTCACCAGCGTGTCCAGCGCGCCCTCCAGCTCCTCCTGCGGCCAGGAGCTCACGCTGCCGAGCAGCTTGCGGCCGAACTCGCGTCCGATGACGGCGCCGATCTGCGCCACCTCCTTGGCGCGCCCGAGCCGGTCCAGTCGCGACGCCAGCAGAGACGTGAGGGTTGCGGGCACCAGGTGCGCGGGGTAAGGCCCCACCAGCTCGTAGCGGTCCGGCCCTTCGCGCAGGGCCCCGCTTTCGAGCAGACTTTTGGTCAGCTCCTCGATGTAGAAGGGTATGCCGTCCGTATGTCCGAGGACCTTGTCGGCCACCTCCTTCGGCAGGGCCTTGCCGCTCACCACCCGGTCGATCAGCAGGCAGGCATCGTTGGGGTCGAGGCCGACGAGCCTCAGGTCGGCGCCGATCGGCCAGGGTGGCTGGAATTCCGGACGTGCGGTGGCGAGCAGCATGACTGGAAGCCGCCGGATCGCCGCGGCCAGCTGGCCGAGCACTTCCAGGGAGGTCGGGTCGAGCCAGTGCGCGTCCTCGACCAGCACGAGCACCGGCCGGCGCGCCGCCAGCCCCTTGATGCGCCCCAGCACCGTCGCAAGCGTCCGCGCCTTGCGCTGCTCGGGCGACAGCCGTTGCAGGGCCGCGGGGTCGGGCACGGGCAAGCAGAGAAGGTCGGCCAGCAGCATCGCGCCTTCAGGAACCGGGGCAGGAACCGGGGCGGAAACCGACGCTCCGGCCGGCTCCAGCAGCGCCGTGAGCCGGGCGAGGCGGTCCTCGGGGCTGTCGCTGCCGTCGAAACCGGCCGCCCGCTGCAGCTCACCGATCACGGGATAGAGCGGGGTGTCGGCCTGGTGCGACGCGCCAAAATACTTGAGGCAGCGGTGCGGCTCGGCGCTGCGTTCCTGCTCGAACTCGGCGATGAGCCGCGACTTGCCGACCCCAGGCT
>Ga0207712_10001184_pt1 | contig 18048 bp, 10 predicted proteins | sample KBSS44metaG_FD_184402 | JGI IMG/M metagenome (GOLD analysis project Ga0207712, IMG submission 184402) | Switchgrass rhizosphere microbial communities from Kellogg Biological Station, Michigan, USA - KBS S4-4 metaG (SPAdes) (version 2) | ecosystem: Host-associated > Plants > Roots > Rhizosphere... | reverse complement strand
TTTTGATTGATTTGATTGTTATTCATATAATTTTCGGAAGATGTTACAGTAGTAGCATTGTTGTTATTATCCATCATCGTATTTTTTTCAATTGAACTGATAAAAGATGAAATAGTATTGCTATAGCCGTTCAACATCTGCTCTGATCCGGACATAATTGAAATTGATTGGCGCTGGTTGATCATACGCAACACAATGAGCCGTACAAAAAAACTTTCACCACTATTTTTTAAGGATACTTGTTTGCTGCCTTGTATAAAATTTGGTTCAATCCCGATATTGCTTTTTTGTGTTTTGGGTTTTTCTGCTGATGTTGCTATTGGTGTTACTCTTAATTTCCATTCTTCTGAAAAATCTGACTCCTGGGTGCCTGTGGAATTGAATGCTGCGTATACAGTAATAATACAATAGGTGTTATTCACCGAATCACTGATCATATATTGTCGGCTACCCTCATTTTGAATAGGGGCCCAATTGGCAGGTGGTGTATATTGAATTAAATGAAATGAATGTTTTGATTGATTATTTGTTTGTATGGGCTGATTATTTGTATTCGATACTACCGCATTCGGATCCAGATCCATCTTGGCGAAAAAAGCTTCCACATCTTTCATATATTCTTGCCCGGCTACATTGACCATTACACTCATTGCTTTTCCAAACCCCGAAGCGGTTACCAGCATGCAAGTATAGGTCACTCCCTGGTTGGTAATATTAGAATAGCCGGTAACTGACGTCCATCCGTCAGGATTTTTTTCTGTTGCTGTTGTTGGTTTTTCTTTGGTGCCGGTTGACTTGACTACTCTGTTATTCCATTCTGTCTGAAAATTTTTTAAAGGCGCATCCTTACTGCTACGGCTGGGGTATAAGAATATCTGGCAAAAGCTTGTGAGGCCATTATTTGTTTTTGAATCAAGGAAAGCAACAACACCATTAGAATCTATTCGTTGCCAACCAACAGGTGGAATAAATTTGGCGATATCGAAAGTTTCAGTTTGACAAAAACTATTCACAACAAGAACTGTTGTGAATAGTTGAAGAATGACCTTTTTCATACAAAAGAGTTTTAGCTATTATATATCAGTTATGTGCTTTATAGATTTTTACATTTTTGTTTACTGCTTTTTCCGGTGGCAACCCAAATACTTCATCAAGTGTTTTAAAAGTGCTACCACTAAATGTGTAGCCTGAATTAATCCCAAGCTTTACATTGGCATCAAGTCCGACAGATTTTGATTTGGATTTTGAGCTGAAATCACTCTTAAATTTCTCCTTGAGTTTTGCTTCTGCTTCCCATATAAATCCTCCGTCTGTTGGATGCCCGTTCTTATCTAATGAAAGAAAAAATTTCATACTTCCCCCGGCTTCTGCTCCACCGGAGAGAGTGCCAAAATCTAATTCAGCAACATCTGCTTTTGCTGATCCATCAACACCAACACCAAAAGCCAATGTCATCGCCCCGGTTGCGAACTCATAATCCATATTCGCTAAAACTCCTTCTCCTGCTGAAAAATGGATAGCATCACAATCAATAGAAATGGTTCCGAAGAAAAACTCCTTTGAAAAATCAATTGGACATTCCGGCTCCTTTACTTCCGGCATATCTACTTTAACATCGTATCGTTCAGTAGATGGAGAAGAACAAGGAGTAATCCTTGTAGTTGTGTAACAGAGACCGAGCAGAGTGGAGAAGAAACTTGATACCCAACTATAAAAACTTGCCTTGTATTGATGGGTTTCCACACATGCTACATGCAACCAAAAAAGCTGGTCATTCATGTACTGGTAAAAATCAGGCAATATGCTATTTTCAATTTCATCATGCAAATAAGCTAATCGTTGTAGAAACAGGTTTCCCACAGCATCCTTTTCCTTACAAACCTCCTCTTCAAAATCCTCGGGCCCGGGGTTACCCTCACCCCACTGTTCTTCGATCTGTGCATTTTTTTCATTCATCTTCTTTATTACCTCATCATATTCTTTCAAAAGAACATCTCTTTCATAGACCAATTGCTTTAACTGTTCTTCTTTTGATCTCATTTTGTCAGAATAATCGTCTGCGAGATCTAACATCATGTTATAACCGAGTTCATTAAAAGGAGCAAACTTGTTATGATGGGTTTTGAAATTTTCTTTTACTTTTTGTGGCAGGGTAACTTCCGCCAGTTTTTGTTCATCATGTGATAGCTTATTATATTTTTCGTACAACCTGGTTAAGTAGTTAAAATATGCTGCAAATACCTGTCTCAATGAATCGGCAGTTTCAACATTTGTACACTGCTTTGGAAGTTCATATTTATGAGGGTTGAAATATTCAGGCCGTATATAGCGATGTTTTACATAATCCATTAACCGGGCATCTTTCTTATATTTTCTCAAAAGATTATAGGCCGGCACTGTGAATGCACCACGCAAAGAATTTTCCGCATACTCGATCACCTTTGCTTTATTTCTTCTTGCATCATTAATATAAGCAAGCGAATTATTCGCCTCAGGGTGTCTTGGACTTTTTTGAACACAGCGGGATAAATACTCTTCTGCTTTTTGTGTTTCGCCTAATGCGAGATAAGCTTGCCCAAGATTATTCAGAACGGTACTGTTATTGGGTGTTTTAGTAAGCAAATAATTTGAAAGAGGAATTGATTTATATTGAATGTGGCAAAGATTCAGCATTGCAGCAAGGTTATTAACTATAGAACCATTATCAGGATTTTTTACAGCCGCCGTCATTGATAGAAGCAGCGCCTGGTCTGGTTTGCCATTTCCCCATGCCAATACAGATCCTTCACTGATATCAGCTGGCGAAGCTTCTGTTGGTATGACAGTTTCAGTACCATAATTTGTTTTTAATGATCCTGATATTTTTTTATTCAGATCATCGAGATAGCTCACTAGCTCATTCCTGTTGTTTATTCTTTGACCTGCCATCGCAAGTGCCTTATCATTTCTTGCCGGAATAACGGAATAGAAGGAATCAACTTTTGTATTTCTTTTGGGAGCGACAATTCCTTTGCTATAGGGCAGGTTGATCTTGCCAAGTATCTCTTTAGAAGGTTTTGGTCGCGGACTATTTACCCGTTTCACTAAAGCAGGATCAAGTGCGAAGGGTTTTATTTCAGTCTTTGCAAAATATTTTTGATCTCTTCCAAGATCTTTCTGCAAATTGTTCAGAAAATCCGGGGCCATTAGTATCGATTGCATTCTTTTGCTATGCACTTTATAATTAGGATCATATTTAGTTGTGCCATCCGGGTTTGTTCCGATGCCTAAACTGTATATTGATCTTCTTTCAATAACAATTACCTGGGAACTGCTGCGAGGTAATGTTTTATTATAAAAATTTTCATCGATGATCACTAATTTTTCTGCAGTTGTATCGGAAGCATTTGAAAATCCCGCCCATTTATTATAAGATTCAAAATCTGCAAATCCATTTTTTGCATTGCTGTATTTCATTTTCTTCAGGTAAGCGATCTCCTTTTTTTCTGTTGACGACATATCTGCAAGCAACTTTTCTACGGCAGCTATCTTCTGTTTTTCGGCGCTTCCACCCGAATTGATTTTTAATCCTTCAATATAATTTTCAAGATATTCCTGTTTGGTTGCTGGCCGCCATGGTAAAGATTTGGGTGTAGGCGTGATCAAGACCATATTATTATATTTTGGAAAACCGTTAACTGCAATACCTGGCCTTGGCTCACGATAAACTCTGTCATTTCCATACATAACATAATTCGCCTGCAGTAAATAATTGATGTTATTGATTCGTATTTCTATGCTCGATGCATATTCACCACTTGCTTCTATCCCTCCGGAAGCAGTTTTATACAGATCATAAAATGGGATAGTGATATAAACTCTGTAAGGGCCATTTTTGAACTCGGAAGCTCCCATATAGTCCACAGTTATCCCGCTATAGACACCAATATGTGCACCAGCAGGTTGAGGATATGCTTTTTTAACTGCCTCCACTACCGCATCGATCATTTGAATTGTTTTTGTTTTATCGGCAGTTGGAATACCTGAGATCTTATAAGCTGTTTTTATGTAAACGCCGGGAGCATCGGGAGCTTTTTCTAAATAGTAGGGCTGACGTGTAGGTGTACCCGCCGACAATGTCTGCGAATAACAGTCAGCATAAAGAAATGCAGAAATGAGTATAAAAAAAAGCTGTCTCATGAAAGGGAATATTTCAGCAGATGATAAACAGTGTTCTTAGTTTGTAAATTTTGATGGATAATGGTTTTTGATTCGGAAAAAATATATCTCAACGTTAACTAGAATTCAGAAAAAGAAAAATAGCCCAAAGGTTAGTGGTACATATGGAAGAATTACTCATGCATCTAAAACAATAGCCACCGGTTGTTTTAATTTGGCTTTTGATTATTCTGGTTAGCCTGCGATGGTGTCGTTTTAAAATTAACAGATGAGGTCAGTTCTATAAGCTGTGGGTACTTTTGCATAAACAGTTCTTCGGTATTTGCCCGTGTAATGATCTTTAAAGTAACACCCATGTATCGCAAAATGATGAGGTGATAATAGAATGGAGTCGATTGGGAATTATATTGTACCATTTTCCCGCCCCTGAAACAACTCCATCCTGATTTTGTTTGAGCTTTTACAAATTCCGGTTCTTTTACAGGATTATCAATACCATCATTTAGTAATGATTCACGCCAGAAGACTGGAAAACTTTTTTCAATTTTTTTGAGCGACACGGTTGATTTATTGATCGTGATAGAGAAATCCTTGCTATTTCCAACAGTAGCATCAGTGAGTTGCATATTGTTTTCAGTCTTGGTAGCGATGAATCCAACAGGGATATAGAATATCAAATCATCAAACTCTTCCTTTACCTGGCTTGTGGCTTGTTGACTGTAAGCGGCCATCAAGGTTAAGATGCTACACGACAAGAGAAATATTTTTTTCATGTGATCTTTTGCTTGTTGTTTAATCGTGCCCTTTTTATAGTCCTTTGCTACATGCATCCTGTTTTTAAATCAACGTTAATCTACTCCGCCTTTAATGGCAGGCAAAGATTCTTACCGTCAATATTCAATTCTTGCGGTGGTTATATTGGCCGTTGCAAAAGAATTAGTACCACAACAATAAATAGAAGTAGCGCTGCTCATCGCTCCAACATTAACAACAAAAGTTTTGCCCTGCAATCCATTAAGGGAAGGGGAGAAACTCAAATTGCCTGCATCATAGAGTGAAGCATACCATAGAAAAGGTGCGTAAACTGCTGCGGACTTGCCGCCACTGCCAAGGCTTTGACGGGTTTCCGGGCAATACACTGATATAGAACTGCTTCCTGATGCCAAGCTGAATCCGCCAATGCCAAGGGCCCAGCAGTTAACCTCAAGTGATACAGCAACACGGCCAGTAATGCTTTGACCATTCGGGATAATCGTGCTGCTCGATAAGTTGCCGAAAGATGAACAACCTCCTGCTATTACACCCGTGCTGGTTGCTTGTATATAGCGATTGCTTATAATTACGTTTCCTCCGCTTGCTAGTCCGCAGTTTACTGTTTTGTTTGGAGTAAATGTAAGTTCCTGGATAGATGTAAGCGATTTGATCTCGTTAGTGGTTGAATAAGTATCCAAATCAATTTGAGGGCCTCCCGATTTATTAAATGATTGATAAGCCCAATCTTTTTGTTTCGGGGGCTGTTGTAAAAATCCATTACCGATATTTTGATTTTTTGATGATACGGCTATACCAAAATCATTGGCCACAGAAAAATCATAACCAGGAAAACGATTTTTAAGTTTTGCCAATATATCCTGCATGTTAATACCAGCTTCGTCCATTGTTTTTTTGTAATGAGCTTTATGTGCGTTGCTGAAATTTTCTAATGCTCTTTTACGGCCTTCATTATCCGGTTGCTTTTCGACATCCTGCAGATCGGCTTTCATTTTATTTGCTTTGGCCTGATCTTTCGCCAATACTGTTTCCATTTTCTTACTATACAAATTTGTTATTTCATTTTGTATGGCTTCAAGATCAGCAGCAGGAATTTGCTGTGCTCGTGCATTTATACATTGAAATAAGATAAAGGAAAACAATACGATTGGTAAACAAGTTTTCTTTGCCATGATTTCTTACTTTAAAAGGTGATTTTTATAATATTGAAAGGGAATTCATGAAATTAAGCTCTGCAAAAAGAGAATTCAATAGCCCAAAGGTTAGTGCTAACGACGGGGAAAAGCTTTATTCAATGCTTCAGTACGGTTTTGTACATGCAGCTTTTCATAAATATGATGAATGTGCTGCTTTATTGTGTTGCGTGTAGAATGTAACTGGTTGGCAATTTCTTTATATAAAAAGCCTTTTGCAAGCAGATGAAGAATTTGTTTTTCCTTATTGGTAAGTGAATCGACTTCTTCTGCGGGCCGATCTTTTTTTTCAAAAGCTTCTATTACTTTACGGGCAATGTTTGTACTCATAGGACTTCCGCCATTGTGCAGCTCTTCCAGTGCTTCCAATAATTTTTCTTTAGAAGTTTTTTTCAGCAGGTAACCATGAGCACCGGCTTTCAATGCTTCAAAAACTTTTTCATCTTCTTCATATATAGTAAACATGATGAATTGAGTATCATTACATTTTTCTTTGATTCGTTTTACACATTCAATCCCACTTATACCGGGCAGATTGATGTCCATGATCACAATATCAGGCGGCTGCAGCGGCACATTTTTTTCGGCTAGCTCAGCATTATTGAAACTGCCTGCTAAATAAAATTTTTCTGACTGCCTGATCAATCGTTCCAATGCCTGTCTTACCTCATCCAGGTCTTCAACTATGCTTACAGTTATTGGGTTCATCAGGTAAATAATAGTTTTCTTATTTATTCAGCCAATAGTACTTTGGTTAGTGGCAAATGGCAACCCGATTATAATCGTTGTGCCAATGTTATTTTTAAATTCAATAGTGCCATTCAATTCATGTATCCTTTTTTTCATATTGATTAGACCATTGCCTTTTGTATCACCATTTTCAGAAAAACCTTTTCCATCATCGCTAATGATCAAATTCAAGGTTTCAGATATTGTGACTTTTATTGTCACCGAATTTGCCTGGGCATGCTTAACAATATTATGCAGGCTTTCTTTCATCAACAGGAAAATATTGCGACGGATATTTCCACTTACGATTCCATCTTTAAAATTTTCCGGCAGTTCAAAATGGCAATCCAGTTCATTTTCTTCGCAATAATTAACTGCATACGAACGGAGATAGTATAAGGTATTGCTGAGCAAATTATTTTTTTCACTTATAGCCCAAATGATCTCGCCCATGCTTTCGACCAGTTCTGAGGAAAAGCCTTTTAGTTTTTCAAGTTCAGGCTGTATGGTTTCTCCTGAATCTGTTTTTTCCAAAATATGTTCGGTAATGTATTTGATCTTTGTAAGCCCCGCTCCAAGGTCGTCGTGCATATCCGCCGCTATTCTTGCCCGTTCTTTTTCCAGTAATTGTTGTTTTTCTAATATTACCTTTTGTTTTTCCAATTGCTTTTTCAATTTTCGATGATAATAGAAGCGCAGAATTGCGACAAGCAAAAAAATACTCAACAGGATGATTGACGCAGTCATCCACCAGCTTTGCCACCAGGGCGGGCTAATGATAAATGCCAAGGAAGTCTCTTTGCTGTTCCATGCCCCGCCTGACCCGGTGCCTTTGATTTTAAATGTATAACTCCCGGGGGGTAACCCGGCATAATTTACTTCATGTTTCCCAAGTCCATAAATCCATTTTCTATCTATTGGTTCCAACTTCCATGCATACTTATTATTATAGGGTTGCGTCAGATCAAGCGCCGCAAAAGAAATTTCGATATTGTTTTGTTGATGCCTTAGCCGGATAGGATCCGCAAAAGAAGTATATGAACTGTCCTGAGATCTAAAACCAGTTATTAATAATGGAGGTGATCTTTTTTCGGTTTCTTTTATGTATTTAATGCTGTCTGGAATGATTACATCGATTCCTTCAGTTCCGCCCATCACGATCCATCCATTGTTAAGCCTGACAGTTCCATTCCGGTTGTACTCCGGGTTTATCAACCCATTATTTTTTGAATAGTTAGTAAATTCATTTGTATGCGGATCATAACTACTAAGCCCATTACTGGTTCCCAGCCACAGCTTTCCATCTTTGTCTTTTTCCATTGCGTAAATCGTATTACTGCCTAAGCCGTCTTCTTCAGAATATAATTTGAACTGCTGTGTTTGCAGATCAAAATAATTTAGCCCATACCGGGTTGCCAGCCAAAGACCCTTTGAATCTGCGGGAATTATATTATTTACATAGTCACTGCTTATGCTTTTTTGATCAGATTCATTGGGAATAAATTTTTTGATCCTTCCTGTTTTATAATTTAACTGGATTAAACCATTTCCATCGGTTCCGACCCAGAATGTATGCTCATCATCTTCATAAAAGCAGTTAATATGATCGCTGGTATTAAAAGTCAGCGTATCTTTTATCCTTGTGAATTCATTAAAGCTGACGGCCCAATAATCCTGCTGCCGGTCTTTATATAAGGCAAATTGTCCATTATTGAAATTAAACCGGGTAGTAGTATGAAAGAATTTGTAAAAGGGTTTGGGAGTTGTGATCTGTTTGAATTGGGGAAATAATTTTTTCATACTTGAATTGTCAAGCGGATTAAATCTGAATTTCTCCGTTATAATTTTTTTGTTTGTAACATCAATAAGCGAAGCCATGGGCGTGCCAAAATAGCGAACGATTATAGTTTCATCGGGATTTTTCATTACGTCATAAATGGACGAATACGGAAGCTTTAAACTTCCGGGTTGACTGATAGCGAAATTCCAAAAAAGGGACTTACGGATACTTGCCTTCATCAGTCCCGCCTCATACAAGCCTAACCAAAGATTGCTGAAGTTATCAATGCAGATACTCTTGATAATAAAATTATTTCCAATAGATGTGCTATATAGGTTGATAGATCGATCAATGACCATATCAAGATCTGGTTTGTATTCAAATAAACGATTGTTACAACCGATCCAAATATTGCCTTGTTCATCTTCAGATATTGACTCAATGAAAATAGTAATACCCGCAAGGGATCTGTTTAATAGAAAATGTTTTTGACCTCTTTCTGAAGTCAGATAGAATTTATTGCCTTCTTGCACACAATAAATAAGCTTGTTTTTTTTATTTCTATAAATAGAAGTTACGATCTCATTTTGCCATTTTATTGATCGGTAGTAATACGGCAGGTCTCTTTTCAACGTTAAGCTGGCAGAATCAAAGGCTAGTACACCTTTAGCGCTGCCTGCGCCAATAAGTATATTGCCTTCTTTATCTTTAAAAAAGCCAAAATTAAACAAGTCTGGTTTTTCAATCGAAGCTGCATCTATTGATATTGGATCAAAGTGTTTACTTAATTTATCAAAAACAAACAAGCCATTGAAGAGGTTTATTAATAAAAGCCTTTTGTTAGCATTAATTAATTTTGAAGCGCTTTGCTGGCTGTGATTGGTTGAGCCAACAGGGAGAATGTAACGTTCAAATAAATTATTCTTTTGATTGTAACAATGCAGGTGTGTGTTGGTTAAAACCCAAAGATTGCCGTCGTTATCTTCAGCAAGATCAATTGTCATATTACTGGCCAGGCTCCTTTTATTGAAAGGACTGTGAAGGAACTTTTTAAATTCATAACCGTCGTAACGGTTCAGACCGTCATGCGTAGCGATCCACAAATAGCCTCTGCTGTCTTGTTGAGTAGAATAGACAACATTATTAGAGAGTCCATTTTCAGAGGTAAAGCGAACGAACGAGTATTGTTGAGCCGCCAGGTCGGCACAAATAAAAAAGTATGCAAGAATGATAATAGTTCGTTGCATACTTAAATTTAATTCAAAAAATCTGTATTGATCAATCTACGGCGAAAGTAATCGATAAGCCAATATTCCTCTTCATTTCTAGCTTCCTTTTATTTTCAATGGGTGGGAGCGTATTTTCTTTCTTCTGCAATCAATTTTATAATTTCCAATGAATCAAATGCAGCAGGGTCATTCAACTCCCGGATCATCGTTTGCGGGCAAAATAGTTTTCAAACCAGACACTATCTGTATTTACTTGTGCAGTTGAGATGCCTGTGAAAAAAATAAGTATGCAGTGAGATATAATAATCTTTTTTCCATACTTAAATGTACTCAGAAAAATAATTATCCTAAAACGGAATTGTTTATAGAAACCTTACCCCGCATCATTTCCAGCACTGCTTCCTTAATTGCTTGTGCATCATATCCGCATTCTTTATGTAATTCTTTAGGTGTGCCATGCTCAACTAACCGATCGGGGATACCAAGAATTTTCATTTCAGCTTTGTAATTTTGCTCGTTCATGAATTCCAAAACTGCAGAACCAAAACCACCTTTCACAGTTCCATCCTCAACAGTTATGATCTTGTCAAACTTATTGAATATTTCATGCAGTAATTCTTCATCCAGTGGCTTTGCAAAACGCATATCATAATGTGCAGGATTCAATCCATCATTTTTCAGATCCCGGATCGCCGCCGCGGCAAAATTGCCCGGGTGACCAAACGATAGGATAGCAATATCATTCCCGTCTCTTAATTTTCTTCCGGTTCCAATTTTTATTTCTTTCATTTCTGTCTTCCATTCCGGCATCACACCTTCGCCTCTTGGATAGCGGATCACAAAAGGATGATTGGTTGAATCTAATTGCGCTGTGTACATAAGATTACGCAATTCACTTTCATTCATCGGGGCACTTACAATCATATTTGGCACACAACGCATATAAGCTATATCGTAACAGCCGTGATGCGTAGGCCCATCATCACCCACCAACCCTGCCCGGTCCAGGCAAAATATTACCGGCAAATTTTGAATGGCTACATCATGTACTACCTGGTCATAGGCTCTTTGCATAAAGGAAGAATAGATATTGCAAAACACTTTCATGCCTTGTGTGGCCATACCCGCACTCAATGTAACAGCATGTTGCTCGGCAATACCAACATCAAATGCACGATGCGGCATTTTCTCCATCATATATTTTAGAGAAGAACCTGATGGCATTGCAGGAGTGATCCCAAATATTTTTTCATTCTGTTCGGCCAATTCAATTATCGTGTGACCAAATACGTCCTGGTATTTGGGCGGTTGGGGCAGATCAAATTTCTTTTTCTGTATTTCTCCTGTTACTTTATCAAACAGACCCGGCGCATGCCATTTGGTTTGATCTTTTTCAGCTAATGAATAACCCTTTCCTTTAACGGTGACAATGTGTAATAATTTCGGTCCCGATATCTCCCGCAGATCTTTTAATGTGTCAACCAGCTTGGTAATATTATGCCCATCTATCGGACCAAAATAACGGAGATTCAACGCTTCAAATAAATTACTGCTTTTACTTACCATCCCTTTCAATCCTGCTTCCATTTTGCTGGCCATATCACGGGTAAATTTTTTACCCACCGGAAGCTTGCCCATCAGTTTCCAAAGTTCATCCCGGAATTTATTGTAAGTAGGTGATGTTGTTATATCCGTAAGATATTCTTTTAATGCTCCGACATTCGGATCAATGCTCATGCAATTATCATTCAAAATGATCAGCAGGTCAGCATCGGCAACGCCTGCATGATTCATAGCTTCAAATGCAAGACCGGCGGTCATTGCACCATCACCAATTATGGCAACAGATTTCCTGTTTTTTTCACCTTTATATTGTGCGGCCATTGCCATGCCCAACGCGGCAGAAATAGAAGTAGAAGAATGGCCGACGCCAAAAGTATCGTATTCACTTTCACTTCTTTTAGGGAAACCACTGAGACCTTTGTATTTTCTATTGGTAGGGAAATTATCGCGACGACCGGTTAAAATTTTGTGACCATATGCCTGGTGACCAACATCCCATACCAATTGATCATAGGGAGTATTGTATATATAATGGAGTGCAACAGTCAGTTCAACCACACCCAAACTGGCGCCAAAATGCCCACCATGTACACTCACGACATCAATGATATACTGGCGTAACTCATCACAAAGCTGGTGTAAATTTTCTCTTGATAGTTTCTTGAGATCGGCAGGGGAATTGATCGTATTTAAGAGCGGTCCCGGTGTGATTTGCATATTCATCTTTTGCGGTGTAAAATTAAGCTTTTTATAACCTGTTGTTGCTAAAGATTCCATAACAAATAGCCGGCTAAAAAGCTCACCGCGGCAAAGCTTACTTACATGTGGCAAATATCCCATTTGTAAAACCAATCTGCCACTGGTATATTTACGGAAAATAACTAGTCAGGGGATTGGTTAGATTAGCGGCGTATGAATTCAAATTATACCAAATATTGGTTGTACCAGGCAGGTGGGTGGGGAGCTTTTGCGCTGATCAATATATTTTTCGCGGTCACCTTTGACAGGCTGAATATGGAGTATGTGACCCGTATGTTTATTTTCATTGTATTGGGAATAGCAATTACGCATGGCGTACGCTGGCTGGTTCATCGGATCGATCTGTTATTAAAACCTCTCAATCAGCAAGTAGTCGGATTTATCTTTCTCACGTTATTGGCTGGAATTTTATTGGCTACAATTGAAATCGGTGTTTTCCATATGGTGAATCTTGAAACCAAGGAAATGACTGATCTGAGTTTTTTCGGTCAATTAGTTGCATTTGGTTTTAATTCCTTTGTATACCTTTTTATCTGGAATTGCATTTATTTCATCCATCACTATGTAGATAAGACCCGTAAACAACAACTGGATACGCTAAAACTGGAGTCACTCGTAAAGGAATTGGAATTAAAAACGATCAAGGCGCATATTAATCCTCATTTTATTTTTAATTCTTTGAACGGAATACGGGCATTAGTAGTAGAAAACCCTGAGCGGGCCAGGAAGGCGATCACAGAATTAAGTAATATTTTACGCAGCAGCATGCAGACCGAAAAGTCAGAATCCGTTACTTTGGAAAGAGAGCTGAACATTGTAAAGGATTACCTGGCATTGGAGAATATGCGGTTTGAGGATCGGTTGAAAATCGTTTACACGGTGGATGAAGATACCCTGGATCTGCCTGTTCCGCCGATGATGTTACAAACATTGGTTGAGAATGCTATCAAACACGGGATCAGCAAACAGGTTTCCGGCGGTGTCGTGAAGATCATTTCTGATTTTAAAAACGGCTATCATGAACTGGCTGTGCAGAACACAGGTAAATTGAATGGAAAAGCCAACAAGGAGGGATTTGGATTGTCCAGCACATTGAATCGTTTAAATATATTATTTGGGGATAAGGCAAAATTCGAATTAAAGCAGGTAGATGCTCAACTGGTAGAAGCAAAGGTCCAGTTCCCTTTACAATAAAATGAAAGCAAAATATGAAAGCAGTAATTATAGATGATGAAAGATTGGCAAGAACAGAACTTAAAAAACTGTTGCAGGATTTTCCTGAAATAGAAGTAGTGGATGAGGCTGCTAATGCAGAAGAAGGCATCGCAAAGATCGACTCATTGCAACCCGACCTGATTTTCCTGGACATTCAAATGCCGGGCAAGACCGGGTTTGATATGCTGCGTGAACTCGACAGGGCGCCGCATGTAATATTTACAACCGCTTACGACGAATATGCTTTAAAAGCTTTTGAAGTAAATGCATTGGATTATTTATTAAAACCGGTAGAGCCAAAACGATTGGCGGATGCAATTCAAAAATTAGGTGCAGTTGAAACAAAAGAGCCACGCATTATCCAGGAGAATATAAATAATAGCATCCTGAGTGAGAATGACCAGGTATTTGTAAAAGATGGAGAACGTTGCTGGTTTGTAAAACTCAGTGAGATCCGCCTCTTTGAAAGTGTCGGCAACTATGCCAAAGTTTTCTTTGGCCCTAATAAGCCGCTTATTTTAAAGTCATTGAATGCACTGGAAGAAAGACTGGATCAGAAAATGTTTTTCCGTGCTAACCGAAAGCATATCATCAATCTCCGGCTGATTGAAAAAATAGAACCGTATTTTAATGGTGGATTATTGCTTGAATTAAAAGGTGGAGAGAAGATCGAAGTGAGTCGCCGGCAAACGGTGAAGTTTAAAGAGATGATGAGTTTATAAACGAGATGGTTTGCTCCCTAATTCAACAATCAAACAATCAATCAATATATAGAAAAAGATGAAACAAATTATCACGACAGGGTTGTTCGTCGCAACAACCTTTTTTATTTATGGGCAAAAGACAGATGATATTATTAATGCTAAAGAGGCAGAAAGAATTGAAAGAACTCTTTCATCCGATGAGATGAGAGGCCGTCGGACTTTTACTCCTGACATAGACAGGGCCGCAGATTTTATAGCTGATGAATTTAAAAAAGCAGGCTTGCAAACAATGAGTGGCAATAATGAGTTCAAACAGGAATTTGCTATGGTGCGGCCAAAATTTATTTCTGCTGCCGGCAATTTGGATGGGGAAGCATTGGATGCAAAGGATATAATTGTTGTTACCTGTTTTCCACAACTAAAAATTAACCAGGGTTCAGGATACGAGAAAATCTTTATCAAAGCTGGCGATACCCTGCAGAATGCTGCAAGAAGATTGGTTCGCTCCAATAAAAATTTATTGGTGCTGGTTGATAAAAGCTTTGCCAACAATTTTGGAAATCTTACACGATTAAAGAACTCAATGTTCAAAACTGATAAGTCAGTTGTGTTTGTGTTGACAGATAAGGATCCTGCTAAATATGAAATCGAAGCTGTGCATGAAATAATTGAACAAAAGCTGATGAATGTGGTTGGCATTTTACCGGGCAAATCCAAAAAAGATGAATATGTGATCTTCTCAGGACACTATGACCATTTGGGAGTAACTACGAAACTTGTGAATGGAGATTCAATATATAATGGTGCCAATGATGATGCAGCAGGAACAACAGCTGTGATCATGCTGGCAAAATATTTTAAGGCTCTTGGCAACAATGAAAGAACAATTGTGTTTGCTGCCTTTACAGCAGAGGAGATTGGTGGGTTTGGTTCGCAATATTTTTCTCGCCAATTTGATCCTGCCAAAGTGATAGCCATGTTTAATATCGAGATGATTGGCACTGAAAGCAAATGGGGAAAGAACTCAGCTTATATCACGGGCTATGAGAAAACAGATATGGGAACGATCCTCCAAAAGAATTTGGAAGGCAGTGGTTTTACATTTTATCCTGACCCTTATACAGAACAAACTTTATTTTATCGATCAGACAATGCAACGCTTGCACGATTAGGAGTGCCTGCTCATACCATCTCAACTTCTAAAATGGATAGTGAGCCCAATTATCATAAAGTAAGTGATCAGATAGAAACACTGGACATGGAAAATATGGCGATGATCATAAAATCAATTGCGATGAGTTCCAGGAGCATTATTGCAGGAAAGGATAACCCTACGAGGGTGAAAGTAGACGAGTTAAGATGATTTATCATATTACCTTCACCGGCACACTATGCACCGCTGCTGCCATCTCCTTAATTAATGAAGCATTTTTTTCAATGGCATTGCCAACAACAATTACATCTGCACCGGCTTTACAATTGAGGTAGGCTTTTTCGGGTTCAATGATACCACCGCCTATGATAAGAGGAACAGAAATGTTTTTTGCTACTGACTCAATCATGTTTTCGGAGATAGGACGTTTGGCACCGCTGCCACTATCCATATAAATTAATTTCATCCCCAGCATTTCACCTGCCATTGCTGTACACATGGCAATTTCATTTTTATCGGCCGGTATCGGTGACGCATTGCTGATATAAGAAACGGTTGTCGGAGCGCCGCCATCAACAACCATATAGCCGGTTGGCATAATTTCAAGCCCACTCATTTTTACAAATGGTGCTGATACCACATGCTGACCAATCAGTAACTCCGGATTGCGACCGGAGATCAGGGAGAGATATAATAAAGCATCAGCGTATTTACTTACCTGTGATGGGCTGCCGGGGAAAAGTATAACAGGAATAGTGCAGTTGTCTTTAATATACCGGACACATTCATCCAAATGATTAGAAATGACCAGGCTTCCGCCAACCAGGAAATAATCAACCTTTGCTGCAATTGAAAGTTCCATCAGTTCATCCAGCATCGGTTGATCCACCTTATCGGGGTCAATAAGTACGGCAAATGATTTCTGCCCTTTCTTTTTGTGTTGTTCCAGTGATTGATAAATGCCTGTCTTCATATAGCCCGGTTGGATATGCAAAAATGCAAAAACTTTTCCGGTTTACCCACTCCTCTTTAATATCATTTATACCTCCTAAACCGGGATAATCGTATGCAAGTTTAAGCATAGATACCCTGATATTAGCAATAAAGCGCAGCCTGATCAAGTTTTAAAAAAGAATATATTTTTCCATGATCAATTTTTAAATACGGCATTCAATCTATTCCTGTTATCAACTTGCTTCAACCGGGCTTCCTTAGTTATTAACGTCTTACCTACCCGGCTTTCCGCCTTTTTATATTGCATAAAACGCAGGCGGGACAATATTTTCAGCGAATGCTTCAAAAGCGTTGCTGTTTTATGTTTTAAAATCTTTACAGACAACATCCAAATTTTCCAAAACTTTTTTTGAATAAAAATTTATGAAACTGTGCAAAAACCATGAAACGAAGGGCTGAAGCGACTTTAAAAAAAATTAACATCCCTTATCCACTTTTGTGGATATTTGAAAATAGGAAATACTGATTCAAAAAAATACTTTCGTTAACGCCATCCACCCAAAATGGTATAGCAACCAAAACCCAATAAATTCTTTTAGTTATGGCAAATAAAAAAGGAGCAGCCTCAAAAGGAGGTTTGCAGTTCAGTCGTCGCTTTACTCGTGAAGATGTTAATGTATACGACCAGTTTGAATACGATTACCGCACTTCGATCATTCGCAATCCCACCGGTGAAGTAGTGTTTGAAATGAATAATGTGGAAGTCCCTAAACAATGGAGCCAGATCGCTACAGATATCTTAGCACAAAAATATTTTCGTAAAGCAGGTGTGCCGCAGCCCGATGGTTCAACGGGAAGAGAAACATCTGCAAAGCAAGTTGCACATCGCCTGGCTAATTGCTGGAAGGTATGGGGCGAACGCTATGGATATTTTGCATCCGAAAAAGATGCGCAGGTATTTTATGAAGAGTTAGTATACTCGATCTTAAATCAGATGTGTGTACCCAACTCACCACAATGGTTCAATACCGGCCTGTATGAAAGCTATGGTATAAAAGGCAAACCCCAGGGTCATTATTATGTTGATCCCGTCGATGGTGAATTGAAAAGATCAACTTCCGCGTATGAACGTCCGCAGCCGCATGCATGTTTTATATTAAGTGTGACAGATGATCTGGTAAATGATGGCGGCATTATGGATCTCTGGGTTCGTGAGGCACGCATCTTTAAATATGGTTCAGGAGTAGGAACTAATTTCTCTCATATCCGTGGCGAAGGAGAAAAGTTAAGTGGTGGCGGCACATCATCCGGCCTGATGAGTTTTCTAAAAATTGGTGACCGTGCAGCCGGTGCTATCAAATCAGGAGGCACTACACGCCGTGCTGCAAAAATGGTTTGTTTGGACCTTGATCACCCGGAGATCGTTGACTTCGTAAATTGGAAAGTGGAAGAAGAAAAGAAAGTAGGCGCATTGATCGCTGCCGGTTATAATCACGATTATGAAGGAGAAGCTTATAAAACAGTTTCGGGTCAGAACTCAAATAATTCTGTTCGCATACCGAATTCATTTTTTGATAAATTAAATAAGGACGAAGATTGGGAATTGAAGGCAAGAACAGATGGCCGTGTGATGAAAAAAATTCCGGCCCGTGAATTATGGAACCAGATCGCCTATGCTGCCTGGCGTTGCGCTGATCCAGGGACACAATATGATACGACGATTAATGAATGGCATACATGTCCTGAAGGCGGTCGCATCAATGCGTCTAATCCCTGCAGTGAATACATGTTCCTGGATAATACAGCATGTAATCTCGCATCAGCCAACCTGATGAAGTTT
>Ga0207712_10001182_pt1 | contig 18064 bp, 14 predicted proteins | sample KBSS44metaG_FD_184402 | JGI IMG/M metagenome (GOLD analysis project Ga0207712, IMG submission 184402) | Switchgrass rhizosphere microbial communities from Kellogg Biological Station, Michigan, USA - KBS S4-4 metaG (SPAdes) (version 2) | ecosystem: Host-associated > Plants > Roots > Rhizosphere... | reverse complement strand
CGTGCGCATCGAATGAGACAAAGGGGAGCTGCATGAAACGTTCACTCGTGGTCGCACTGACAGCGTGCGTTTTCGCCGTACCTGCGATTGCCTGCGGTCCCGATTTTCGGGAGCCGCTGCTGGCCGATCGCGCGGCGACCTTGAGCCAGCTGCCGGAAGGACGCTTCTACGACGAGGCCTCGCAACTGGTGCCCGTGCCGCAGCCTGCGTTCAAGCCGGTCGAACGCGACGAATGGGAGCCGGCCAAAGGGCCGACGCGCGAATCGATCGAACAACAGTTCCTCGGCGCCGACTATCCGCGTGCGCAGGAGATTCGCCAGCGCGTTAGCGCCACGATCGCGTACGCCGCGGGGGCGGGTCTGCCGGAGGAAGCGCGCCGCTACCTGGCCGGTGCGGCGGCGTTCGAACACGACGATCGCGACGAAGCGTCGCGTCGCTTCGCCAGCGTACTGGAGCTGCCGCCGTCAGAACGCGCGCACTACGGCGTATGGGCCGCCTACATGCTCGGACGCAGCTTCGGCGACACCGACCAAGCGGCGGCGCTGCGCGCATTCCAGCAGGTACGCACGCTGGTCGCCGCCGGTGCGGCCGATCCGCTGGGTCTGGCGGCCGACAGCTACGGCGAAGAAGCGCACGTGAAGCTCGATGCGGGCGACGACGCAGCAGCGATCGCGTTGTACGCGCAGCAGGCGGCATTGGGTTCTCGCGTCGGGCAGGCTTCGCTGCTGCACATCGCACGTGCGCTCGTCGCCGATCCGGTCCGGCTCGATCGCGGTGCCGTCGACCCCCTGACGCGGCGTCTCATGGCCGTCTATCTGCTGACGCGCAGCGGCGAACTCGACAGCGACTATGCCGACGCGAGCGCGGCGTCCGCGCCCGCCGCGTCGGCGACGATCACGCGTTTTCTGGATGCCGTCGACAAGCAGGGTATCGCCCAGGTCGATGATGCCGATCGCCTCGCCGCACTGGCCTATCGCAGCGGCCGCTACGACATCGCGGCTCGTTTCGCGGCGAAGGGCAGCGGCGGGCAGGCCGCGTGGGTGCGTGCCAAGCTCGCGTTGCGCGACGGCGACGCGAATGCGGCCGCCGCCGCCTATGCGCAGGCGGCCAAGGCATTCCCCGTCGCCGTCGCGGGCCTCGACCGTGACCCTGATGCCATCGAGGAAACGCCGTCGTCCTACTGCCGCGTTCAGGGCGAGGCCGGCACGCTGGCGCTGCTGCGCGGCGAATACGTCGCCGCGCTCGACCACCTGTACGCAGCGACGCCGGTCTACTGGGCAGACGCAGCCTGGGTCGCCGAGCGCGTGCTGACGGTGGACGAGCTGACGGCCTTCGTGGCTGCGCATGCGGCGGTACCGGTGACGCCGGCCAAGGAGAACGAGGCGCTTTCAAACCCCGATCAGGCAGCCGCTTCGTTGCGAGCGCTGCTCGCGCGCAGACTGCTGCGCGCCGAGCGTTACGACGAGGCAATGAAGTATTTCGACGATCCGGCGCTGAAACAGAAAGCCGCCGCGTACGTAGCGGCACGCCGCGCCGCGCAATCGGGCGGCCGTATCGAGCAGGCGCGCGAGTGGTATCGCGCAGCCGGCATCGCGCGCGACGACGGCATCGAGCTGCTCGGCTACGAACTCGATCCGGACTACCAGGCCTTCGAAGGCGAATACGAGTACGGCGGCCGTCTCGACGTGCCGCAGCCGCCCGAAGAGGGCGCGCCGCCGCCGGCGCCGTCCGATCTGAAGATCGTCACGACGGCGTCTGCCGGCGAGCACGAACGCGTGAACGCGTCGGCGGCGAAGCCCGATCTGCGTTTTCACTACCGGTACGTCGCTGCGGATTTTGCCGGACGCGCGGCCGATCTCGTTCCTTCGAGGTCGCAGGCGTATGCGGCCCTGCTCTGCCATGCAGCCGGCTGGGTGGTCGGGCGCAATCCGGCGGCGGCGGACGTCTACTACAAACGCTACGTGGCCAAGGGGCCTCACGTCGACTGGGCGGTCAACTTCGGCACGCAATGCCAGGAGCCGGACTTCGACGCCGCCGCCAAGCGCCTGCACGCCGAGCGCATCGCTGCGGCGAAACGCCTCGCGCGCAAGGCGTTTCCGTATGCGCTCGGGGGCGGCGTGCTGCTGCTCGCGGGGGCCGTGTGGTGGTGGCGCGGGCGGCGACCGCGCGGCGCGGCGGCGGGCTGATCGCGAGGGCGCGCGGCACATTGGCCTACAATGCGCGCCCGTTCGTGCAGCCGTTGCCGCTTGAAGAAGTCCGATTTCCATTTCGACCTGCCGCCCGAATTGATCGCGCAGGCGCCGCTGGCGCAGCGCTCGGCGAGCCGGCTGCTGGTCGTCGACGCGGCAGCACGGCGCTTGGAGGATCGTCGTTTCGACGAACTTGCCGCGCTGCTGCGCGCCGGCGACCTGCTCGTGTTCAACGATACGCGCGTGCTGCCGGCGCGCCTGTTCGGGCGCAAGGACAGCGGCGGTGCGGTCGAGATCCTGATCGAGCGCGTGACCGGCACGCACGAGGCGCGCGCGCAGCTCGGCGTCAGCAAGAAGCCCAAGGCGGGCGGGCGCATCGTTCTGCAGGACGGCAGCGCGGTCAGTGTGCTCGGCCGCGACGGCGAGTTCTTCCTGCTGCGCTTCGAGACGGCCGAGCCGCTGGAAAAACTGCTGCTGCGGCTCGGCCGCATGCCGCTGCCGCCCTACATCACGCGTGCCGTGGACGCGGCCGACGACGAGCGCTACCAGACCGTCTATGCGCGCGAGGCCGGCGCCGTCGCGGCGCCGACGGCCGGACTGCATTTCGATCAAGCGCTGCTCGCCGCGCTCGCCGAACGCGGCGTCGACTCCGGTTATGTGACGCTGCACGTCGGTGCCGGCACGTTCCAGCCGGTGCGCGCCGAGCGTCTCGAAGACCACGCGATGCATCGGGAATGGCTGAACGTCGGTGCGGAGCTGGTCGAGAAGATCCGCCGCACGCGCGCGAACGGCGGACGCGTGATCGCGGTCGGCACGACCGTGGTGCGTGCGCTCGAATCGTCGCTGCGCGGCGGCGAGCTGCAGCCGTTTGCCGGCGAGACGCAGATCTTCATCTTTCCGGGCTATCGCATCACCAGCGTCGATGCGTTGATCACGAATTTCCACTTGCCCGAATCGACGCTGCTGATGCTCGTGTCGGCCTTCGTCGGCCGCGATCTGATCCTCGATGCGTACCGCCACGCGATCGAGCAGCGCTACCGGTTCTTTTCGTATGGCGATGCCATGTTGATTCTTCCACCGCCGCCGCAGCAGCCGTGAAATCGTTCCTGCACCAATCCCGCTCCGCAAGAATCGCTTTCGCAAATCGTTCGAGTGTTGCCCCCTTCGTGACCGGATGCCATGAAATTCGACCTTCTCGCGCTTGACGGCGCAGCACGCCGCGGCCGCATCGCGTTCGAGCGCGGCACGATCGAGACGCCGGCGTTCATGCCGGTCGGCACCTATGGCTCGGTCAAGGCGATGACGCCGCGCGACCTCGCGGACATCGGCGCCGAGATCATCCTCGGCAACACGTTCCATCTGTTCCTGCGCCCCGGGCTCGATGTGATCGCCGAATTCGGCGGCCTGCATCGCTTCATCGGCTGGGACAAGCCGATCCTGACCGACTCCGGCGGCTTCCAGGTGTTCAGCCTCGCGCACAAGCGCAAGATCACCGAGGACGGCGTGACGTTCGCTTCGCCGGTCGACGGTTCGAAGGTGTTCCTGAGTCCGGAGGAGTCGATGCGCATCCAGCGCACGCTCGACTCGGACATCGCGATGATCTTCGACGAATGCACGCCGTACCCCGCGACCGTGCAGCAGGCGCGCGACTCGATGGAGCTGTCGCTGCGCTGGGCGGCGCGTTCGCGCGTCGCTTTCGACGAATTGGCCAATCCGAATGCACTGTTCGGCATCGTGCAGGGCGGCGTCTACCCGGACCTGCGCAAGCGTTCGGCCGACGCCCTGGTCGAGATCGGCTTCGACGGCTACGCGGTCGGCGGGCTTGCGGTCGGCGAGCCGGAGCACGAGCGCAACGCGACGCTGGAATCGTCGCTGCCACTGCTGCCGCGCGACCGCCCGCGCTACCTGATGGGCGTCGGCCGGCCGGAGGACATCGTCGAGGCGGTGCGCCGCGGCGTCGACATGTTCGACTGCGTGATGCCGACGCGCAACGCGCGCAACGCGCACTTGTTCACGCGCCACGGCACCTTGCGCATCCGCAACGCGAAGTACGAACGCGATACGCGGCCGCTGGACGAGGCCTGCACCTGCTACACCTGCCGTTCCGGCTTCAGCCGCGCGTACCTGCGTCACCTGGACCGCTGCGGCGAGATGCTCGGCCCGCAGCTGGCGACGATCCACAACCTGCACTACTACCAGGAGCTGATGCAGGGCCTGCGCGAGGCGATCGCGGGCGGGCGCCTGGAGGCGTTCGTGGCCGGCTTCTACGCGCAGCGCGCGGCGTCGGGTGCGGCCGAAAACGACGGGGAGGGCGAGGCGGGCGGGCGTATGGCATAATCCGCGACCTTTTCGACCGGCACGGTATTCGCGCCGGCCGCAGTATCCGCTGGAGAAACCATGGATTTTTTCATCGCCAATGCCTACGCGCAGGCGGCAGCCCCAGGCGCGGCGCCGAATCCGCTGATGTCGTTCCTGCCGCTGATCGTGCTGTTCGGCATCTTCTATTTCATGCTGATCCGTCCGCAGATGAAGCGCGCGAAGGAACAGCGCACCATGATCTCGGCCCTGGCCAAGGGCGACGAGGTGCTGACCAACGGCGGCCTGCTCGGCCGCATCGAGGAGATCGCCGAGCAGTTCGTCGTGCTCGAGATCGCGCCGAACGTCAGCGTCAAGCTGCAGAAGCAGGCGATTTCCGCCGTGTTGCCGAAGGGCACGCTCAAGGCCGCCTGATCGCTTCCTGCGTTTCTTCCGCTGCGGACGAGGGGTCTGCGGCGTCGACCCGGATTACAAGATGAACGATTTTCCCCGCTGGAAATACGCGATCGTTGTCGTCGTGCTGCTGCTCGGCGTGCTCTACGGCGTGCCGAACCTGTTCGTGCAGCAGCCTGCCGTGCAGATCGTCGGCAACCGTGGCGTCACCGTGGACCAGGCGCTGAAGGAGCAGGTCCAGGGCGTTCTGGAGAAGGAAAAGCTCGGTTTCCAGAGCATCGACCTCAGCAACGGCCACATCCTCGTGCGGCTGCCGATCGGCGAGAATGAAGGCCAGGCGAAGGCGGCCGAGGCGCTGAAGACCGCGCTCGGCGACCAGTACACGGTCGCGCAGAACCTCGCCTCGACGGTGCCCGGGTGGATGCGCGCGATCGGCGCGCGTGAAATGCCGAAGGGCCTCGACCTGCAGGGTGGCGTGCACTTCCTCATGGAAGTCGACGACAAGGACGTGCTGGAAAAGCAGCTCACTCGCTACACCGACGACATCCGCGCCGTGCTGCGCGACAAGAACATCCGCTACCAGTCGGTCGGCCGCGGGCCGCAGGGCATCGTCGTGCAGCTGCGCAGCGCCGAAGACCGCGATGCGGCGCTCGCCGCGATCCAGTCCAAGGTACCGGACATCACGATCGCGAACGGCGCGCAGGTCGGCGAGGCCTACACGCTGAACGCCAGCGTCAAGCCGGACAAGATCCGCGAGATCGCGCTCAATACGATCCGCCAGAACCAGGCCACGCTGAGCAACCGCATCAACGCGCTCGGCGTCGCCGAACCGCTGATCCAGCAGCAGGGCGATTCGCGCATCGCGGTCGAACTGCCGGGCATCCAGGACACGGCGGAAGCGAAGAAGATCCTCGGCGCCCAGGCGACGCTGGAATATCACGCGGTCGACGAGAGTCCCGGCGCGCTCGAAGCGGCCATCGGTGGCGTCGTGCCGCCGGACGACAAACTCTACAACCGCCGCGAGCGGGGTCCGGGCGGCAAGCCGCAGCCGATCCTGCTGAAGAAGAAGGTCATCGTCAGCGGCGACGAAATGGTCGATGCGTCGAGCGCGCCCGATCCGCAGAGCGGCACGCCGGCGGTGTCCGTCGTGCTGAACGCGACCGGCGGCAAGAAGATGCTCGATTTCACCTCGCAGAACGTCGGCAAGCCGATGGCGGTGCTCTACATCGAGCGCACGCCGGAAGTGAAGATCGTCGACGGCAAGGAAGTGCGCAGCGCCAAGGTGACCGAGGAGGTCATCAGCGTCGCCAACATCCGCGGGGTCTTCTCGACGCGCTTCCAGACGACCGGCCTTTCCAGCAACAAGGAAGCTTCCGATACGGCGCTGCTGCTGCGCTCCGGTTCGCTCGCCGCGCCGACCGACATCGTCGAAGAGCGCGTGATCGGTCCGAGCCTCGGCAACGACAACATCCTCAAGGGCGTCAAGGCGGTAGCGCTCGGCCTCGCCGCGGTGCTCGTGTTCATGGCGTTCTACTACTGGGTGTTCGGCCTGATCGCCGACGTCGCGCTGTTCTTCAACCTGGTGCTGCTGCTCGCGGTGATGTCGGCGATCGGCGTCACGCTGACGATGCCGGGCATCGCCGGTATCGTGCTGACGCTCGGCATGGCGATCGACGCGAACGTGCTGATCTGCGAGCGCATCCGCGAGGAACTGCGCAACGGCTCGACGCCGCTCGCCTCGATCCGCGCCGGCTACGACAAGGCGTTCGCGACGATTCTCGATGCCAACGTGACCCACCTGCTCGCCGCGCTGGCGCTGATGACGCTCGGTTCGGGTGCGATCCGCGGCTTCGGCGTGACGCTGTTCATCGGCATCCTGACCTCGATGTTCACCTCGGTGACGGTCACGCATGCGATCACCAACCTCGTGCACGGCCGCCGCAAGCTGAAAGGCTTGTCGATCGGCAGCGGTTACACGCGCGGCGCAGCCGCCTGACGGAAGCCATCCATGGAACTCTTCAATCCGAACAGCAACATCGACTTCCTCGGCTGGCGCAAGGTCAGCGTCGCGATCTCGGTCGTGCTGATGGTCCTGTCGCTCGCGCTGATCCTGACGCGCGGCCTCAACTACGCGCTCGACTTCACCGGCGGCGTGCTGGTGGAGGCCGCCTACGAGCAGCCGGTCGAGGTCGACCAGGTGCGCGAAGCGCTCGAAGCCGGCGGTTTCCACAACGCGCAGGTGCAGAGCCTCGGCGGCACGCGCAGCGTGTCGATCCGCCTGCAGACGCCGCCCGACCAGAAGAACGGCGACAAGATTTCGGCGGACGTCATCTCCGCGCTGAAGGCCAAGCGTGCGGACGTCAGCTCCAAGCGGCACGACTTCGTCGGCCCTCAGGTCGGTGCCGAGCTCAAGAGCGACGGTATCGTCGCCGCGGTGTTCGTGATGCTCGGCATCATGATCTACATCGGCATCCGTTTCGAGAAGCGCTTCGCGATCGCCGCGATCGCCAGCGAAATCCACGACACCATCCTCACGCTCGGCTTCTTCGCGCTGATGCAGATGGAGTTCGACCTGACCGTGCTGGCCGCGGTGCTGGCGGTGATCGGCTACTCGATCAACGACAAGGTCGTGGTGTTCGACCGCGTGCGCGAGCTGTTTCGCCTGACGCGCAAGGCCGAGCCGTACGCGGTTCTCAACAAGGCGATCAACCAGACCTTGTCGCGTACGATCATGACCTCGCTGACGACCTCGCTGTCGATGTTCGCCCTGTATTTCGTCGGCGGTCCGGCGGTGCACGGCTTCGGCCTGACGATGCTGGTCGGTATCGTGATCGGCACGCTGTCGTCGATCTTCTTCGCCAATCCGATCCTGTACTGGCTCGGCGTGTCGAAGAGCGACCTGATGCCGGTCAGCAAGGAAAACCCGGAACTCGCGCGGCGTCCCTGAGCGGGACGCTTCAGGGGCCGGCCTGCCCGGAGCCGCCGGCCTCGCCGGGTTTCGGCGCCGACACCATGTCGGCGGGCAGGCGATAGGCCGGCGCCGGCGTGCGCCGCGGCGTCACCGGCGTGGTGATGCGCGCGACCGCGAGGGGCGTATGCCAGCTCGAGGCATCGGGCCGATCGTTCGGCCATCCTTTCGGCAACCCTGGCAGCAGCAGATTCGTCGAGCGCTGGTAGGCACGGTAGTCGTCGCCGCGCGTGCGCAGCGCCTGGGCTTCCGCCGCGGGTATCGCACCGATCCAGCCCAGCATGGTCAGCAAGGGCCCGAGCAGGGTCAGCGCCCACAGGTGCCATGGCATGCCGATCGCCAGAAAGACATAGCTGAACCAATGCAGGCAGCCGAACAGGTAGTTCGGATGGCGCGAAAAGCGCCACAGTCCTTGGCGGCAGGTATGGCCCAGATGCTTGGGCTTGGAGCGGAATTCGGCCAGCTGCATGTCCGCGTAGGCTTCGCCTGAGAGCCCGACCAGGTAGATCACGGCAGCGAGGATCGTCCAGGGCTCGGCCTGCGCCAGCGGGTTGGCCGCTGCCACGTACAGCGGCACCGAATACAGCGTCGCCGAGACCGCGCGTCCCGCGAACAGCAGCAGGAAGCGGAGCGGGTTGCCGTTCCAGCGCTGGCGCAAATAGCGATAGCGCGCGTCCTCGCGCTCGTTCAGCATGCGCGTCAGCAGGTGCATGATCAGACGGAAGCCCCAGATGCCTCCCATCACGGTCACCAGCATCTGCGACACCAGCGAACCGCTGGCGACCACGCCGTAGTAGAGCGCGCTGCCGGCGATGCAGGCGGCCCACAGCAGATCGGCGAGTCCAGCATTGTGCATGCGCCGCTGCACGAGCCAGCCGGCGAGCAGCAGCGCCATGCTGGCTACGAAGACGTGGAGCAGAGGAAGCGGATTCATTTCCTGCGGCCACCCGATGGGTGCGCGCTTCGCCGCCGGCGAACGCGGTTACGCCGGCAGCTTGCGAATTAGTTTATTTCTCAAAAATGGGACATCGCGAACCGCATGGAATGTCCTCATCCGGAACGGCCGCAGAATCCGGCCCGCCGGGTAAACGCGATGTGAAATCGGCGCCATGTTTCGTTCATGTGTGACGACATCGACATTCGCCGTGCAGGCTTGCCGCAGGCCCTCCGGCACGGGCATCGCTTCAGACGCGTTCCGGAATCCACAGGCTCTCGTCGGCCAGGCGCTCGCGGCCCGGCTTGCCCTTCAGCTTCGGCAGCTTGAGCGGCTTGTCCGGCGGCGCACGTTCGGGCAGACGCGAGAGCAGGTGCGAGATGAGATTGAGCCGTCCGCGCTTCTGGTCGTTGAAGTCGGCCACGAACCACGGTGCCCATTCGGCGTGCGTCGCCTTCAGCATCGTGTCGCGCGCCTTGCCGTAGGCGGCGTACTGCTCGCGCGCCTTGAGATCGACCGGCGAGATCTTCCAGCGCTTGAGCGGATCGGTCGCGCGTTCGCTGAAACGCTGGTCCTGGTATTCCTGGTCGACCGCGAGCCAGTACTTCAAGAGGATCAGGCCGTCGTCGGTGATCAGCTTCTCGAAGGCCGGGCAGTCCGCCATGAAACGGCGGTATTGCACCTCGCTGCAGAACCCCATCACGTGTTCGACGCCGGCGCGGTTGTACCAGCTGCGGTCGAACAGCACGAGTTCGCCGGCCGCCGGCAGATGCTCGACGTAGCGCTGGAAATACCATTGCGAGCTTTCGCGTTCGCTCGGCTTGGGCAACGCGACGATGTGCGTGTAGCGCGAATTGAGCGGTTCGCTGATCGCCTTGATGACGCCGCCCTTTCCGGCGGCGTCGCGGCCTTCGAGGATCACGACCACGCGCTTGCCGGTCGCGATGATCCAGCGCTGCAGGTCGACCAGGTCCTTGTAAAGCTCCTCGAGCGCGTGCGCGTACTCTTTCTTCTTCAGCTCTTTCACGTCGTCGTCTCCGGGAAACGGGTTCGTTCGTACGGATAGTCCGGCGCCGGCCGGCATGCGGCTCAGATCTCGCGCAGGCGCGGCATCAGCGTGGCGAGGTTGCACGGTTTCGTGGTCGCGTCGAGCTGCGAGCGGATCAGTTTTTCCCACGCCGTGCGGCAGGCCGAAGTGGAGCCGGGCAGGCAGAACACGAAGGTGTTGTTCGACAAGCCGGCGAACGCGCGCGACTGCATCGTCGAGGTGCCGATCTCCTCGAAGCTGACGGCGCGGAACATTTCGCCGAAGCCGGGCATTTCCTTGTCGAGCAGCGGCAGGATCGCCTCGGGTGTCGAGTCGCGGCCGGTGAATCCGGTGCCGCCGGTGACGATGACGCCGGACACGTCTTCGTCGGCGATCCATCCGGCGACGATCGCGCGCATCAGATAGCGGTTGTCCTTGACGATGCGGCGCTCGTGCAGGCGGTGCCCGGCTTGGCCGAGCGAGAGCACGAGGTAGTCGCCGGAGGTATCGTTGTCGGCGGTGCGCGTGTCCGAAACGGTCAGCACGCAGATGTTGAGCGGAATGAAATCGGCTTGTGCGGTCATTGCGCCAGCGTAGCGCGGCACGATCGCCGCGGGAAGCTCAACCGAATGCGGCCGGCGCGAGGCCCGTCCGGTAGCGGCGCGACATTTCGCGCAGCATGGTGGCGAAATCCGCCGCGAAACCCTGCATGTCGAACAGGCCGCTGCCCTGCCGGCGTTCGGCCAGCTCGTGCCGCAAGGCCTTGCGCGCATCGATGTCGCGGCCTAGGCGAACCGCAGTATCGATGAACGCAGCGTCGTCGGGTGCGTTCAATCGCGACAAGCCGAGATGATGGTTGAGGCTCGCCGCAACGCGCGCGGCGAACGTCTCGCCGGCGACGGTGAGCACGGGGCAGCCGGCCCAGATCGCGTCCGACGCGGTCGTATGCGCGTTATACGGCGAGGTGTCGAGGAACAGGTCGGCATGCCGGTAGCGCGCCAGATAGTCGTCGTGCGGCAGTTTCGGCATGAAGACCAGCCGCGCCGCATCGACGCCGCGACGCTGCGCTTCGGCGCGCAGGCGCTGGTCGGCGCCATCCGGGCCCGAGAGCAGCCACAGCACCGCATCCGGTACTGCGCGCAGCACCGCTAGCAGGCGCTCGAAGCTGGCCGGATTCATCTTGTAGCTGTTGTTGAAGCAGGTGTAGACGACGCCCGCCGGCGGCAGCCCGCACGCCATGCGCGACGGCGGCTCGGCGACGGCGCGCGTCGGATCGGATGGCTGGAAACAGCGCGGCAGCCAGGCTACCTTCTCGGAGAAGTGCGCACGCAACGTCTCCGGCAACACGATGCGGTCGGCGATCACATAGTCGAGCCACGGCGAGCCCGACGTGCCCGGATAGGCGAGCCAGCCGACCTGCAGCGGCGCCGGTCGCAGCGCGAGCGTGTCGGCGACGCTGCCGCCGCCGTAGCCGCGCAGGTCGACGAGGATCTCGATCGCGGTCGCCTGGATGCGTTCGGCCAGCGCCACCGAGCCGAGCTCCGCGACCTCGTGCAGGCGATTCGCGGCATCGCGCAGGCGACGGCGGATCGTGCTGCCGTCGTCGGGGCTCGTCGCGAACAGGTGCACTTCGATCGCCCGGTGTCGCAAGGCTTCGATCATCGCGACGATCAGGAGACCGGTCGGGTGGTTGCCGAAGCCGTTCGAAACGAAACCGACGCGCAGGGGGGCGTCTTCATCGATGCGCGGCTGCGAAAATGCCAGATGCGCGCGCAGCGGCGCCGCCTTCGCTTCGATCGCAGTCGCCGCCGTGCGTGCGCAATCCAATTGCTCGGCGGCGCGGGCCGGCTCGGACAGGAACGCGAACGGCGCGATGCCTTGCGCGCCGGCGCCGACGCGCGCGCGCAGTTCGCCCGACAGCGCGTCGAGATCGCGCCAATCGCACAGCTGCCGGCGCAGGAAAACCAGCTGGCCGAGCGCGTGGTGCAACGATGGATCGAGCGCGAGCGCGCGAGCGTGCGCATCGGCTGCGGCGGCGAAGTGCTTCTGCTCCTCGGCCATCAGTCCGATCTGATACGGAAAGCGCGCATCGCCCGGCGCGCCGCGCGCCCCGGCGGCATAGGCGTTCTGCGCTTGTGCGAAGCGCTGCTGCGCGGCCAGCACGTGGCCGAGCAGCAGCAGGCCTTCCGGGTGCGATGGCGCCAGCGTCAGCGCGTGCCGCGCCTCGCGCTCGGCCGACGCATGCTCGCCGAGTGCGAGGCGTGCGGCGGCGAGATTGAACCAGGCGCCGACGTGATCGGGCGCCGCGCGGGTCGCTGCAACGTAGGCGTCGCGCGCGCCGACGGGATCGCCCGCGGCGCGTCGCGCATTGCCGAGGCCGTTGAGCACGGCAGGGTGGGTGGGGGCGAGCGCGAACGCACCTTGCAACATCTCCACGGCGGCGTTCGCATCGCCCGCTGCCAGCAGCACGCTGCCGAGGTTGCACAGCACCTCGATCGATTGCGGCGCAAGCCGGCGCGCCTGCTCGAGCGCTTCGCGCGCTTCGCCGACCCGGCCGAGCTGCAGCAAGGCGATCGCATGCAGACGCGCGGCTTCCGCCTGCGCGGGGAATTGGTGGCGCAGGTCCAGCGCTTGCATCGCGGCGTCGGTGAAGCGTCCGCTACCGAGCAGGCACGCGATCTGCGTCAACCCCGCATCGAGCGTATTGGCGTTGGGTTCGTCCATGGCGAGACGCTAACCGACGACGTAAAAATCTGCCACAGCGCGCACCAGACGTTGTCCGCAACGAAGCGGCGAGCCGATACTCGACGTATCAGGAGAGGAGGTTGCCATGAATCACCGCATCGCACGCACGATGGTCGCCGCGTTGGCGATCGCCTGCGCGTTCTCGGTATCCGGTGTGACGGCGGCGCCGGCCCCGGCGACACCGATCTTCATCGACATGACATGGAACCTCGGTGTCGACGCTGCTGGCAAGATTACCCATCTGACGACCGACGACAAACAACTGCCCACCCTGCACGATCATCTGGAAAAGGACATTCGCAGCTGGACGATCAGTCCCGGCAAGGTCGATGGCGTGCCCGCCGCGACCGAGTCGAAGCTGCACCTGCGTCTCAAGCTCGAGCCTCAATCGGACGGCGACTATCACGTCAGCCTCGCCGGTGCGTCGACCGGCGGCGGCTACCGCCGTCAGACCGCGCCGAAGTATCCGCAAAATGCCGCAGCCGGCCGGCGTCAGGGGCTGGTCGTGCTGAAAGTCGACTACGACGAAGCCGGGAAAGTGAAGGATGTCGAGCCGTTCGCGCAGGGGCCGCAGGCCGACGTGGCGTTCGTCAGTTCGGCGACCAACGCCGTGAAGAAGTGGACGTTCGAACCGGAAATCGTCGGCGATCATCCGCGCAGCAGCGCGGTTCTGGTGCCGGTTTGTTTTCGCATGACGGCGCCCGGTGTCCCGGAGATCGATTGCAACTGGAAACCGCCCGGCGCGAACGGCACGGTCGAAGGCATGTTCGCGCTCGATCCTGCCGCCCGCATCGAATCGGACGTCGTCGGGCGCGCGCTTTGAATCTTCAGAGGCTTCCGGTCAGCAGCTGCAGCTGATCGGCCTGATCCTCGCGCGTCAGCGCGTCGACCAGTTCGTCGAGATCGCCGGCGATGATCTCCGGCAGTCGATACAGGGTCAGGTTGATGCGGTGGTCGGTCACGCGGCCCTGCGGGAAGTTGTAGGTGCGGATGCGCTGGCTGCGGTCGCCGGAACCGACCTGCAGCTTGCGCGATTCGGCTTGCGCAGCGTTCTGCTTGCTGCGCTCTTCGTCGAGCAGCTTCGCCTTCAGCAGCGACAGCGCGCGGGCGCGGTTCTTGTGCTGGCTGCGCTCGTCCTGGCATTCGACGACGATGCCGCTCGGCAGGTGAGTCATGCGGATCGCCGAGTCGGTCTTGTTGACGTGCTGGCCGCCGGCGCCGGAGGCGCGGAACGTGTCGATCTTCAAATCCGCGTCCTTGATTTCGATCTCGTCGACTTCGTCGAGCTCGGGCAGGATCGCGACGGTCGCCGCCGAGGTGTGGATGCGGCCCTGCGCCTCGGTCGCCGGTACGCGCTGCACGCGATGCGTGCCTGACTCGTACTTCAGCCGCGAAAAGGCGGCGTGGCCTTCGACGCGCGCGATGACTTCCTTGTAGCCGCCGTGCTCGCCGTCACTGGCGGAGAGGATTTCCACGTTCCAGCGGCGCCGCTCGGCGTAGCGCAGATACATGCGCATGAGATCGCCGGCGAAGATCGCCGCCTCGTCGCCGCCGGTGCCGGCACGGATCTCGAGGAACAGGTTGCCTTCGTCGCGCGGATCCTTCGGGATCAGCAGGCGGTTGAGATCGGCCTCGAGCGTCTCGCGCTCGGCCTGCAGCGTGGCGACTTCCTCCTGCGCGAGTTCCTTCAGTTCCGGATCGCGCAGCATCGCCTGCGCGGATTCGAGCGCGCTGCCGGTTTCGTCGTAGGCGCGCAGCGATTCGGCCAGCGGCGTCAGCTGCGCATGTTCACGCGAGACGTCGCGCAGGCGCTTCGCATCGGCGAGCACCTCGGCGCTGGCGAGCATGTGCTCGAGTTCCTCGTGGCGTTCGGCGAGCTGTTCGAGTTTGCGGCGGATGGTGGGGAGCATGGGGGGGGGGATTGGGGATTCGAGATTGGGGATTCGGAAAGACAAAGAGGTGCTCGTGGATCTGGACGGTGAGTGAGGGACGGCAAAAGCAGGGGACCGCTTTGCCGAATCCCGAATCCCTAATCCCGAATCTCAGCTTTCGAATCGAACAACCGCTCCGCCGCCCGCAGCAATTCCTCGTCGCCGCGCAAGGCGGCGGCGCGCAGGTTCGCGCTCGGTGCGTGCAGCAGCTTGTTGGTGAGCGTGTTGGCGAGGAACGCGAGGGCTTCCTGCGGCGACTTGCCGCGCGCGAGCAGGGCCTGTGCCTTGGCCAGCGTCTCGTCGCGGCTCGCTTCGGCGACGCGGCGCAAGTCGACGACCGGATTGTGCGCGTCGAGCGCGCGCCACCAGCCCATGAAATGCTCGACGGACAGTTCGATCATCGCCTCCGCCTCGCGCGCGGCTTCGCGGCGCGAACGCAGGTTGTCGTCGATCACCTGGCGCAGGTCGTCGATCGTGTAGAGATAGACGTCTTCGAGTTCCGCGACGGCAGGCTCGATGTCGCGCGGCACGGCGATGTCGACGAGGAACATCGGGCGGCGCCGGCGCGCGGCGATCGCGGCGGCGACCTGGGCGTGGCTCAGCACCGGTTCGCGGCTGGCGGTCGATGCGATCACGATGTCCGCTTCGGCGAGGTGTTTGCCGAGGTCGGCCAAGGCGATCGCATAGCCGCCGAAACGCGTCGCCAGCGTCTGCGCGTTGTCGAGCGTGCGGTTGGCGACGATCAGGCGCCTGACCTTGGCTTCGGTCAGGTGGCGCGCGGCCAGTTCGATCGTCTCGCCGGCGCCGATCAGCAGCACGCAGGCTTCGCGCAGATCGGCGAACACGCGTTCGGCCAGGCGCACGGCGGTGAATGCGACGGAGACCGTGTTCGCGCCGATGCGCGTATCCGAGCGCACGCGCTTGGCCACGGCGAACGTGTTCTGGAACAAGCGTTCGAGCGGCGCCTTCAGCGTGTGCGCTTCGCGTGCGTAGGCGTAGGCGTCCTTGACCTGGCCGAGAATCTGCGGTTCGCCGAGCACCATCGATTCGAGCCCGGTGGCGACGCGGAACAGGTGGCGCACGGCATCGGCGTCGTGATGCAGGTAAAGGAACTCGTCGACGCGGGCGCGGGTCAGTTCCTGATGCCGGTGCAGCCAGGCGGCCGGTACGCCCTCGGCGCCGGGCTCCACCGTGCAATACAGCTCGGTGCGGTTGCAGGTCGACAGGATCGCCGCCTCGCGAACGCCGGGTTGCGCCGACAGCTCGGCCAACGCCGGCGACGTCGCTTCCGGCGGGAAGGCGACCCTTTCGCGCAGCGCGACCGGTGCGGTCAAGTGGTTGAGTCCGAGGGCGACTAGGGCCATATGAAAGGTATCGCGGCAAACCTCGGCGGCGTGACCGGACGATTCGCCGATCGGAAAAACGTGAAGATCGACCGGTCCGGCGGATGTGCCGCCGAACGGCTGCGGCAGGATCGGCTAAGCTAACCGGCCTGTCGTCGGGGCGCCGCCAAAGGGCTGCGCCGCCGCCGCGAATTGTGCGGGCGCTATCCCTTGATATCAAGCAAGACAAGGCTTTGCATGGTTTTCCGAATCGCATCGCGCGATCGATTTTTTCAGCCGCGTCATCTCGCCGCGGGGGTGCTGGTTGCGTTCGCGATGGCCGCGCTCGCCGCCTGCGCGCCGGTCGCACCGAAGGCGAGCATGGCCGGGATTGCGGCGGCGCCTTCGGCGAAGCCGGTGGCGCCCGAGCACGATCTTCTCGCCAAGCTCCTGGCGGCGCAGTTCTCGTTGCAGAACAGCGACCTCCAGGCCGGTGCGCAAGGCTACGTCGACGCGGCGGAGCTGTCGCCGGATCCGGCCGTCAGCGAGGAGGCGACCCGGCTCGCATTGTCGGTCAAGCAATGGCCGCTGGCGCAGCGTGCGCTCGCGCGCTGGCAGCAGCTCGCGCCGAAAGACTCCGGTATCGCACAGGCACGCGCCTGGATCGCGCTCGGCGAAAAGCGCAATGACGATGCGTATGCCGATCTCGATGCACTGGCAGCGCGCGGCGACCAGCAGAACTGGCGTCTGATCGCGCAGACCCTGCTCAGCGCCGAGGACAAGGCCGCTGCCGCCCATTTGCTCGATCGCCTGGCCAGTCCGCAACATCTCGGTTCGAAGGAAACCAACTGGGTCGCCATCAGCCAGTTGAGTTTCAAGCTCGGCGACAAGGCACTCGCACAGCGTCTTGCCGAAGCAGCCGTGAACCGCTTCCACGGCGGCGAAAGCTATGCCTGGAGCGCACGCCTGGCGCTCGATCGCGGCGACAAGGCCGGCGCGCGCGAAAAGTACGCCGAAGCCCTGAAGCATGATCCGAAAAGTCTGCGCCTGCGCGGCGGTTACGCCGCGCTGCTCGCCGACAGCGGCGACAACGCCGGCGCCGCGCGAGCGCTCGCGACCGGTCCGCAGGACGACACCACGTATGGTGCGCGCGCGGCCTATGCCGCGCGTGCGGACGACAAGAACGTACTCTCGTCGCTGTACCGCGAACTGATCGCCGACAAGTCGGCGCGGTCGAGCAAGCGCCTGTACCTGATGGGGCAGGTCGCCGAGCTGGTCGACAAGCGCGACGAAGCGCTGGAGTGGTACCGCGGCATCAGCGACGACGACGAACACTGGTTCGACGCGCAGATGCGCCAGGCGGTGCTGCTCGATCAGCTCGGACGCACCGAACAGTCCCTCGATTTCCTGCACCAGCTGCAGGCGCAGACGGCGGAGGACAGCGATCAGTTCGGCAATGCCTACCTGCTCGAAGCCGAAGTGCTGGCGCGCCGGCAGCGCCCGCGCGAGGCGATCGCCGTCTACACGCGCGGGCTCGCTACGCTGCCGGACGATCCGCGCCTGCTGTATGCGCGCGCGCTGCTCGCGGTCGACCAGGGCGACGTGGCAGGCGCCGAGCGTGACCTGCGCCGCGTAATCGAACTGAAGCCGGACGACGCCGAAGCGATGAATGCGCTCGGCTACACGCTGGCCGACAGCAGCCGCAAGGGCGACGCGAAGCTCGGCGAAGCGCGCGACCTCGTGCGCCGCGCGATCGAGCTGAAGCCGAACGAGCCGGCGATCATCGACAGCCTGGGCTGGGTGCACTATCGCCTCGGCGATCTCGACGCGGCCCTGACCCAGCTGAGGCGCGCCTACGAGAAGCAGCCCGACGCCGACATCGCCGCGCACCTGGGCGAAGTGCTCTGGGTCAAGGGCGATCGCGACGAAGCGCGCAAGGTGTGGGACGAGGGCCGCAAGAAGGACCCGAAGAACAAGGCCTTGCTCGAGGCGATCCAGCGGCTGGCGACCTGATGCGCCGGCTTGTGTTGCGCCTCGGCGGTTGTGCGATGGCGGTCCTGCTCGCCGCCTGCGGCGGCCGCCAGGCCGTCAGGCCGGTCGCCCCCGGTGCCGACCTGCTGGCGCGCCAGGACGCGCGCGAGCGCGTCCTTTCCGAGCGCATGGATTGGCGCCTCGGCGGGCGGCTGGGCGTCTCCGACGGCCATGACGGCGGCAGCGGTTCGCTGGAATGGAGCAGCGC